>Ga0209890_10000023_pt1 | contig 71241 bp, 67 predicted proteins | sample OrgsoiDNA2013049_FD_185799 | JGI IMG/M metagenome (GOLD analysis project Ga0209890, IMG submission 185799) | Permafrost soil microbial communities from the Arctic, to analyse light accelerated degradation of dissolved organic matter (DOM) -... | ecosystem: Environmental > Terrestrial > Soil >... | reverse complement strand
CCCTCGTCAGCCCTGGGCGCCCATCGCCTCATGTCAGTAGGTGCCCGATGAATATCGGCGCAGTGTTCGCGGTTGCGGGGTGGGAGCTGCGCCTCGCGGTGCGGGGTCGCATGGTCATGGGGACCGCGGTGACCTTCACCGTCGTCTGCGCGCTCGCGACCCTGCTCGGGCTTCGCTCGGTGAGTAACCTGGGCTTGGCTGGCGTCGGGCCCGGCACGGGTGCGCTGATAAACCTTGCCATCCTCTTCCCACCACTGATGGGGATAATGCTCGGCGCCAACAGCCTCTCATCGGCGCGTGAACGAAGCCTCCTACCGCTCATGCTCGTCCAGCCGCTGTCCCGGCTTGAGCATCTCTGTGGCGTCATCCTGGGCCTCGTCGGTGCAGTGTGGCTGACTATCGGCTTCGGTTTCGGTACCTCCGCACTCCTGCTCTCCCGCGTCGCCGGGACCGCTGACGTCTCAGGTCTCCTGGCCATAGTGGGATCAGCCCTGGGCGTGGGCGTCGCCTCGGTAGCCATCGGCGTCGCGATCTCGGCATTAGCGGGCAGCCGCCTGCAGGCACTTGGATTGTCCATGGGCTTGTGGTTCCTCTTCGCCTTCGCCATCGACCTCGTCCTTGCGGGCTTGGCCGCGGCAGTACATCTGGGTCCGTTCGGACTGTTCGTTGGCGTCCTGCTGAACCCGCTGGAGGCCGGACGCATTCTGATGGTTCTGGCGTCGGGGGCCGACGCGATGACCCTGGGGCCGTTCGGGGCGTACCTGGACAACACCGTCGGCACCACCATCGCCGCGCTGGCGGTCTGCGCCTCCCTGGCGGCCTGGACGGTGCTCTCGTTGCTCGTGGCATGGGCGGGGATAACACGCCGTGAGCCATAAGCCGTTTCTTCGACCGAGAAGTGAACCAAGAACGCACGGACGGGAGATTGACATGAAGCCCACCACCGACCTCGAGGTGCCAGCAGGTCTTCCTCCGGAAGTCGCCCAGGAGGTTGGCAAGTTTCTGAGCAGGCGTAACCTCCTGGCCACGGCGGGCGTCGCGGCGGCGGCCGGCGCCCTGACCATGGTCAGCTACCGGGACGAGGCCCAGGCTGCGACGATGTCACCTGCGGCAAAGGCGACAACGATGGCGAAGGTTGCGAAGGGTGCGAAGGTTCCCGCGCACGCCTGGTGCATGGTCATCGACTTGCGCCACTGCGACGGTTGCGAGGTGTGTACTCAGTCCTGTCAGCAGCGCCACGGGCTTCGGGACGAGCAGACCTGGATCAAGGTGTTCGGCATGACGGACGCCGCAGGCGGGACCTTTCACATGCCGCGACCCTGCATGATGTGTGAGGACGCCCCGTGCATGTACGTCTGCCCGGTCGGCGCGACGATCCGCACCAATGAGGGGCTCGTCTTGGTGGACGTGGACGCCTGCGTCGGGTCCCGAGCCTGCATGGCTGCCTGCCCGTATGAGGCGCGTTACTTCAACTGGACCGACCCCCTCCCGCCCAAGCGCATGCCGATGCCTGCGACGCCGCAGATGCCGGTGCCACAGAAGGGCACCGTGGGCAAGTGCGTGTTCTGCGCCGACCGGCTCCCACAGGGTGAGCTGCCGGCCTGTGTAGCGGGCTGCCCGATGGGTGTCCTGTACATCGGCGACTTGGTCACCGACATTGCCGTCAACGGGCCGGGCAATACCGTGGTGCTCTCGGAGTTCCTCAGAGACAACGACGCGGTGCGGTACAAGGAGGAGCTCGGGACCAACCCGCGCGTCTATTACATACTCGGCCACGGCCAGAACCTCGGGGGTGTGGCGTGACCACGCAAGCCTTGACAACCCAAGCCATGAAAACGCTGGCCGTGACAGCAGAAGCCACGAGCACCAGTGCACGCGCGGCGTCCCTGGGCCCCTTCGGGAAGCCGAGCCGCCTGTGGTGGCTTACCATCCTGGCGCTGAGCCTGGTGGTTCTGACCGGTATCGGCGCCTGGGTGGTCCAGCTCCGGGGCGGGATGGGCGTGGCAGGCTACAGCGACCAGGCCTTCTGGGCCATCTACATCGCCGACGTCGTGACATTCATCGGTGTCAGCTACGGCGGGGCCGTCGTCTCGGCCATCCTCCGGCTGACCGGCGCCACCTGGCGGGCACCGCTGACCCGGCTGGCCGAAGGCACAGCCGTGGTCACCGTGCTCATCGGCGCCGCCCTGATCATCCCGCACATCGGTAATCCGATCCGGCTCTATGAGCTGGTGACCCGGCCCAACCTGTCCGCTCCGGTCTTCTGGGACTTCGTCGCGGTGATGACCTACACGTTCGGGTCCATCGTGTTCTTCGCCCTGCCCCTGGTACCCGACATGGCAATTCTGCACAAGGGACACAAGGAGGCCCTGGGTAGCCGAAGGGTAACCCTGTATGCGCGGGTCTCCCGCGGCTGGGTCGGGGCACCAGCCCAGCGGCGCGTCCTGGCCGGAGCTCTCGGCCTCGTGTCGATCATGATCATTCCCCTTGCGGTGTCGGTGCACTCCGTTCTGGCGTGGGCCTTCGCCACCACCTCGAGGCCGTGGTGGCACGAGAGCATCTGGGCGCCACAGTTCGTGGTCGCCGCGCTCTACTCCGGGGTGGCCCTGGTCATCCTGGTCATCGCGGGCTTCCGCCGCGGCTACCACCTTGAAGCCCTGATCCACCCGCGGCACTTCGTCCGCCTGGGGTTCATCCTGGCGACGTTGTCCGCCACCTACATCTACCTGACCTTCGCCGACCTGCTGCCCGGCTCCTACGTCGCCGACCGTGGAACCGCGGCGATGTTCACCGAGCTCCTCGTGGGTCGCCTGGCCATCTGGTTCTGGCTGTTCGCCGTGGTCGGAGGGCTCCTGCCCCTGCTACTGGTCGCACTGCCGTGGACCAGGAACGTGTGGGGCATGGTCATCGCTGCCATCCTGGTGGTGCCCATGATGTGGCTCAAGCGGATCCTCATGGTCGTCGGCCCAGCCACCTACGACACGATGACCGGCATATTCGGCAGGTACCACTTCACCTGGGTCCCGGTGGCGATCACCCTCGCCGCGACTGCGGCGATCCCGCTGCTGCTCATGCTGCTCTTCCGCGTCGTACCGCTGCTGTCCATCGATGAGATCGAGGAGATCGAGCAGATGCAGGAGGTCAACGACCTGGAGCGGAACGCGGCGCGGCGTCGTCAGACTGGCTCAGGTGAGTCCGGCGCCGACGACGACAGACTGGTCGGCGCGAAAGGCAAGGCCCACCGCGTGGCCGGCGCGACCGGCGTCCTGGCCCTCGTCGCTCTCATGGGCCTGCTCGCCGTAGGTTCTGCCCATCCCGCCCAGGCCGCCACACCACACAGTGGCGGCACCACCAGTGCCCCTGCAGTCACGATCACCGGTATTGAGGCGGGCGGGTTGATGCAGCTCACCGCCACGCTCACCAGCCCGCACGGCAAGCCGCTACCCAACGCACAGGTCGCGTTCCTCTTCTCGACCACCGAGTTCGGAGCTCAGGCCCGGTTCGTGCCATTGGGATCGGCCACCACCGACAAGGCCGGCATCGCCCGTCTGACTCTTGGCGGCGACGCTGACCACCTGTACCAGCCGACAGCCAAAGGACCGCAGCAGTTCGTTGCGACCTACACCGCCCCCGGCGCCCAACCGGTCACGGCCAGTACGACAGTCACGGTTACCGCGGCCAGGTCCGCCTACACCCCCGCTCCCGCCAAGCCCCTGGCCAGCATAGGCAACGTCCTGGTGATCGCCCTGTTCAGCATCGTGGCGGCCATCTGGCTGACGCTGGGCACCCAGATATGGCGGGTTCGCCGCGTCTGCCAGTCCTGACACCACCCGAACAAGCTCGAGGCCATCGATCAACGCGGATGGGAAATCACCCTTCGCCCTCAGTGCATGGGGCGACTCCCAGACCTACCTATATATGGATAGTTGGCGCAATCCTGACGTACGCCCAGCGCAGCCATCACGAAAGGAATTCTCCCCATGGGTATTAGAGATCTATTCGAGGGCTCTCACCTCGTCATCCTGACCGTGGTAATCGTGGTCCTCTTCGGATGGAAGCGATTGCCGGACGCCGCTCGTGGCCTCGGTCGCTCGATGCGCATCTTCAAGTCTGAGATCAACGAGATGAAGAGCGACGGCAAGGCCCCGTCCAGCAGCGCGAGCCGCGACAACCTCAAGGGTGAGGAGGTCTACCCGAGCCCGGTCCCGTCGTAGACACGGCCCTGCAAAGGGCTGGCGACCCGAGCGAGCATGAGGGGCACAACCAGCAGCCGGCCCGAACTGCATCAGCAGCGACAAGGGCGCCGTCGGCCTGAGCGCAGGAGCCACCAAGCGGCGCCGTAACGCTGGCCATGTCGGTCGGGGACTCGAACAGGGGGGAGGCGGCCTGCTCACAGGCGAAGGATCATGACCGAACTGATGGCTGACGAGAAGGCCACAACCAAAGACGTGCGCACGACCAACAAGCACCGGCAGATTTGGCCGGGGATCACCCGACGCGGCGTCCAAGTCACGCTCGGCGTGTTGTGCTTGGTGGACGCCGCGTTGCAGATGCAGCCGTACATGTTTACCGCTGCCTTTGCCCGGCAGGTGTTGGCACCTTGCCGGTCAGGACCAGCCAGGCTGGGTTGCTGGCCCAGTCGACTTCTTCGCCCATCTCATCGCCGCGCACCCCGCATCGCTGAACACAGCCTTCGTGCTGATCCAACTCGCCCTGGGCATCGGGTTCTTTCTCTCACGACTGGTCCGACCCGCGATCCTTGGGTCCCTGCCATGGTCAGCTGCGCTGTGGTGGCTCAGTGAGGGTCTGGGCGGCATTGCCACCGGACATGCCTCCCTGATCACTGGCGCCCCCGGTGCCGTCCTCCCGTACGCGGTCCTGGCGTCCGCAGCCTGGCCGGCAAGCGATCATTGCAGCCCACATCATTCCGACAAGTAGTAGTCGCGGGATGGTTGCCTCGGCGTGGGTCTCTTGTGGATCGGCGGTGCGTGGCTGGAAGTGCTCCCAAACCAGCGTGGCACCGCTCTGCGCGACCAGATCGGCAGCACCGACGGTGTACCCGGGTGGCTCGCGGATCTGCATCACAGTGCCGAGGCTATTCTCAGCCAGACGGGTAACGCGCCCTCCATCACGTTGGTCGCCGTGATGGCCCTGGTGGGTCTGGTACGTCTCGCCGGTCGACCTTGGAGGATGGCAGCCGCGGCGGCAGGAGAAGGCCGCAGCCTTCTGGATCCTTGGTCAGAACATCGGCCAGCTGTACTCGGGCCAGGCCACCGACCCCAACACTGGCCCTCTCATCGTCCTGATGGCTTTCGCCCTGGCCGGGACCACCCGCTCGCTCTACCAACAAATACAAGATCACCATCGACAGCAATCACGACGGCTGGCATTCCGAACAGCCGGAGATAGCTGGTGTGACAAAATGGACCCCGGGGCGAAGGCCCATGCTCGGCAATACCACCATCTGCCCACAGTCAGGTCAATCCACACAGTCGCACATCACAGGCACCAGCTCGCGAAGCTGAGCCAGTTCGCGTTGGGGCCAAGGCCACCCAGGGACAGGCACTGCCGATACTCATTCGATACTGATTGAACGTTGTCCTCGACCATTGGGACACCAAGCCCGACACGGGCAGCAGGAGAACTTCTAGGTCGCGGACCGGTTCTAAGGAATCTTTCCTTCTGCGCTGCCGTGCGAAGGCACCCTGACATCTGCTGTGGCGACTGCTTTCGAAGAGTGTTATCCGCGACGAGGACCGATACTCCTACGTCCTTGTCGACACTTCCTTACATGGAGGTAGGCGTGGTCGTGGGCACATCTCGCGAAAGCCACGGCGTGGGATGGGTAAGCTCGGCTAGCAATCCGGGAGCCCATCCACGCTCAACGTCGCAGGCACCAAGTCGGGTCTGGCCGAAACCAACCGTCCGGATCAGGGTCGGATGAAGCGGATCCGCCAGCTCTCGGGACCACGTTGCAGATAGTCGACACTGAAAAGCCCTGGTGAGCGCTGCTCCAGCTGAGCGAGCAGTGGAAGCGGGTCGTGCGGAGCTACCGGTATCAGACCGCACCCAGTTCTCACAGAGTCCAGCGCGCCGAAGATCGTGGCATGCCGTATGGCGTGTGGCACTTCGCGCGCGTCGAGCTCGGGCAGGACCGCCTCCGGGTGCTGATGACCGCAGCCACACTCACCCCCGCATCCGCACTCGGCGTCGGCGTCGGCGTCGGCGTTCACGACCTCAGCATGATCCTTCGCGCCGAGCAGCTCATGCATGCCGTCCAGGATGTCCGCCAGTGACACTGTGCTGTACCCGGCCAGCAGAGGCAGGATCTGCTCGTTCTCCTTGACCAGGTGCGAGTCGAACAGCGACCGGAGGGCCTGGGCGTTGGCTGCTGCGTGCACCGGTTCGGCGGACTTCGCAATGGCCTCGACCAGCGCAGTGAGGTCACGGTGCTCGGCCATCATGGCGTCCACCAACAGGTCGGCCTGAGGATCCTCGTGCGCCCGTGGGTACATGGCCTGTTCTTCGGCGAGCGCATGCGGGATCAGCTCGGCGTCACACCACCGGACTAGGGCGCTGGCTGAGGCGCCGGCAGCGGGCAGATCATCCCGCGCTGCGGCTTCGACAAGCGACTCCACGTGGACAGCGAGGGCGCCGGCCAGATGTGCCTGATGACTCTTGACGGCATCGACCGCCTGCGCGTCTGCGGCGCTTGCTGCGACAACGACCGTGTTCATGAGAACTCCTGCGACTCGACGCGTTGAGGGACCTTGTGGCGCCTCGACCCGCCGTCAGTGGCGAAACCAAGGTAAATTTATTACACTAGTTCCGTGAAAACTAACCTGGCGTCTGCGACGGGCCCACCACCGGGATACGGACCGTCGCCAACGCCACAGATGAAGCGCCGACGATCCAATCTCTCGACCGCACGGGCCGACATCCTGAACGTCCTGATCGACCAGCCCGAACCCTGCACAGTGGCGGCTCTGTCGGCTTCGATTGGTCAGCACCCCAACACGATTCGCGAACATCTCGACGGATTATCAAGCGGTGGCCTGGTCGTCCGGACCCAGGCGGTTGCCAAAGGGCGTGGACGCCCCGCCTGGCTGTACCACGCCGCGCCCGAGGTCGGCTCCGATCAGGTAGCTCAGGAGTATGCCGCCCTGGCGTGTGTGCTGGCGGCGCACATCGGACGCACGAGCGCCCAACCGAGCGCCGATGCCATCGAGGCAGGCCGGATGTGGGGTCGCGAGCTGGCGCGGGAGTCCCAGGTCCGTGAGGGTCCGGCCCCTGACCGGGGGGTGTCACTCAGTGCCGTGGCCATTCGCCGCAAGGTGGTCACCCTGCTTGATGAGCTTGGGTTCGCCCCGAGTGCGGATGCCCGTGCGAGCGTCGTCAAACTGCGTCATTGCCCATTGCTCGAGGCAGCCCACCGGAATACACAGGTTGTGTGCTCAGTTCATCTCGGCCTTGTCCGTGGAGCCCTCGACGAACTCGGGGCCGATCCTGATCGCACCGAAACCACCGCTCTGCAACCTTTTTCGGAGCCCGGGGCCTGCCGTCTGGATATGCTTCCTCGTTCCCCGACCGCCCAGTGATCCGCCGGCCGAACTTCCTGTTGCCGGCAGGTATGGCCCTTCTTGCGCGCCCGGACGCGGCTCCGCTGCCGCGCGCCCTGACCGCCGGAAAGAACATCCCTCGCCTCGTGGCCGGTGGCTGCTGGCATACGTCTGCCTTACCGTCGCGGGAGCGACATGGGCCCTCCCTGGCGTTGTCGCTGAGAGCTCTGCCTATGACGAGACCATCCACGTGGTCATTCTCGGCTTCGCGATGATGATCACTGCTATTGCCATCGCCTTGGCCGCCTCCGGTTCCCAGACAAGGACGGTGTCCTGCTCATGACTGTCGAACCTTCAACCGGTTTGGCTCTGCGTGATCGGACCAGATGGCACCTTGGCGCCAACACGACGGTTGCTGCCTGGCTGGCTGCGCTGCTCGCGGTAGCCGTGCTCCGCCGTTACATCCCTGAGTCACCCTGGTTGCTGGTGCACCTGCTGTTGTTGGGTGCGGTCACCAACGCGATCTTCGTCTGGAGCTCACATTTCGCGGACGCGCTGCTGCGGCGCCGCGCCAATGCTGGGTCGCGGCGCTGGCAGGCCAGCCGGATGGTTGCCCTGAACGTGGGCGTCCTGGCGGTCGTGGCCGGCATGTTGGGCTCTGCTTGGATCCTGACGTTGGCCGGGTCCGTGGTGGTGGGCGCCGCTGCCGCAGCGCACGGCGTCACGCTGGCCCGGCAAGTGCGGGCGGCACTGCCGTCACGTTTCGGAGCAACGGTGGGCTACTACATCTACGCCTCACTCGCCCTGCCGATCGGCGCCGCCCTGGGCGCGGTCCTGGCCCGTGACCCGCTGGAGCCGTGGCACGGACGGCTGGTGGTCGCCCACGTGGCTCTGAACCTGCTGGGCTGGATCGGCCTCACGGTCATGGGCACGCTGGTCACCCTGTGGCCGACCATGCTGCGCACCCGCATCGCGGCAGGCGCCGAACGGGTTGCCCGCCAAGCACTTCCAATCCTTGTCTGCTCCGTGGTCATCGCCGCCGCCGGCGCCCTGGCCGGGCTGCAGGCTCTGGCCGCGGCCGGCGTGGCCGGGTACCTGGGCGGGGTCCTGTGGGCCATCCGGCCAATAGCGACAGTGGCGCGAGTCAAGGTGCCTTCGGCCTACGCCACCTGGTCGGTCATGGCGGCGCTGATCTGGCTGATGGCCTCTCTGCTGGGCCTGTTCACCGTACTGGTCACCAGCGCGACCTGGCAGCTGGTCACAGACCGTCTGGGGCTGCTTATCATTCCCCTGGCCGCCGGGTTCGCCGCTCAGGTCCTGCTCGGCGCCTTGTCTTTCCTGGTGCCCGTCGTCCTGGGTGGCGGACCCAACATCCTGCGAGGAACGCAGGCGCGAATGGACCGTGACAACGTGCTGCGCGTGGTACTCATCAACGCCGGACTCCTGGTCGCAGTCCTCCCAGTGCCCGGTCAGGTAACGCTCCTGACTGCGGCGCTCGTGCTGGGCGCATTCGCCGCCTTCCTGCCGCTGCTGATCCTCGCGGTCCTGTATGCAGTCCGGGCCAAGCATGCCGGGCAAGACTCGATCGACCGTGCGGCGCTGCCCAGACACGTCCCCGAACCGGCCGCCGTCACCCGCCGACGGAATACCGGCCAGGCCGCGCTGGCGCTGGCCTTGGTCATCCTCGCGGTGGCCGTTGGATACGCGCTGGCCCGGTAGTCCGTGACACAGGTGTCCAGCAGACTCCAACGAAGTCCTTGCGACAGTGCTTGCCACTACGTCGGCATGGCCACAAATCGCATCGCCTTTGTGACGGCGCGGGGCGGATAGATCAGGGGCGACATGCTCGTCTAGCCGAGAGCGTCTGGCCGGGAGATGGGTAGGTCAGTTGATGAGTTGAGTTCGCCGCCCGGACCGCGACCGCCGATTCGCGGCTCGAGCAACGCTTTGCCGCCGAGAATCTGCGCCGTGGCAGGACGATTTGCCTTTCGTCGTGGCTGTCATATTGCGACCCGGACCAACCGCGTAGTCAGCTCCACGGGCCCTACCTGACCTGGACCCGCAAGGTCGACAACAAGACCGTCACTCGCACCTTTGACGTCGCCCAGGCCGATGCACTGCGCCCATTGCTGGAGAACTCCCGGCGACTACGTGATCTCACCACTGAACTCGAAACCCTCGCGCTCCAGCAGGTCAGAGAAAACCCCATCCAACCCGACCCCTGACCGGCCTATCCGCGCGGGCTCTAAATGGGCTTGGCGGCCCTCCGTGAAGGAGGACCGCCACCCTGCAGGCCTGTGACCTGCACTTATGGTGCGCCGTGAGGGAATTGAACCCCCAACCCGCTGATTCTGACTACTCAGTTGTGCGTAGCTGCCGTTGGTTGTGGAAACCATTACGCCACAACGAGATCGGGCGATTCTCACCACGGGACGCCTGTTGCTGGTTGTGGATACTTGTGGTCAAAAGGTGTGGCGAAAGATGTGTGTGATGGCGACCAGATACTCGCCTGGCACTTAACGGATGCGGTGTTGATGATCGATCCACCTTGTTCGCCACCAGGTAGGCGATCTCGAACTTGAGGTTGAGGAAGACACCCTTGAGGTCGACACCCACTGACCACGTGCTCCCATTCGTCCTCCGTCATTTCGTGGAGCGGCTTGGTAGCAGGAAGAACCCCGGCGTTGTTCCAGGCGGCGTCCAAGCGGTGGCGGTGGTCTCGTCGACCAGGTCACGGACCGATTCGGCGTTCGAGACATCGGCCTTGACGAGTAATCCGCGCCCGCCGTCGGCCTCGAGCAGGTCAATGGTCACCGCGGCGCGGTCGTCCTCCGACGACAAAGTGGCTCCTTGCCGCGCAAAGGCGAGGGCGCCCGCACGGCCTATTCCGGTGGCGCCACCGGTGATTAGGACGACATGGTCGGTGAACTGCAGAAGGTCTGGCATGCGGTTCCTTTCAGCGTCGGTGGCGGGGGCGACGGATCGTCAGGGTGTGTTGAGGCCAAGCACACGGATGGCGTTGCCCTTCAAGATGTCCGGCATCACGGCCGGGCGGACTTCCAGGGTCTTGAAGTCGGAGATCCATCTCTCCGGGGCGATGAGCGGGTAGTCACTACCGAAGAGCACCTTGCGCTTCAACATGCGTCCAGCGGCCTTCACCAACTCTGGGGGGAAGTACTTCGGCGACCATCCCGAGAGGTCGATGTAGACATTTGCCTTGTGCACGGCCATCGAGATCGCCTCTGCCTGCCACGGAACGGAGGGGTGGGCCATGATCACGGTGAGACCCGGGAAGTCGGCGGCGATGTCGTCGAGCAGCAGCGGGTTGGAGTAGCGCAGCTTGATGCCGCGGCCTCCCGGCAGCCCTGCTCCGATGCCGTTTTGCCCGGTGTGGAATACGGCCGGCACCCCGAGCTTCTCCAGTTCGCTCCACAGCGGGTTGAACTGCTCGTCGTTGGGTGCGAAACCCTGCAGGCTCGGGTGGAACTTGAAGCCCTGTACCCCGAATTCATTCACCAAGCGGTGTGCCTGCTCGACCGCCGCGTCACCGTGCCGGGGATCGACCGAGCCGAAGGGGATGAGGACGTCGGCATGGTCGGCCGCCTGCGTCGCGATGTCCTCGCTGGACAGGGCGGGGTGACCGGTGGCGGTGGTCGCGTCCACGGTGAAGACCACAGCTGCCATATTCGCCGCCCGGTAGCGCTTGGCGATGTCGGCAACGGTCGGCGTCCGGTTGTCAGACGCCTTGAAGTAGGCCGCCGAAGCTGCCATCAGTTCGTCGTCGAGCGAGAGGCACCCATGGTGGTCCTTCTCCACGTGCACGTGCATATCGAGGGCGACGATCGACTCGACATCGAGCTCAGGTGTGTACTTGCTCATCGTTCTCCTTCGAGACCTGTGCTGCTAGCGCGGTGAATGCGTCAAGCGAGGTTGGGACAGCGAGCGCGTCGCGACTGGCGACTTCATCTAGGCGAGCACCCTGCAGGATGCGTTTGACGGGCAGCTCGAGCTTCTTGCCGGTGAGGTTGCGGGGTACGACGGACACAGCGGTCACCTGGTCGGGCACGTGGCGCGGTGACAGGCCCTCACGCAACGATCCGGCGATGACGCGCCGCAGTTCGTCGTCAAGCGAGACACCTGAGTCGAGAGTGACGAACAGCAGCAGTCGCCCGTTGCCTCCCGCGGGGTCCTCCAGGTGCACCACCAGGCTGTCGGCGATCCCGTCGATCTCCTCGACCACACGATAGAATTCGGCGGTGCCGAGCCGGATCCCGCCCCGGTTGAGGGTGGCGTCCGAGCGACCGGCGACGTGGCAGCTGCCGTTCTCGTTGAACACGATCCAGTCGCCGTGCCGCCAGATGCCCGGGTAGTGGTCGAAGTAGGCCGCTTTGAGCTTCTCGCCACCCGGGTCGTTCCAGAAGCCCACGGGCATCGACGGCATGGGCGAGGTGATCACGAGCTCCCCGAGCTCGCCGATCACCTCGTGTCCGGTCTCGTCGAAGGCATGGGCGTCTACACCGAGACAACGCCCGGAGATCTCGCCGGCCCACACGGGCAGAAGGGGGTTGTTCTGGACCAGCCCCGAGCAGACGTCGGTGCCTCCGCTCCCGACGTTGAGCTGGACCTCGGGCCCGAGCTGCTCCTGGATCCAGACGTATCCCTCCGGGGGCAGTGGGGCGCCCGCGGAGCCAACGATCCGGATTGCAAGGTCGTGCTCGGCTCGTAGATCGAGGCCTTCCTTGCGGCAAGCCATGATGAATCCAGGGCTCGCGCCCATGATGGTGGCCTGCGTCTCGGCTGCGAGCCGCCACTGCCACTGCAGGTCGGGGAACAATGGGTTGCCGTCGATCATCACGATCGACGACCTGACCAGGAGTGAGGAGACGAGCGCGTTCCACATCATCCAGGCGGTGGTGGAGAACCACAGCATCCGGTCCTCAGGCCCCATGTCCCACGAGAATGCGTGGTTCTTCAGGTGTTCGAGCACGATGCCCCCGTGTCCGTGGACGATGGCCTTCGGCAGGCCGGTTGTCCCCGAGGAGAAGAGGACGAACAGGGGGTGGTCGAACGGGACTGGCGCGAACTTCAGCGCTGCCCCTTCTGCCTGTGCCAAGTGGTCCGGCCATGACAGTGCGTCTTCGACTCGCCAGGGGCCGTACTCGATGTCGAGCATCGCCCGCACGGTGGGCAGCTGCGCCCGGATCTGTGCGACCTGCTCGCTTCGGTCGATGTCCTTGTTGCCGTAGCGGTAGCCGCCCGCGGCGATGAGTACGGTCGGCTCGATCTGGGCGAACCGGTCCACGACACTCCGGGGGCCGAGCTCGGACGCGCAGCTCGCCCAGACCGCTCCCAAGCTGGCCGTGGCGAGAAAGGCAACCAGCGCCTCGGGCACGTTCGGTAGGTAGCCGGCTACGCGGTCGCCGGGGCCGACTCCGAGACCCAGTAGGACGGATCGTGCTCGTGCGACCTGCTCACGCAGGTCGCCGAAGGTGAGATCGACATCCGCCCTGGTCTGCGATCGCCCCAGGACCGCTGTTCGCGAGGCGTCCTCAGGGGCACCAAGGGCGTGCTCGGCGTAGTTGAGCCGGGCACCGGGGAACCATGTGGCGCCGGGCATCTGCCGGCTCGCCAGAGCGGAGGTGTACGGCGCATGAGTGACCACGCCGAAGTACTCCCAGACTGCCGACCAGAATCCGGAGAGGTCGGTGACCGACCAGCGCCACAGCTCCTCGTGGCTGTTCAGTTGCGTCCCGCGGCTCTCTGCCAGCCAGCTCATGAAGGCGCCGACTCGGGTTCGCGCGATGGCATCCCTTGGCGGGCTCCACACGAGGTCGCCCTGAGTGGCCGGTGTGCTCACGTTCTTGACCGCCGGGGCCTAGTGTCGGCGTGGGCATCGGCCGTGGTCAGACGCTCCGCGAGCTCGAGCAAGCCGTGCACCACGAGGTCCGGCGCGTTGTGCGAGTCGAGGACAGCCGCGTCGGCCAGTCCATGTATGCCGGTGGCGACCAGTACACCCAGCGCGCCTGCATTCTTGGCCATGGCGACCTCCAAGGTCAGGTCATCACCTGCGACGAGGGTGTGCTCGGCGGCGACGCCGAGTCGGCGGGTGGCGACGTTCATTGCAGCCTTGGACGGCTTGCCCAGGACCTCGTAGTTGCAGCCGGTCACGTAAGCCAGCCCCTGGGCGATGAAGCCGCCGACTCCTGCCATTGGTTTGGTGGCCGAGGCGAACCGGCGTGCGTCGCTAGTGACCAGGAGTGGTGCGCCGTTCCAAATGGCTTCTGCGGCTGCCTGTAGCCGGTCGCGTGTGAACGCAACGTCCCACCCGATGATGACGGCCGCAGCGTCAAGTGGGTGCTCCTCGTCGGCCAAGACCACACCGCCCGCCTCAAGGACGTCTTGGAGCCCTGAACCACCGAATGCCAGCACTGGTGACTTGCCGAAGCGTTCCAGTGCTACCTCGGCTGCGATCACGGACGGTGTCAGGACATCCTGTTCGACCACTGGGAAGCCCAGGTGGACCAGTCCGGTGGCAATGTCCGCTGGGACCTGGCTGGAGCCATTCGTGAAGACGACGATCCTCCGGCCTGAGGCACGCACCTTCCCGAAGGCCTCGACCGCTCCGGGTAGCGCCTGGCCCCGATGGCCGCCTGGCTTGTCCCCCAGGACCAAGCAGCCGTCGATGTCGAACACGACTCCCTCGGCCTCGGCCAGCTTCTCGTCCAGGCTGGGCCGCGCGGGGTCCTCGGTTGCCGAGGTGATCATGTTGTGCCTCCGGGGGTGTCGTGGGGAGTATTGGTACGGCGGAGGGACACCCGTTGTCCCTCGAGGTCGACGTCCAGCGAACGCCACTTCGGCAGTTCGAGGGCCGCGTCGACAAAGTCGGTGGCGGTGCGGATCCCTGCTGTGGGGTTGGGCCTCCACGTGGGGGCTGGGCCCGCAGCCTCCATTCGGTCCACCTGGTCGGCTGGGAGCACCGTTCGCAGCAGGACCTGGTCATCCGGGACGGTACGTCCCAGCGAGTTGGTGACGCCTGCCCTGACCTGATCCAGCGAGGGCTCAGGCAGGGGCTTGTCGAGCTCCTTCGTGCGCGGGGCGTCAGCAGCGAGTTGCCTCACCTCGGGGTCGATCTCACCTGGCGGGGTACCGAAGTGACCCAGGGCGTAGCGCAGGATTTCGTCAGGCATGCGTGACCAGCGGGCGTCTCCGTGTTGCACGGCGAGGACGTTCAGCACGGCCTGACTGCCGACGAACTGGCTGTAGGGCGTGACCATGATGGGATACCCGAGCTCGGCACGCGTCCGGCCTATCTCATCGAGCACCCGGGGAAGTAGGTCGAGCTTGCCTATCTCGCTGAGCTGTCGTCGGAGGGTGCCCATCATCCCGCCTGGGATCTGATGGTGCTGGTAGGAGAGGTCAAGCTCCGTGGGCTGCCCCGGCTGGAGACCCTGGTTCGAGGCGATCACGCTGATGAGGCGCTCGGCTTCTCGCACCGGTTCGATGTCGATGTCCACCTCGATGCCCACCGCACGCAGGTTCTCGACCAGGCGGGTGGCCGAGGGTTGGCTTGTCCCGTTGGACAGCGCGCCGATGGCGGTGTGCAGGACGTCGACGCCGGCTTCGGCGCCCACGATGTAGACCTCGGGCGCCAGCCCGGTCGTGCAGTGGCTGTGCAACTCAAGGGCGACGTCGCCGACTGCTTGTCTGAGCTGTGGGAGCAGGTGCTCGGCCCGCTTGGGTGTGAGCAGCCCGCCCGGGTCCTTGAGGTACACGGCGTCCACGAGAGGGTCGCCGGCCAGGGCCTTCGCTGCGGCAGCGTAGAGCGAGTCGTCGTGCACGGGTGACTCGGTGAAGGTCACCGCCGCGACGACCTGCTCGATGCCCTCCTCCTTGGCAAGCTTGGCAACGGCCAGCGCGGCGGCTGTGTCGTTCATCGGTTCGGCGATCTGGATCCTGCGCAGACCAGATTCGGCCAGCATGCGCATGGACAGCCGCATGACGGAGATCGGGGACCGCTCCCAGGACATGAAGCGCATGCCGGTGGTGATCAGGGACAGTGGGGTGGTGGGGGTGACCGCCCGCATCCTGGAGATGCGTTCCCAAGGGTTCTCGTTGTGCCATCGAACCCCGACCGAGAGATGGGTCGAGGAAGTGAAGTCGAGAGCGCAGAAGCCTGCGGCTTCGAGGTGGGGACCTAGCGCTTCGACCATTCCGGTGGTCAGCCCCGCGGCACCCCACAGGCTCTGGTTGCCGTCACGGGTGCTGGTGTCGACCAGTTTCACACTTCGCTGGGCGTTCATGCCATCACCTCAGTGGTCGGTTCCGTCGCCGTCGCCACGTCGCTCGATAAAGCAGCTTCTTGGTTGACGGCGCGACCTCGATCCGTGGGTGGCCAGACCTCGTCGAGCCACTCCGTGGTGACGCCTCCCTTGCGGAAGGCGGGGTGGTCGAGGACGAATCGATGCACGTCCGCGGTGGTGTTGACGCCCTCGATCACGGTGCCCTCAATGGCTGCTCGCATGCTCTCCACGGCTGCAGCGCGGTCGTGAGCCCGGACGATGATCTTGGCCATGAGGCTGTCGTAGTACGGCGGAAACAAGTAGTCCTCGAAGATGTGGGTGTCGATCCGGATGCCTGGGCCATGCGGGAAGTCGGCACGTTGGATGCGCCCTGGGGAGGGCCGGAAGTCGGTGTAGGGGTCCTCGGCTGTCAGTCGGCACTCGATGACATGCCCGGAGGGTTGGGCAAGGTGCTCGGGGAGCCTGCTGGACTGCCCTGCGGCGAGCAGGAGCTGGGCGGCGACGAGGTCGACGCCGAACAGCTCCTCAGTCACGGGGTGCTCGACCTGGATCCGGCCGTTGACCTCGAGGAAGACGACGGCGGTGGGGTCTTCGTCGGATTCTGTGTCCACCAAGAACTCGACGGTGCCGGCGCCTGTGTAGCGCAGGTGTTTGCCGAGCCGGGCTGCGCCGTCGTGCAGCAGCGTCCGGGTGGCCTCGGAGAGGTGCGGTGCGGGTGCCTCTTCGATCACCTTCTGGTGCCGGCGTTGCACCGAGCAGTCGCGGTCGCCGAGGATCAGGACGCCACCTTCGCCGTCGCCGAAGATCTGAACCTCGACATGTCGTGCTCGACCGTAGAACTTCTCGACGTACAGCGCGGCGTCGCCGAAACCAGCGCGCGCCTCGGCAGCGGCCTGGCCGAAGAGCCGTTCCAGGTCGCCTTCCTCGGTGACCAGGTGGATCCCGCGGCCACCTCCTCCGTGGACGGCCTTCAGGAGCACGGGGTAGCCGATTTCGTTGGCGGCCTGCACGGCGCTTGCAACATCGTCGACGTCCGCGGCCGGAGAGACGGGTACGCCTGCTGCGATGGCCTCATGACGAGCGGTGCTCTTGTCCCCGACCGCACGAAGCGTTTCGGGGCGGGGGCCCGCGAACGCAATTCCTGCTTCGGCAAGGAGTTCACCGAGCTCGGGCTTCTCACTGCAGAAGCCGTACCCGGGGTGCACCACGTCGGCCCCCACCGACACGGCGGCCTGTGCGAGCAGCTCCGGCCGCAAGTAGGAGCGTGCGGGCTCAGCAGGCCCGATGCATACGGCCCGGTCGGCGAGGCGCGCAGCGAGGGAGTCTCGGTCCGCCTCGCTGACCGCCAATACAGATCGATAGCCGAGGCGGCGACAGGCCCGGACCACGCGCGCCGCGATCTCGCCCCGGTTTGCGATGAGGACGGTGGTCATCAGCCCGCCTCGAGTCGGATCAGGACGTCACCGTGCTCGACCAATTGGCCGTCGTTGGCGCAGATCTCGGCGACTGTCCCCTGTACCCCGGCAGTCACCGGGTTCATCATCTTCATGACCTCGATGATGGCCACGGTTGTGTCGGGGGTCACGGTGTCACCCGCCCTCACGAACGGCTCCGCATCGGGTGACGGACGCAGGTACAGAACCCCCAGCATGGGGGCCATCACGGCGGGGCCGTCAGCCACAGCGGGTCGCTCGGGTGTCGGTGCGGGCTGCGCATTGCCCCCAGCGGGCGTCAAGCCAGGCTCGGCGGTCGGGGCGACATCGTCATGCGGTGCTGGTGCTCCGGGAGTCGGGAGCACCGACTTCGAGACGCGCACCGAGAGGCCATCCAGGACGATCTCAGCGTCCTCCAGTCCGGACGCGTCCAGCGTAGCCACGAGGGTGAGCACGTCGGCCCAGCTCGGGGGAGCGGGCCTGGCGTTCGGGTCCACGGTCATGCCTTGTCTCCTCGGTTGGCTGCACCTAGGTCTTGAAGCACTGACAGATACGAGGACGTGGCGGCCGCAGGCGGCTTGTGCGCAGCCCGGGCCTGCACCTGGGTGGTTTCCGGGCGGCTCTGGAGAAGCATGAAGCGGTGGTCGCCGTCATCATCGACGGCGAGTGCCCACTCGATGTCCTGCGGCGATTGGTAGTGCTTCTCCACATTGATGGCTAGGGCGGCCAGTTCGATGACCAGGGCTTGGTCGAGGCATGCCACGTCCACGAGGTCTTCGGGCACGTCCACCATGTGTGTGCCCTTGCCGCCGACGGCGGGGACACACTGTTGCAGCTTGTGCGAGACGGTTGAGCTGGTCAGGGTGGGTCCCACCTTGGTGAGCCAGTACTCATCCGGGGTCACCTCCCCGGAAACCACTGCCTCGCCCAGCCCCCAGCTTGCGTTCACCGCCACGACTGAGGGGTCCCCAGTACGCGGGCTCACAGTGAAAGCGACACCCGAAACCTTAGCGTTCACCATCTCCTGCACGGCCACAGAGATCCGGGTCGCCTCACGACGCCGGTCCTCGTCGAGCTTCTCGCGGTAAGCAACGGCCTGGGGGGTGAACAGGCTCGCCCAGCAGTCGCGGATGGCCGTCACTACGTCGTCGGCCCCGACCACCCAGAGATAAGTCTCCTGTTGGCCGGCGAAGCTCGACGCGTCACCGTCCTCCGCGACGGCTGAAGAGCGAACGGCGACCGGCAGATCGTCACGACTCGAACGTCGGCACAACTCGGCGTAGCCGGCGCGGATCTCCTGCTCCAGGCGGTCGGGCATGGTCGCCGCGTGGATGAGCCCGGACGCCTCCTCGTGCACCCCTCGCAGGGCCGCAGAGTTCGTGACGTCGACTTGGTCGATGAGCCCGCTGCGGATTTGCTCGCGGAGGTTGTTGAGGTCCTCGAAGGCCTCGAACGCCTCGACCGTGACGGCAAAGCCGTTGGGTACCGGGATACCTGCCAATACCAGCTCGCCCAGGTTGGCGCACTTGCCGCCAACACTGGGCCGGTCGCTGAGACGTAGCGAGTCGAACCAGGCGGTGAATCTGGGTTCCATGATGCGGATCTTCCGATGGGGGATGGGTCAGTCGAGAATGGTGACGGTGCCAGTGTTGCCGTCCACGCGGATGCGCTGTCCAGTACGGATCAGGCTGGTGGCGTTGCTGGTTCCGACGACGGCGGGAACGCCGTACTCCCGGCAGACGATGGCGGCGTGGCACATGATGCCGCCGATGTCGCTGACGGCGCCGCTGATGCGGGCGAAGACCGGAGTCCAGCTGGGGCTGGTGATCGGGGCGACCAGGATCTCGCCGGCCACGAGGTCGTCCAGGTCATTGGGACTCATGACGAGGCGCGCAGGGCCTTCGGCCACCCCGGCCGCACCTGCGAAGCCTTCGAGAGTCTTGCCGTCGCCAGTCGAAGCGGCGAGCCACTTCTCGACCTGTTCGTCGGTGATCCCCCAGAGCATCATGGTCATCGGCTCTACGATGGCGGATGGGGCCAGGCCCAGCGCCGGGGGTGCAGCCCACTTGATGAGGGACTGGTGGATGCCGCGTCGCTTCTCGACAATCCCCGGCCAGTAGTCCGGCCCAATGGCCTCGCCACCACTGCACCACGAGAACTGGAGATCCGCGAGCGCCTCCGAGATCTCCGTCCGCCTCAGGAAGAACAGGTCGTCTACCTCGGCGATGAAGCCGAACCTGACGAACAGCTCGCCGAGCTGACGCATCTTGCGCCAGAAGATCGTCATGTACCAGTGCTCGATGAAGAAGTTGTGGTTCTCCACGTAGGGGAAGACAAGGCGCGACAATCCAAGCGCGTCGTCGAACGCGGCTTGTTCATCGGTGGGGATCAGATCACGGTAGTGAGCGGTGATCTCGTCGCGTTCCTTGGCGACCGCATCGGCAGGTCGGTCGATCGAGTCACCGGCCTGGAGTCGCGTGATGTACTTGCGGATGCCAGTCAGCGGGAAACTCGGGTCGTCGGACCAGCTGCGGTGGTGATGGTAGAAGCCGTTGCCATAGGAAAAGTGGAACCAGGGCTCGGAGGACTCCGTCCAGCCGTCGAGCCAGGCACGGCCGCAGTCAGAACCCGCGAGAGCTGTGTGCAGTTGTGCGAAGTCCGTGTGAGCGCAGACGGTGTCCTCGACACCGAGCTCGATCGCGAGTCGTGCCAACCGCTTCAACTCGTCGTCGGGCCGGAAGAGGATCACGTCGATGCCACTGACCATCTTGGCGATCGTCTGGTCAGTGATCTCGGGGAAGTGCTGCTTGCAGAGCGTCTGGAAGTTCAGGTACGCCGCATAGCCCATGTTGAGCATTTCCGAGTGCAGGTTCCACACCGCGTCGAGGGAGGCGAGGATCGCCTGGTAGGCAACCAGCAGGTCGTTCGAGGTTGTCACCCCGCGCCCCGCCAGCACGTTCTCGATGGGCTCGAACTCGCCAAGCTCGGGGATCACGATGGCGTCGAGTCCGGTGATCCGGTCGCGCACCTTGGTCTGCCACTTCTCGTAGAGATCGGTCCAGTTCTTGTAGTAGTGGCCGACGCGCACAGCGAACTCCTCGGCTCGCCGACCCACCTCTACGGGGTCTTCGACGCCCAGAGAGGACATGTAGATGTACCCGTTCAGCACTCGCACGTCGATGCCGAGCGCAGGCGGCAGAGCGAACACCCTGGTGTTCATGACACCGGTGCTCTGGAAGGCGCTGTCCGAGGTCGCGATGTCGAAGGGGGGCATCGGCTCGGGGAAGTGCATGCCGTTGCGGAACCACGTGCGTGCCGAGTCCCGGTCCCGACGTACCTCCAGGAAGTGGTTGTAGTACGGGTACATCTCTTTCCACCCCTCGGCACCCTCGGGCGTCTCCACCTCGTAGGGGTCGGGGAAGCGCGCTTGTGCGGCACTATCGGTGGACGGTTCGCGGTCAATGGTGGTCATGCCTGCTCCTGGTCACGGGTTTCGGTCACCGGGCCAGCGTGCCGTGCGTCACAGCGAACCGCGTGGCATCCTTTCGACAGATGAAAAACAATGTCGACAGCGGCCTCCGTCCAAGGTCGCACAGGCGAAAGGCAAGTGAGGGTTCATGCCGAAGGTGACCAGGAGTGCCCCCGGGGAATCGGTGACCTCGCGAGCCTTGACCTTGTTGGACGCCTTCGACCAACGGCATCGGGCACTCACCCTCTCCCAGATTTCGCGACGCTCGGGCCTCCCTCTGGCCACCGCCCAGCGGCGTCTGGGCGACCTCGTGGCCGGCCGGCTGCTCACGCAGCGTGCGGACGGGCGGTTCGAGATCGGCGCGCGGATGTGGCATCTCGGTCAACTCTCTCGCCCCACCATGATGCGCGAAGCAGCACTGCCTCACGTGCAGGATCTGGTCTCCTTCACTGGCCACACGGCACATGTGGCAGTCCTCGACGGGTTGGGCGCGCTCGTCGTCGACCGGATCGCCGGATCGCGGTCCATCCCCACCCGGCACAGTCCGGGTGGGCGACTGCCGCTTTACTGCACGGCGGTGGGCAAGGCTCTGCTGGCATTCGCACCCGAGGAGGCGCAGGAGCAGGCCATGCGGGCGATGGTGCCCCACACAGACTTCACGACCACCAATCCCCAGGTGATGAGGAACCAGCTCAAAGAGGTGCGGAGGACGCATGTGGCGGTGAGCAGCCAGGAGCACCGGTTGGGGGTCTTCTCCATCGCGGTCCCCATCTTTGTGTCCGGGCACGTGATTGCAGCCGTGGGGCTGCTGATCCCCGTCGAGGCCCACCTCACCGGTACCGGCGAGTCCCTGCAGGCGTGCGCCAGCAACGTGGGCTCGGCCATGGAAGAGCACGAGCGTCGCCTGGACGAATAGCTCCACCGGCGCCCGAGTCGAGTGGAATCGCCTCAGACTTTTTTCATCAGATGAAAGGGTTCCGCTGGGTTGGTGCGCGCGTCCATGACGGTCGACGGGCTGAACGGGCTGAACGGGCTGAATGAACTGTTCGCGGCCTGGGTCGAAACCGTTTACAACCAACGAGTTCACTCCGAGACCGGGCAGGCGCCACTCTCCCGGTTCCTCGCACCCGGACCGCCGGTGTTGCCGACCCCGGCCGTGTTGCATGAAGCGTTCCTATGGTCGGAGCGCCGGACCGTGACCAAGACGGCCACGGTATCCCTGCACGGCAACCACCTACGAGGTCGACGCCGCCCTGGTCGGGGCGCCGAGTCGAGATTGTCTTCGACCCTTCGACCTGACCGAGGTCCAGATCCGCTTCCAGGGGCGGCCGATGGGCCAGGGCATCGCCCACCGGATCGGACGACACGTCCACCCCGGCGCCGGACCCGAGCAAGCACCCCCGCCGCCAACTGCGACCGGAATCGACTACCTGGGGCTGGTCGCGGCCGGCCAGGGCCAGGCGGGGTTTCTCATGCACTCACAACGTGACCAACCATCGTGGCCCCAACGTGGTCACAAGAGGCGGCCGACAACAACAGGCGTTTCTACCAGACGCGGGAGTACCTCCTTCGCACTGAACAGACTTCTCGGCTGGGTGCTGCGCAGAGGGCTCGGAGGGGACGAGGAGGGTGCGTTCACCCCCGGGGAGGGACGGTCAGCGCTGGGCGGCTGGGGTGGGGATCGGTTCGCGCCAGGGGTAGAGGCCGCCGGCGGCCACCTCGGGGCCGAATTTGAAGTGCTTGGCGGACTCGAAGGTTTCCACGAACGGCAGGTTGGGGTCGTAGAGGTCGTTGTCGCGGGGCATGGGTCCGGCCTTGGCGACGTGGCCCGGGGTCGGGCGGTCCAGGATCTCCTCGAGGAGCCACACTGCCTCAATCAGTTTGTTGAGGTCGACGCCGGTCGGGATCCCCATTTCCTCCAACAGGTTGACCAGGTCCTCGGTTGCCACCATGCCGGTCGCTCGGCCGTTTCCGCAGTAGGGGCATCCACCGATGCCGCCGGCGGTGGTGTCGAGGTAGAGGTCGTTTGTGTCGTCGAGCACGCGTAGAGCGGCGTAGGTCGTGGGGAGGGCGAGACCTCGGGCGTCGTGCAGGTGGAGGTAGACGTGGGTGATCTCTGGCCAGGTCTCACGGATGGTGGTCAGCTGCTCCTCCATGGTGTGTGGCATGCACCAGCTCATCGGGTCACCCAGGAGGACACCGGTGACGGAGATGCCCGCTTCGGTCCAGGCCTGGTGCTGACGCTCCAGCATGTCCATGCGCTGGGTGAGGGTGAACTGGCCCTCGAAGTTGGACCCGAACGCCGCGTTGACCGCCAGGGCGGCTTCGCTGCCGCCCGTGCGCTGGACGGCCTCGATCGTCTTGGGCCACCGCTCGATCTCCTGAGCCTGCGACATGTTGGTGTTGCGGCGGGTGAAGGTGTCGCACAGGTGGGTGAAGAGCATGGGGTGGCGCTCCACCGGCGACAGGGGAGGCATGTACTCAGAGGCGCGCTCGACGCCCTTGCGGTTCAGAGCCAGCGCGACGTACTTCACGCCTTCGGCCGGAGTGAAGCGCTTGATCAGCTCCTCGATGGAGGCCATTTGTGGGGTGTACTTGGGGCTGACGAACGATCCGACGAGGATCGTTTTCAGACCTGTCTGCGACAGGGCGTCGAGCAGGCGGACCTTGTCGTCCACTGTGATCTCGGCTGATTCGATCTGCATGCCTTCGCGCATGCACTCCTCGGTGATGTGCACTCGGGGGTAGGACATCTCAACACCTTTCATCGTCTGGTCATCGTCTGGTCATCGCAAGGGGCTGGGTTCGTGGGCTGGCAGAGCGCCACAAGCTCGGCCGCATAGTCCGGTTCGTAGCTGCGGAACTCACCCGAGGCGAGCATCGCGGGCACGTCGATGGCTGGGTGGGGTTGCGTGTACTGGGCTGGTCGGCAGGCGATTACGCCGGACCTCTCGAGCTCCGCCAGCGCTGCTGGACCCAGGCCCAGCTCGCCGCCCAGGACCTCACGGTTGGCCTCGCCGAACCTGGGGCCGGGCCCTCGCACCGCCGGTCGCCACGCCGGGGACGTGGCAGTCGAGCCGGGCGAGGCGGAGGTGGTCTCCCACAGGAACGGCCGGCCGATCACAGGACGCGGCCCGAGGTCGCCCACGTCGATCCACTCGTAGAACCGGCGGAACCGCAACTGAGGGTCGCACAACAGGTCACGGGCGTCGTTGACGGGTGCGCTCGGGATGCCCGCGGCGAGCAGCTCGGTGACCGCGCGATGCCGGCTCCGTCGCCGGCACCAGGTGCTCACATTCTCCGACAGTACCTCGGCGGTGGCCGACGGGCTCCTGACCAACGAGGCCAGCGCAGCCAGGTGCTGTTCGTCGTGAACGCTCACGGCCACCCAGCGGTCCGGCTCAGCGGACTCGAAGACGTCGCTGAACTGCGCGTCGAGGTCGTGGTTGCCCATGCGTCCTACGCGGACGCCGGGCACCTGTGCGGCGATGAGTGCCTCCGGGATGACCGCGGGGCCGAGCTGGTACATGCCGAGGTCGATCCACTGGCCATGACCTGTCGACTCCCGGTCGATCAGCGCGGCCATCATCGCGCCGAGCCCGGCCCAGCAGGCCAAGAAGTCGGGATAGGACTGGCCGAACTTCGAGGGCGGCCCGTCGGCGTAGCCGGTGTGCTCGGTCAGTCCCATGGTCGCCTCGAGCGTGGTGCCCTGCGCCCGGAACGCCGACCAGGGACCGCTCGAGCCGTAGCCGGTGTTGGAGAGCATCACCAGCCGCGGGTTCTCCTGTCGCAGCCGGTTGTAGGTGAGTCCCCATTTAGGTAGGACGCGCGGGGTGAAGTTGTCAAGGAGTACGTCGCACTCACCCACCAGGCGGATCAGGAGTTCGCGACCCCGTGTCGTCCCCAGGTCCAAGGTGAGTGAGCGCTTGCCGCGGTTGACGACCTGGAAGGTGGCCGACCGGTTCCACCAGTCGGTGTCGGGATCGTTGTCGAAGTAGGGCCGTCCGAAGAGCGTCCGGGTCTGGTCCAGGCGCCCCGGGGCCTCGACCTTCAGCACGTCGGCCCCCAGGTCGGCCATCAGCGCCCCCATGTAGGGGACGGCGAAGACTGTGGACAGGTCCAGGACGCGCATCCCGGAGAGCGGGCCGTGGCCGCGGCTGGCGGCGCGGTTGTGGTGGGGGGCGACGCGACGATGGCGCACCCCGGCCAGAACGGCGTCCGTGTGCTGGCCGACCGCCGGCGCCGGGCTCCGCACCGAGGTCGGCGTCCTCGAGAACGACGCGAGCACGGCCGGGAAGTCCACCCGTGCACGTCCGGTCTCGGGGGTGTCGATGGTGTGGAAGACACCGCGGGCCCGCAGGTGCGCGCAGTTGAGCAAGTCGGAGGCGCTCTGGACGAAACCGGTCAGGTAGCCGCTGCTGCTGGCCTCGACGAAGAACTCCGCACTCTTGCGGGTTCCCAGGTGCTCGACCAGGATCGCCTGCAGCTCCTTGGCGTGCTCGGTACGCCGTTCGCTGGTCGCGAAGCGCTCCTCACCGAAGCGCTCGTCGTCGAAGAGGTTGGCCAATCGGTCGACCGAGAGGAGTCCGCTGGTCTGGAGCGAGAGCCAGCCGTCCGCGGAGGGGAGGGACTCGCCGGCCAGCGGGTCCTGGATACGGGGTCGGCGCCCCTGCACGGCTCCGAGGAAGGCGTAGTGGGCCTCGTTGAGCACCAGTTGCGAGGCCAGGCACTCAAGCACCGATAGATCGACGGCGGCGCCACGGCCGGTGCGGATCGCCATCAGCCGGGCCGCCAGCGCGGTATAGACGACGTTGAGGCCTGCGCCGTAGCGCGACTGGCGCAGCCCCGGCTTCAACGGGGCGCGGTCGCTGGTGCCGCTGATTTGCATGATCCCGGACAGGGCGTGGAGGAGCAGGTCGTCGGCCTTCCGGTCCGCGTAGGGGCCCTCGGCCCCGAAGTCGGAGACGCTCACGACGACCAGGGCAGGGCACCGCTGCCGTGCTGTGGCCAGGTCGACGCCGTAGGAGGAGGCGTCGAAGCGCCCGCGCCGCTGGACCACGATGTCGGCGCTCTCGATGAGCGCAACGACGTCGTCGGCCGCGCCGTCGTCGAGGGCCACGCTGGACTTGTTCCAGTTCAGGTACTCGAACAGGGCGTCGGCCTGACCGACACTGGTGCCAGGCCCCAGTCCCAGCAGACGGAGCGGGTCGCCCGTGGTTGGCTCGACCTTGACCACGTCGGCTCCCATGTCCGCAAGGACGCGGGAGCCGAAGGCGCTCTCGATGCCGGTGCCGAGCTCCACCACCCGGCTGCCGCAGAGAGGGCCGGTGTCGCTCTGGGTCATGGAGACGTGGCCTGGGTCCGAGCGTGGTCGGCGTCCGGGAAGGGGTAGGGCACAGCCGATCCCGCACGCAGGGGCAGCACACCCAGCGCGGTGCCCGGGGTGCTGTTCTCCTCCCGCGGGTTCCAGATACCGATGTCGGCGGCGACGAAGCCCAGCCCGTCGCGGGTGTAGACGTCGGTCACGAGGCCAGTGGCCGTGAGCAGGTCGCCGCGCCGGTCCATCTTGCGGAAGCTGAAGTCGATCGAGGCCAGCCAGCCCTCGTCGCCGAGCCATCGGCGGACCATTTGCACCAAGAAGTGCTGTTTCCAGGTGCCGTTGACCAGTAGGTCGGGCAACTGCTCGTGCTCCTGGGCGAAGGGGGCGTCGTAGTGGACGCGGTGCCAGTTCTCGATGGCCGCCGACCACCGCATGAGGTGCGAGGAGGTGATGGGGCCGCGAGTGAGCGGCGTCAGTTCGTTACCGACCCGGACGTCCTCGAAGTATCTCTGGTTCTCGGTCAGGATGGTCATCTCACCTCATGATGATCGTGTTGCGGACGCGCATGAGCAATTCGCCGTCCTGGTTGGTGTACGACGTCTCGATCTCCACCAGCACCATGTCCCCGCGCGACCCGGTGCGTTCGCTGATGTCGAGGTACGTCGACTGAGAGCTGATGACGTCGCCGATCTCGGCGAGCTTGAAGAACTCCGCCCGCACCCCACCGTTGAGGATCCGACGGAGCGAGAGCCGGATCGGCGGCAGTCCGCCGAAGGCGCTCTCGTACTCAAGTCCGTCCCACTCCGGGTCCTCGGCGAACCGTTCGAACGGGTCGGGCGAACCGGACGGACGGCGCAGGTAGTGGACGGGGAACAACGGGGTCGCCACGACGTCCTTGAAGCCGCGCCGGTTGGCGGCCTCGCGGTCGAGGTGGATCACACCCTCCTCCATCGCGGCCTGCACGAAACGGCGCACTTCGTCGTGGCCCAGCGGGTAGGCGGCGGTGGTCACCGGTCCCTCGAGGCCGATCAGCGATCGGACCTCGTCGGTCACGTGAGTCATGCACCCTCCATCGGACGACACCAGTAGTCAGTACGGCGAGGATCGTCGGTCGCCGGTTCCTCTGAAAGGTGGTCTCTCATCCACCGGAAAGTGTCCCTGTGCTTCCGCTGCCGGTGGCGCGGACGGCGACCCTAGGTGGGTCGTGAACGGCTTCCACTCGATGCCACACGCCGTTGTCGCGTGCTGCCCGGGACAGAACCCTGGCCATGTATCGACACGAATGTCGTCAATGTGCGTGCCGGGGTCCGGCCGCGACAGGAGGAGAGAGATGAGCTTGCTCGACGAGCGGTCCTGGACCGAGAAGATCTTCGTCAGTGACTGGACCAAGGGCGGCGCCGGCGCCCAGGACGTGGTCGAACCGGCTACCGGGGAGGTGCTGGGCCGCATCGGTGTGGCCTCGACCGACGATGTCGAACGGGCGCGGTCGAGGGCGCCCGCCAGCGAGAGTGGGCGGACCTGCGGCCCCAGGAACGCGCCGCCGTGCTGCGGCGCGCCGGCGACCTGTGGGTCGAGCACAGCGCGGAGGTCAGCCAGTGGCTGGTGCGCGAGGCAGGATCGATCCCGGCCAAAGCCGGACTGGAGTGTCAGACGGCGGCGCAGGAGTGTTACGAAGCAGCCGCGCTACCGACAACATCCCGCGGGTCACGTCCTGCCCTCCGCGGAGCCCCGGTGGAGCTTGGCGCGGCGCCGACCGGTCGGCGTGGTCACCGTGATCGCGCCGTTCAACTTCCCACTGATCCTCTCCATCCGATCCGTGGCGCCGGCGCTGGATCCTATCGGTGGAGCTGAGGGGACTCGAGCCCTGGGCAAAGCGGTACCCCTCAAGCCCGACCCGCGGACGGCGGTGTGTTGGGGCGTCGCGCTGCTGCGGGTCTTCCAGGAGGTGGGCCTGCCCGCCGGTCTGCTCCAGCTGCTTCCCGGGTGATCGAGTGGCCCAGGCTGCGGTCACCGCAGCTCCGGTCCGGGTGGTGTCGTTCACCGGGTCCACCGCGGCCGGGCGGGCGGTGGGCGCGTTGGGCGGCGAGCAGCTCAAGCGCACCCACCTGGAGCTGGGCGGCAACAACGCCCTGATCGTGCTGCCCGGCGCTGACCTGGATCTGGCCAGCTCGGCCGGTGCCTTCGGCTCGTTCATGCACCAGGGACAGATCTGCATGACCACCGGCCGGCACCTGGTGCACGCCTCGGTCGACGACGAGTACGTCGCAGCGCTGGCGACTCGCGCGGACCACCTGCCGGTCGGGAACCCCGCCACCAGCGAGGTGGCGCTGGGGCCGATCATCGACGCCAAGCAGGTCCAGCACATCGACGCGCTGGTCCAGCGAACCGTCGACAGCCGGTGCCCGGCTGGCCGCCGGAGGAACCCACGAGGATCTCTTCTACCGGCCGACGGTCCTGGCAGAGGTCGGCCCGGACATGCCGGCCTACACCGACCAGGTCTTCGGGCCGGTGGCCCCTGTGGTGCGTTGCAGCAGCGTCGAGGAGGCCATTGAGTTGGTCTGCGACAACGAGTACGGGCTGTGCCTGGGGATCCTCGGCGACGTGGGTATGGGGCTGCGCGTCGTGGACGCGGTGCCTAGCGGCATCGTGCACATCAACGAGCAGACCGTCTCTGACGAAGCCAACAGCCCGTTCGGTGGGGTGGGCGCCTCGGGCACAGGATCGCGTTTCGGTGGCGCCGAGGCAAACATCGAGGCGTTCACCAAGACCCAGTGGCTGACCGTGCGTGGCGAGATCGCCGCGTACCCGTTCTGAGAATCGTTCGGAGTGGACTGGCGGCCGCGCGTGACGCGGCCGCCCCCGGGTCTCCGGCCCTCAGGCCGAGACGACGACGCTGAGGAGGAAGGGCTCCTTGCGGTCGGCAAGCGTGGGCACGAGCTGGTCGAGTTGGCTGAGCAGCTCTGGGTGCGAGCTCACTCGTAGCGACGGGCAACCGAGGCTGCGGGCCAGGCCATCGATCTCGATGTCGTCGAGCCCCGGCCAGGGCGGGCTTCCGCCGCCCTTCTTGGCGAGCCGGTCCATGATGTTGTAGGCGCCGTTGCACAGCACCACGAACAGCACGCCCGTGCGGTACTGCTGAGCGCTCCACAGCGCCTGGATGTTGTACAGCGACGAGCCGTCGCCCACGACGGCCACCACGGGCCGGTCGTTGCAGGCCATCCGTAGCCCGATCGCGGCCGGCATAGCGAAGCCCAGGCCGCCCATGGCTGCGCTGAGGAAGCCGAGGGGGCGTCGAGCCGGCACCAGGTCCTGCAGCTGACTGCGAGTCGATGGGGTCTCCTCGAGCAGGATGGTCTCCGCGGGCAGGCGTCGCGCCAGGGCGGTGAAGACCTGCTCGGCGCGCAAGGAAAGCTCGGGGTCGGTGGTCGTCTCGGGCTCGAGGTCCAATCCCGGAGCGATGCGAGGACCTCCGGGTTTCCGCGGACGCCGGTCGACGCACGAGGCCAGCAGTTCCAGTGTGGGCGGCAACGCCGCCACCAACGCCAGGTCCGCGGTGCTGTGGGCAGCTTCCGCCGGGTCGTCGGTGATGACTACTACCTCGGCGTCCTCTGCGAAGAGTGGCCCGGGTTCGTAGCCGTACTGACGCAAGGCTGCTGTGCCGACCACCAGGACGAGGTCGTGCCCATTCAGGGCGGTACGAATGCCGGCTCGTCCCGAAGGGAGGTGGCCGGCGAACCGCTCGGAGTCCTGCGGGAACCCGGCGCGTGCGCCGAACGGCTCCTGCCAGACCGGGCAGTCGAGATGGTCGGCCAGCGAGGCAAGGGCATTCCAGCAGCGTTCCTCGTCTGCGCCCGCTCCGGCCACGATGACCGGCGTGTGTGCCCGGTGCAGCCGCTCGGCGATCGAGTGGCACTCGCTCTCATCGGCGCCGGCGGCGATGTGGAACTCGCAGGGGGCGGCCAGGCGGAGGGCCTCGTCGACCGGCTGCTCCCAGTCGTCCATGGGCACGATCACCAGCGCCGGTCCGCGCCCTGCCACGGCCTCGTGGTGGGCTCGGGCGACGATGCTCGGAAGGTCCGCGGCCCGGGCGGGCGTGCACGTCCACACCGTGTGGTCGCCAGCGAGTCCCTCGAGGCGCCCGGCCAGGAACGGCACGGAGGCCAGGTGACGGCGGTCCTGCTGGCCGACCAGGATGACCAGGGGAGCGCGGTTCTCGCGGGCCGTGGCGATCGCGCCCACCGCATTGCCCAGGCCGGCGGTGGTGTGCAACAGCACGAGGGCCGGGCGCCCCTTTCCGAGCGCCCAGCCCGTGGCCATTCCCACGACCGAGCCCTCGTGCAGACCGAGGACGAAGTCCAGGTCCGCTGGAAGATCGGCCAGCATCGGCACCTCGGTGGACCCGGGGTTCGCGAAGATGGTCGTCATCTCGTGCCGCCTCATGACGGCAAAGACCGCCTCACGCACGGTTCTCATCGGACATCGTCCCTACTGCTCGGCTGGTGGACTGGGAGTGGACTGGGAGTGGTCTGGAGGGTTCCTGGCCGCAACGCATGGCGCGCCGCGGTGGCCAGGCGACGCCGCCACTGTGGACACAATACGTCGCCCGAGGGACGGCTTCTCGCAGCCATTGGAATTTCGGATGGCCGCGTATGCTCCGAACATGCCCGACCTCGCACCGCCCACCTCGGGAGGACCTGGGGAGAAGTCCGTGCTGGTCCGCGGCCTGGAGGTCCTGGCCTGCTTCGAGGGGCAGCACACCGTGCAGGGGATCTCCGCCATCGCCAAGCGTACCGGTCTGCCAGTGGCGACGGTCCACCGGCTGATAGCCACCTTGGTCGAGTGGGGTGCGGTCGAGCGGATCTCGCGGGGCCGCTACCGTCTCGGTCTGAAGATGTGGCGGCTCGGCGCCGCCGTCCCCCAGGCGAGGACGCTGCGTGACGTCGCACTGCCGTACCTCGAGGATCTGTACGAGGCCACCCACGAGGTGGTGCACCTGGCAGTTCTCGATGGGCACCAGACGCTGTACGTGGAGAAGATCTCCGGCCGCGGCGCCGTCGCCGTCACCTCCCGCGTGGGGCGGCGCCTGCCCCTGCATGCCACCGGCCCCGGGAAGGTACTGCTGGCTTTCGGGCCCCAGCAGCTCTTCGAGGAGGTCACCCGGGCCGGCCTGGCCCGGCGTTCGGCCAACACCATCACCGACCCCGACGAGCTGCGCAGGGCACTGGCCGAGATCCGAAGGGTGGGCTTCGCGATCTCCCGCAACGAGGCATCCACGGGTACTGCCTCGGTCGCATCCCCCGTCTTCGACGCCTCCGCCGAGGTGATCGCGAGCGTCTCGGTGGTCACCCCGATGGGCGGCTTCGATCCCCTTGCCCTCATACCCGCGGTCTGCGCGGTCGGCCGTGCCATCTCTCGGCAGATGGGTGCGCCCGCCGACGTGATTCGCACGCAACGGCTCCGGGCGCAGCAGCCGGTACATCCCGCCTGAGCCGAACACCCGCCCGGCCTCCGAGCGGGCGACACCGGCAGGTCCGGCCGCAATTTCCGCTGAGTGCGACGTGGGGTGTCTCCCGGCCTGTGGTCGCCGTCACGCTCAGGCGGTGCTCTCGATGTCGCGGGCGTGGCCCGAGGGTCGAACAGCTGAGAGGACGTCGTACACCGCCCCACAACCTAGGCGGGACAACGCCCAGACGGAAGGAAAGCCATGAAGACCTCTAGAACACTGGGCTACGTCGCGACAGCCGTGGCGCTGCTCTTGCTGGCGGCGTGCGGGAGCGCGGGACCGTCGTCCAACGCCAACGGCACCACCAACATCAAGATCGGCTACCGGCCGATCTTCACCACGGCCAGCGTGGTCAACGCCGAGAGCGCCGGGCTGTTCAAGGACCACCGTCTCAAGCCCACGTTGACGGACTCGGGAGGCGGCGCCCAGGGCATCGCATCAGTGATCTCCGGCAACCTGGACTTCACCTACGCCAACTACACCTCGGTCTTCCTGGCCGCGCAGAAGGGGCTTCCGCTGCAGCTGGTCTCGGGCAACGACCTCGGCGTGGGTGACCAGGGCGTCTTCGTCAAGAAGGACTCGCCCATCAAGTCGGTCGGCCAGCTCGCCGGCAAGCGCGTGGCGATCACCGGTCTTCAGGACATCGGGGCCGTCGCAGTCGAGGACCTCGTGCAGGAGGCAGGCGGTGACCCTTCCAGCGTGCACTTCGTCGAACTGGGCTTCGGCGTCATGCAGGCCGCGCTCGCCCGGGGCGACGTCGATGCCATCTGGCAGGTCGATCCTTTCCAGGCCAGCGCAAAGGCCGCTGGCTTCCGGCGTCTCGGTGACCTGTTCCAGGGCAAGCTCCACGACGCACCCGTCGCGGGCTGGGTGACAAGCAAGTCCTTCGCCCACGCCCACCCCGACCTGGTCAAGGGCTTCCAGGAGGCGATGGCGGCCTCGATCAAGCAGCTGAACTCGGACCCGCGCCTGTTCCAGAAGCTCGTGCCCACCTACACGCAGAACACGGCACAGGACGTCGCGAAGGCGGCAACGCCCAGCCTGACGTCCGACCTGGACCAGAAGGCGCTGCAGACACAGGCCGACCTCATGCACGTGTACGGCATCTTCAAAAAGAGCTTCGATGTCTCCGTTCTCCTCAACGACCACTGAGACGGCGCGCGGCGCCGCCGGTGCCGTCCCCCGCCGGTCGGGGTCGGCGTCGCGGCTGCTCGCCCGGCTGGTCTCCGCTCTACCCTGGCGACCGGTGCTAGGGATGCTGGCCTTCCTGGTCCTGTTGGAAACCTTGCCGCACAGCGGTTTGGTCAACCCACGCTACCTGCCTCCGCTCGATCGAATGCTGACGGCTCTGGCCAATCAGGCCGGCTCCTCGGGGTTCTGGGACGCGCTGGGCGCGACACTGCGCGGCTCGGCCATCGGCCTGGCCATCGCGATGGCGGCCGGGGTCGTGGTCGGCGTCGCCCTGGGCAGTTCGCGGGTGCTGTGTGAGTTGACGACATCGACGGTCGAGTTCTTCCGCCCCATCCCGGCGGTGGCCCTGATCCCCGTCATGGTCCTGGTGATCGGCCCCAACGCCACCTCGACGGTGGTTCTGGTCGCCTACGCCAGCTTCTGGCAGGTGCTCATCCAGGTCATCTACGGTGTTCAGGACACCGACCCGGTGGCCTACGAGACGGCCGCATCGTTCCGGTTCTCCCGGCTGCGCACACTACGCAGCGTGGTCTGGCCCTCGGCGTTGCCCTACGTGTGGACCGGTCTGCGGCTGGCCTCGACCATGGCCCTGATCGTCGAGATCACTGGTGAGTTGGTCATCCGTTCTCCTGGGATTGGCCGTCAGATCGCGCTGGCGCAGTCGGCCGACCAGGTCGACAACCTCTACGCACTGGTTATCGTGGCCGGCCTCATCGGCGTGATCGGCAACGTGGTGGTGCGCCGCCTGGAGGCCAAGACGCTGCACTGGCACCCATCGGTGACGGGGGTGGAGCGATGAGCATCATCCGTCGTGGCATCTTCCTCGTGGCCCTGCCCCTGGTCCTCGTGGTCCTGTGGTGGCTGGCGACGCGACAAGACACCAGCTTCTACTGGCCATCGCCGCACCGGGTCTGGGACGCCTTCGTCCAGACCTGGACTCCGGCCGAGATCCGCCAAGACGTGCTGCCCAGTGTCGTGCGCTTCGTGCTCGGCTTCCTCCTAGCCACGGTGCTCGGCATCGGACTTGGCGTGGCCATCGGCTGCTACAGGGGCTTGCGCGAGGCCATAGAGCCGGTGCTCGAGTTCCTCCGGGCTGTTCCGCCGCCGGTGATGATTCCAGTGATCATCCTGTTCGCGGGCATCGGCGACGGGATGAAGGTCCTGGTGATTTTCTTCGGCTGCCTCTGGCCAGTGCTCCTCAACACTGTGGAGGGGGTCCGCGCTATCGACCCGGTGCTGCGCGACTCCGCCCGCTCCTACGGCTTCGGTCCGTACTGCCGGCTGCGGCGGCTGATCCTGCCCGCGGCCAGCCCGCGGATCCTTGCCGGGGCCCGGCAGTCGATGTCCCTCGGGATCATCCTCATGGTCATCAGCGAGATGTTCGCCGCCTCCAATGGAATCGGCTTCACGATCATCCAGTTCCAGCAGACCTTCGCGATCCCCGAGATGTGGGGCGGGATCATCCTGCTCGGCTTGGTGGGGTTGGTCTCCGCCGTCCTGTTCCACCTGGCCCAGACCCATATCCTCCGCTGGTACCACGGCTTCCTGCGTTCCCAACGAAAGGCATGAAAGTGGCACAGACAATGACCGACGGGCGGGCCGAGATGTCCTCGTCCTCGGGTGGCACGATGCTGGACCTCGTCGGGGTCCAGAAGACCTACGCAGGCAAGCGCAGCTTCGAGGCCATCCGCGACGTCACGCTCTCCGTGCGGGCCGGTGAGTTCGTGTGCATCGTGGGACCCTCTGGCGCCGGCAAGACCACCCTCCTGCGCAGCATCGCCGGGCTGCAGAGCATCAGCGGCGGCGAAGTCCGCCTCGAAGGAAGCCGCGTCGACGGACCGCCCGAGGGCATGGCCGTGGTGTTCCAGGAGTACGCCCGGAGCCTGTTCCCATGGATGACGGTGCGGCAGAACATAGCTCTTCCTCTCAAGCAGAAGGGATTGAGCCGTCACGACATCGACGCCAACGTGGCCGAGGCGCTCGAAGCCGTCGGTCTGAGTGAGGACCATGACTCCTACCCCTGGCAGCTCTCCGGTGGCATGCAGCAGCGTGTCGCGATCGCCCGCGCAGTCGCCTACGAGCCCAAAGTGCTGCTCATGGACGAGCCCTTCGCCGCCGTGGACGCTCAGACCCGAGCCGACCTGGAGGATCTCGTCCTGGCGTTGTGGAAGCGCCTCGGCGTGACAGTCATCTTCGTCACCCACGACATCGACGAGTCGGTCTACCTGGGCCAGCGGGTCATCGTCCTCTCGAACTCCCCGACCGAGCCCCTCGAGGACCTCGCGGTCGATCTGCCGAGCGAGCGCGACCAACTCACCACCCGGATGCTGCCCCGGTTCGCCGAGCTGCGCGCCCACGTCTACGGCCAGATCCAGGCGTCCAAGGCCGGCGCCCGACCAGGCGACGTCCAGCCCTGATAGGGCGCTGCAACCCTTCCATAGATCGCCAGGGCCGCTGGAGCCGGCGTCATCGGCGTGGTCGTTGGGCCCGGAAAGACGCAGGTGGCGAGGACACTCGGCTCTGAGGTGGTCGCCGACCGGCACTGCGAGGACCTCGTCGAGGACTTCGTCGAGGTCGTCGGGGACGTCACCGGTGGCCGTGGCGCCGACGTGATCTATGACCCGGACTGTGCATATGTCTGCCGGCGCTCGACCAGGTGGTTGGCCTTCGAGGGCCCGATCCTGGTGGTTGAATTGCCGGGCGGGCAGATCCGGTCGGTCGCGCTCAACCTGCCGGGCCAAGAGCTACCGGATCGTCGGCCGGTAACGTGCCTGCACACGACCAGGGACGCTGCCCCGGTGCACCCGTGCAACCACGGGTCGCCCAAGCTCGTTGATGATGGTTCGACCAAGCCTTTGGTGAGCCAGCGGCTCGCCTCCGATGCGGTCGCGGACGGGGTTGCCGCGCCGCGCCGACGGGACCACGGTCGGCAGGCTGGCGCTCTGGTGAGAAGGAGAGGCCCCACACCCGCCGAACGGCAGGCCGTGCCTATGCTGGAGGCAATCCCGTCCGCCAGACACGTGGAGTTGGCATGCCTGTCGTCCCAAACCTGACGTTGAACAACGGGGTCACCATTCCCCAGCTTGGCTTCGGCGTGTTCCAGGTCCCGCAGGAGCAGACCCAGCAGGTGGTGGAGCACGCGTTGGAGGCCGGCTACCGGCACATCGACACGGCCGCCGCCTACGGCAACGAAGCAGCCGTGGGAGCCGCGATCGCCGCCAGCGGAGTCCCCCGCGAGGAGCTCTTCATCACCACCAAGCTGCGCAACGGGGAGCACGCCAGCGCGGCGGAGGCCTTTGAAGCCAGCCGGAAGGCGCTCGGCGTTGAGGTGATCGACCTGTACCTCATCCACTGGCCGGTCCCGTCCCAGGGGCTTTTCGTCGACGCCTGGCGGGTCCTGGAGAAGATCTACGCCGCCGACGGGGCGCGGGCCATCGGGGTCTCCAACTTCCTTCCCGACCATCTGGACACCCTGCTGGCCAACACGACGGTCGTGCCTGCCGTCAACCAGATCGAGCTCCACCCGACCTTCCAGCAGGCCGCCGTGTCCGTAAAGTCCCGCGCCCACGGGATCGCCGTTGAGGCATACAGCCCGCTGGGCCGGGGGGCTGACCTGGACGCAGCTGCCGTGACCTCGCTGGCTCAGAAGCACGGGGCAACCCCTGCGCAGGTTGTGATTGGCTGGCACCTCGGCATCGGCAACATCGTCATCCCCAAGTCCACACACCCCCACCGGATGAGCGAGAACCTCGCCGCCGCCGAGATGACTTTGAACCCGGACGAGCTGGGCGCCATCACGGCGCTGGATTCGGGCGCAAGGATCGGCCCCGACCCGGCCGCGGCTGCACATACCCAGATGTAGGGCAGCTGGTCTGGGCGGGCAGCTTACTCAGGCCTGAGCGGTGGTCAGTTCCTGCCGCTGGCGGCCCAGGCCGTGGATCTCCAACTCCATGTAGTCCCCTGCCCGCAGGTATGGAAAACGCCCGGATAGGGCGACTCCTTGTGGGGTGCCGGTGTTGATGACGTCGCCGGGGCTGAGCACCATGAACTGCGAAAGGTGCTGGATCAGGGTGGCCACGGTGAAGATCATGTCGGAGGTGTTTGAGTCCTGACGCGGCTCGCCGTTGACCCACGAGCGCAGGCGGAGCGTCTGTGGGTCAGCGATCTCGTCGACCACCAGCCAGGGCCCGAGCGGCTGGAAGTCCTCGCAACACTTGCCCGTTGACCACTGACCACCCGAGAGCGTGCTCTGAAACTCCCGCTCGGAGACGTCGTTGGAGACGGCGTAGCCTGCGATGCACGACAGGGCGTTGTCCTCAGACTGCAGGTAGCGGGCCTGGGAGGCGATGACGACGGCGAGCTCGACCTCCCAGTCGGTCTTGGCTGCCTTCAGCGGGATCCGCACGTCGTCGTACGGACCGTGCAGGGTGTTCGGGTGCTTGAAGAAGACGATCGGGATCTTCGGCGGCTCGGCGCCGGACTCCGCCGCGTGCGCTGCATAGTTCTGACCTATGCAGATGACCGCAGCGGGGCGCGCGACCGGAGCGCCGATGCGCTGACCGGCCACGTCCATGGCCGGGAGGTTTGCGCCCTTCAATGCGGCGCGCAGGTCGTCCAGACCCCCGCCAGAGAAGAAGTCGGGGTGGTAGTCGTCGGTGACCGAGGAGGCGTCCAGGAACACCTCGCCGTCGAGGCTGACGACGGGGACCTCCCTTCCCTTCTGGCCGATTCTCATCAGTTTCATGTCGGGGCCTTCATCACCATCATGTCGGGGCCTTTCGTCTTGGGGCACGCTCAGTGGGTGTACGGCCGCTCCAACGGGCAATCGGGGTTCAGGTCGACGCCGAATCCGGGGGTGTCGGGCAGCTTCATCCTGCCGTTGACCGGCAGCGGCTCGTTCAGCAGGAGCGGAGTGAACATGGGCACGACCTCGTCGGCCTCCGGCGCCATCATGAGAAACTCGGCGAAGGGGCTGTTGTGGCGCGTGATCACGAAGTGGTAGGAGTACACGCTCGAGCCGTGAGGCACGAGCAGGGCGCCATGGGCGTCGGCGAGCGCTGAGATCTTCAGCAGCTCGGTGATACCGCCGCACCATCCCACGTCCGGCTGGATGATGTCGGCACACTCCATCTCCAGCAGCATCCGGAAGCCGTATCGCGTGGACTCGTGCTCGCCGGTGGTGACGAGCATGCCTGCCGGGACGGCTCGTCTGAGGTCGCGGTAGCCCCAGTAGTCGTCGGGGACCAGGCACTCCTCAATCCACTTCAGGCCGTGCTCTTGGCTGCGAAGTGCAAGGCGCGTCGCGTAGTCCAGGTCCAGCGACATCCAGCAGTCCCACATGAGCCAGAAGTCGTCGCCAACGCGCGAGCGCATCTCGGCCAGCTCGGCGATGTTGGCGTTCATACCCTCCTCGCCCTCGATGGGGCCGTGGTGCAGCGGCATCTTGCCGCCAATGAAGCCGAGCCGTTGCGCGTGGTCTGGCCGGGCCCCGGTGGCGTAGAACTGCAGCTCCTCCCGGACGGGGCCGCCCAGGAGCTGGTAGACGGGCTCCCGGCGGATCTTGCCGAGCAGGTCATAGAGGGCCAGGTCAACGGCGCTGATGGCGTTAAGGACGATCCCCTTGCGGCCATAGAAAAGGGTCGAGAGGTACATCTGGTCCCAGACGCGCTCAACATCGGTCACCAACGCGCCCTCGACGAACCGCGACAGGTGCTTCTCGACGATCCAGGCACCGATCTCCCCACCGGTTGTCACCCCGAAGCCAACGCTGCCGTCGGTGGCCTCAACCTCAACGACAAGGGTGCCCAGGACATTGATGCCGAAGCTTCGGCGGCTGTCTGCGTACCCCGGGTACTTCGCCATCGGGGTGGCGATGTGGTCGTCGATCCAGTGGTACCCCTCCTGGTCGTGGTAGTCGGCGCCGCCCTGGGCGGCCACGGTGAACCCGCGAACCTGGGCGATCCTGGGCATACCCATCAGGTGCTCTGATCCTTGGCCTGGGGAGCACCGCCGGGGAAGACCAGGATCTTGCTTGCCTTGCTCTGGCCCTTGGCCAGCTCGGTGAAGCTTTTCTCGGCGCCCTCGAACCCCACACGGCCGTCGATGAGCTTGTGCAGCGGCGCCTGCGTGGTCCCGACCCACGCGGCCGTCTCGGCGAAGTGCTTGCGGGAGTAGCAGAAGCTACCGATCAGGGTGCGCTCCTCGGTGCTGATCGCAAAGGCGGCCAGCTCAACGGACGGCACGGCCATGCCGACAAGCACCACCCTGGCTCCGAAGGCCGAGGCCCTCATGGCGTCGGCGAGGGTCGATGTCGCGCCCACAGCGTCGATAACCAGCGTTGCCTTCGCGCCAAGCGCTTCGACGACGGACTCTTCGAGCGCCTTGGCGGACGGATCGATGACAGCGGCGCCCAGCTCAGCACACAGCGCGCGGCGGGTCGGGTTGATGTCGCAGACGGCCACCCTGGTGACGCCGAGTCGGCGCGCCGCCAGGAACGCGGCCTGGCCGATCGGTCCGCCACCGATGACCAGGACAGCGTCGCGGCTGGAGCATGCACCACGCACAGCGGCGTGGTAGCCGACAGCCAAAGGCTCGACCAGCGCGCCCAGCTCCGAGGCGACTGCCTCGGCAAGGGCGATCACGTTGCTGCGTCGTACCAACAGGTACTCAGCGAACGCCGAGGTCAGCTCGGGGGCTACACCGATGACCTTGCGGCGGAGACAGCTCTGCTCGTTGCCGGCCCGGCAGACGTCGCAGTCGTCGCAGGACAGCACAGGGTTAACTGTCACGCAGGTGCCCTCTGCCAGGTCGATAACATTGCCTCCCACCCTCACGACGTGGCCCACCGTCTCGTGGCCCATGATCTGACCAGGTTTGCGCCGCCCGTTCTCGCCCGAGAAACCGTGGAAGTCCGAGCCGCAGATACCCGTGGCCACGATCTTGACCAGGACGTCTTCGGGTCCGGGCTCCGGAGTCGGGACCTCTTGCACCTTCAGGACCCAAGGGGCCTGCATGACCAGTGCCTTCAAGTTACTGCTTCCTTCCCGAAGTGGTTCGACAGTTCGCCATCGTCATGTCTGGCTGGACACCGTCGGAGCGAGCACAGTGATGACGCTGGAGTCGTCGCGAGCGGCCATCCCGTGGGCCTGGCCCAGCAGGTAGACCTGCTCGGCAGCCGCGGCCAGGGGCGTTGAGACCCCTACCCCGCGGGCGGCGCTGGTCACGATGCCCATGTCTTTGACGAAGATGTCCAGGCGGCTGCGGACCTCTGCCCCGCCCTCGTCGTAGGCCTGCAGCATGCGCGGGCCGCGATCACCCAGCATGAACGAGGCCGCAGCACCGGTGCCCAGGGTCTGCAGGGCAGCTGCCGGGTCGAGCCCCAAAGCTCGGGCCAGCGCCAGGGCCTCGGCGGCTGCGGCGATGTGGACCCCGCACAGGAGCTGGTTCACCGTCTTCATGCACTGACCATCTCCGGGGCGCGGGCCGACTCTTTTCAGCGTCGAAGCCAGTGCCTTCAGGACCGGTAGAGCCTTGGCGTAGGCGGTGTCAGCCGCGCCAACGGTGACCAGGAGGTCACCGTTTCCGGCGCGGACCGGTCCGCCCGACACCGGAGCGTCCACCAGAAGCATCTCTTCATTGATGAGCCTATCGGCGACATCGCGTACCACCTCGATCCCGACGGTGGAGGTGAGCAGGATGACAGAACCTGGAACCAGGACTGGCACCACGCCATCGGAGCCCCACAGAGCCTCCGCGAGCTGATCTCGGTTGCGCACGGCGAGAAGGACGATGTCGGCACCGGTGGCAGCTTCCTTTGCGCTGCCCAAGGCCGTCGAAAAGTCCGCGGCGGCGCTGCAGCGTGCAGCGTCGATGTCGTAGCTTCGGATCGGGAACGACTGGGCGAGGTGGCGAGCCATTGGCAGGCCCATGGCGCCGAGTCCGAGCACGGCGATGGTGGGGGTCACGTGTGTCTCCTTCTTGGGGGTTGGTCCGGTCCTAGCGTGAGAGCTTCTCAACGACCTCGGCAAGCGAGCTCGTGCCGCCGACGTTGCCGGCGAAGACGATGTAGGGGATTCCTCGGGCTGGGCCGTCCATGGGCTCCCACAGCGACACAATCCCGGGCAGCATGGGCCCCCGAACCACGGCTCGCTCGATGTCGAGCCCGCGACTGGCTACATCCGAGGAGGTGATTCCTCCCTTGGCGACGACGAATCGGGGCGGGCACTTGGCCAGAGTCCGGCGGACGACCTCAACTACTGCCGTGGAAACCCGCCGGGAGATGGCAAGGGAGTCACCGGCATCCGACCCGGTGACCAGGCTGCGGCTCGTTCGGACCACGACGTTTCCATGGGGCAGCGCCGCTACCGCCTTCTCGGCCACCTCGGCCAGATGTCCCTCGGCGCGCTCACTCAGAACCCTTGCCACGTCGATCTCGAGCTCTACGGGGGACATCCGCTCGACAAGGGCCTGGAGCTGTTTGGTGGTCATCGCCACATGCGACCCGACCACGATCAAGCCACCCACAGCATTGTCGGCCAGTCCGCGGCGTCGGATCGCGGACAGGTCGTCCGCCTCCAGAGGCGGATGAGGTTCCTGCCCGATGAGAGCCCGGACGAAGGGAGGGCCGACTCGATAGAGCAGCCGTGACCCCGCTCGCTCGGCCTGGTCAAGGGCCATTGCGAGCAGACGTAGGTCGTTCTCCTCAACGATGTCGACCACCGCTGGCTGCGCCTTCGACAGGGAACGCAGCACAGCCACGGTCCCCTCGTGGTTGGTGCGCAGCGTGGCCAGATCGATGCTGGCCACCTCGGCTGCGAGAACCTGCCCTGCGGTCTTCTCCTCGACCCAGTCGCGCAGGTCCGACGATTGATATCCGAAGGTGGGGTCCCTGGCAAACTCGGTCTGGCCCGCGGGCGTGTACCCATCGGCCTTGGATCCTGCGTAGTGGACAGCCCCCACGGTGATCCGCCCCGCGTCGCCGAAGGCTGGCACGATGATGACCCCGTCGACCTCGGCGCCGGTGTGGGAAAGGATCTCCTGGGCGAGAACGTTGGTCTCCAGGGGAAAGTGCCCGCGCAGGGTGGAGTCGGACCGGGAGACGAAGTTGACGTTGACACCCACCTTCGCGGCAGCCGCGAAGGCACTCCTGGCAACCTGACGGTTGCGATCCGCGGCATCGTCAGGCGCGAGGCTGCGGGAGTTCGTCATCACGTATACGGCAGGCTTGCCCTGGCGCAGCGCCCACTCCAACGAGCCGGGCGACCAGCTCATCAGCACCGGGAGGTCGGCGACCGACTGGGTCCCGGTGGGGTCGTCATCCAGGACGACCAGGACGCGATCCGAGCTTTCAGCCAGGGCGGCGACGATGTGCGCCGGGACCTTAGGGCCCTCCGGCAGCCCTTGCAGCAACGTGTCGATCGAGATACCCATGACGACTCCTTTGAGATCTGGGAATGGGCCGAAGGGACGGCCGTGCGAGCACGACCGCCCCGCCACCGTGTGGTGGCGCCTCTTGGGCGCCGGGCTCTACCGCGCGTCCACCTCGTCGAGACGGCCTTCCTCGATCTCGTTCGCCTTCTTGAACAGCGCCGTCAAGGCGAAGAGGACCGCTCCCAGGACGGCACCGACGGCCAGAGAGTTCAGACCGGCGTTGCCGTGCACGTGCTCATCGAAGAACGTGCGCATGTTCGGGGCGAGGAAGCCGCCGAGGTTGCCCAGGGAGTTGATCAGGCCGATGCCCGCCGCTGCGGCGTACCCGGTCATGTACTCGGTGGGCAGCGCCCAGAAGATCGGCTGCATTGACACGAAGCCGATCGCCGCCAGCGACAGGCCCGCAATGGCCACAACTGGGGTCCCGCTCATCGCCCCGGAGAGCCAGATGCCGAAGGCCGTGACCAGCAGAAGGACGCTGCCGATGATCCGGTGCTTACGGGTCCGGTCGGCGAGGCCGGGGAAGAACGCCACCGAGGCAAGCCCGAAGATCCACGGGATGGCCGTGACCAGGGAAGCCTGAAAGCCAAGCTTCTGCCCGGTGATGGCGACGACTTGGGTCGGAAGGAAGAACGTCACGCCGTAGACGGCGATCTGGATGCAGAAGTAGACCAGCGCGAAGTACCAGACTCGGAAGTTCGCTAGTGCCGCCCAGACGCTGCGGGGACCGTGCCCGGCGTTCCTGGCGTTGTCCTCGGCCGCGAGGGTCTCCGAGAGGGCCTGGCGCTGAGCCGGGTCCATCCAGTCAGCGTCCTTGGGGCGGTCGGTGAGGTAGAAGTATGCCCAGACGCCGACGACGATGGCGAGCACCCCCTCGACGAGGAACATCCACTGCGTGCCGCGAAGGCCTGCGAAGCCGTCGAGGTCCAGCAGGCTTCCGGAGAGCGGGTTGCCGATGATGCCAGCCAGGGCGATGCCCATGTAGAAGATGCCGCGGGCTCGGTTGAGGTGACGAGCCGGCACCCAGTAGGTGAGGAAGAGGATCACACCCGGGAAGAACCCGGCCTCGGCGATGCCCAGGAGGATGCGCAGGACGTAGAAGCTTGTCGGCCCGGTGACGAACATGAAGCACGCCGAGACCACGCCCCAGCTGACCATGATCCGGGCAAGCCACCAACGGGCCCCCACCCTGTGCAGCATGATGTTGCTGGGGATCTCGAAGATCGCGTAGCCAGCGAAGAACAGGCCCGCTCCCAGCGCGTACGCCGAGGCGCTGATCCCGTTGTTGATCTTGAACTGATCCTGGGCAAAGGAGAGGTTGCTCCGGTCCAGGAACGCAATGACGTACATGAGGAGCAGGAACGGGATAAGCCGCCGGAACACGTGCTTGGTGGCGAGCTCAGAGAGCTCAAAACGATTAGCCGCCTCGCGGCTGACGGTAGTAGACATCGTTGTCTCCTGGTAAATGTGTCGAGATAGTGCCGGGACGTGCTTATCAGTGCATGTACTTGCCGCCGTCGACCTGGATGGTCGCGCCATTGATGTAGCCCGCGCCATCTGAGAGGAGGAACGCGACTGTGGCCGCGATCTCCTCGGGCTGGCCGACCCGGCCCAGCGGGATGGTCGAGGACATGGACTCCTTGCGCTCGTCGGTGAGCTTGCCGCCCATGATCTGGGTGTCGATGGGCCCGGGCGCCAAGACATTGACGGTGATGCCGAAGGGGCCCAGCTCTCGGGCACCGCCGCGGCACATACCGATGACTGCAGCCTTGGCGGTTGCGTAGACGCCCTTGGAGAAGGTCCCGCCCCCATCGAATGCCGTGATCGAGGAGGTGTTGACGATCCGGCCGACGCCCCGGGGGATCATCCGCTCGGCGGCTGCCTTGAGCATGAGGTAGGAGCCGGTGACGTTGACCGCCATGACCCGCTCGAACTCCTCGAGTTCGACTTCGTGCAGCGCTACCGGGCAGGCGATGCCCGCAAGGTTGACCAGGGCCACGACCGGCGGCAGCTTCTCGTCGATAGTGGCGAAGGCCGCCACGACGGAGTCTTTGGACGAGATGTCCGTGGGTATGGCCAGGACGTTCTGGTGCCCAGAGTCCTTGAGCTCCTTCTCGACCATGGCGAGGCCGTCGGCGTTGTTGTCGATGAGGGCGACGTTCCAGCCGCCCTCGGCGAGGGTACGGGCAACGATGCGACCGATACCCGCGGTGCCGCCCGCACCGGTAACCACTGCTGTCTTCTGTGCTGGGATGGGGTTGGCGCTCATGACTGCTCCTTGCTCGAGGCGAGTGATGCGATGCGGCTCGGGCCGCTGGCGATGACTTCGGTGACGACCTGCGCCAACGCGCGGGTGTCGTGGGCGAACCGCCCGAGGAAGAGCCCGTCGACTGCGGGCCCCAGGCTCTGGTACGTTCCCGGTCCGGCGGCGCCGCCGTACAGAAGGCGGGACCGGCCGGCATAGGAGTCGAGCCGCACCTGCAGGTGTTCGCAGACATCGGCGACATACTCCGCCGGCGCGGGAGCGCTGGCGCCGATCGCCCACACCGGCTCGTAGGCGACGACGACCTCTTTGCCGGCGGCGACCTCGAGCAGCTTCTGGACCTGTGCCAGACAGGCCCGGGCGGCCTCGCTCGGTGCACCGCGCTCGGCTTCACCGACGCAGAACAGCGGCACTAGGTCCGCCCCGACGACCTGGCAGACCTTCGCCTGGATCATGGCGTCGTCCTCGCCGAACAGCCGCCGCCGCTCGACATGTCCGATCTCGACGTACCGGCAACCGAGCTCGGCCAGGACCTCGACCGAGACCTCGCCGGTCTGGGCACCGTCCACCGAGGCGGCCACGTCCTGGGCGCCCCAACGGATGCCGGTGCCGGCAAGCGTTTTCGCGGTCGACTCCAGCAGCGGGAAGGTGGGCAGGACCGCGAGCTCGATGCCGGCGCCGGTGTCCAGACGTGCCGCGACGTCGACAACTTCGCCGACCCAGGCACGGGTCGCCGCGACGCCGAGGTACATCTTCAGACTGACCACGATCAGCGGCCGCAGATTGGACATCCTGGAGGGCTCCCCGCCCTCAGGCGAGCGCACTGGCGAGGACGTCGCGGATGTATGCGCGGTTGCGCGCGCACACCCCAAGACCGTCGCTGCCGTAGTGCTCGCACAGGAAGGCACCCGAGAAGCCCAGGTCGAGGGCTTGATGGATCGCCGCCCGGTAGTTGATGAGGCCCTGGTCCATCGGCACCGGGAAGGTCATGATCGCGCCGGTCGCCGGGTCCTCGTCACGAAGGTAGTTCTTGACGTGCCAGTAGTTGGCGTGGGGCAGCACCTTGTCGAGCATCTCCTGCACGGGCTCGATCGGGCGGTGCAAGCGCACGAAGTTCCCCAGGTCCGGGTTGAGGCCACACGCTTGGTGGTCAACTTCCTGCAGGAAGGCGAGCGCACTGTCGCACGTGCCGACATAGGTGTCCTCGTACATCTCCAGGGTGATCTGCTGACCGTTCTGCTTCGCGTGCTCGGCGAGCTCGCGGATGAGGGAGGCGGCTTTGGCCCGGACCCGCGCATCGTCGGGGTCCTTGTAGCCGTCGACCAGCCAGAACCACAGCGCTTTCTGCTGCTCTGGGGTCAAGGCCTGGAAGAAACCGAAGCTGACCACCTTCACGCCCAGCTCGGCGGCGACGTCGAGCAGACGGTGGCTGTAGGCGAGGTACTCCTCGCCGTGCTCGGCGTCCAGGACGCTGCGACGGGAGGTGGAGATCGCCGGGATCGTCAGGCCGACGTCGGCAAGCACGTCCTTGAACTCCGCCAGCCGAGCGGGCTCAAGGTCGGCGACTCGCACCCACGTGTCAGTGGGGTCGACCTCGGTGAAGCCCAGGTGCTTCACCTGGCGCAGGTGCTTGGCCCACTCCTCGGTCGAGGCGTCGTGGATCGGGCCGCCCTTGGAGTCCTTGTTCCCCAAGGCCAGCATCGCGCAGGCGATCGGCCAGGTCTGGGCTGTGTACGTCATGAGCACATCCTTCGTTGTCGTAAGTGGTTGCTCTGGGTAGTCCGTGGGGCAGTCACATAGGCGCCGGGCCCAGCTCACGTAACAGCTGTCCCAGCCGTGCGTACGCCGTGTTGCGGTATGCGACCAGCGCGCTCTGGTCCCCGGCCTTCGTCACGAAACCGCCGCCCTGCTTGACGCCGAACTTGCCCGCCTCCACGAGCTCGTTCAGCATTTCCGGTGCCTTGAGCCGCTGGCCGTAGTGCTGCTCGAGAGTGCCGAAGCACGCCCGGTAGACGTCCAAGCCGGCCATGTCGGCGATGGCGAAGGGGCCAAAGAAGGCCAGTCGGTACCCGAACGTCGTGCGGACGACGATGTCGACGGCTTCCGCGGTCGCCACGCCCTCCTCGACCAGGTTGATGGCCTCCTTGAGCAAGACGTACTGCAGGCGGTTCAGGACAAAGCCGGCCTTGTCGTTAACCCGTGCGCTGAGCTTGCCGGTGCGGGCGACCAGCGCCTGGACGGCAGGGATCACCGACTCGGCTGTGCCGGCATGGGCGATGAGCTCGACGCCCGGGATGAAAGGGGCCGGATTCGAAAAGTGCACCCCCAGGAACCGGGACGCATCCGAGAGGTTGGCAGCGAGGTCGGCGATGGGCAGCGTCGAGGTGTTGGAGGCGATCACGGCGTCCGGCCGGGCCGCCGCCTCGATCCGCCGGAGCACCTCAGACTTCAGGGCAGGCACCTCGGGAACGGCCTCTTCCACGAGGTCGACCCCGCGGACGGCGTCCTCCAGGCTCGTTGCCCAGGTGAGGTGCTTGGCCACGCGATCCGCAAAACCGTCATCGACGAGCTTGCGGTCCTCGAAGTCTCGCGCTTCGGCCAGCAGGCGCTGGTGGTTGCGCTGGGTCGAGTCCGCATCTGCATCGGCGATGACCACGTCGATGCCGGCTCCGGCGAGGACCTGGGCGATGCCGCCCCCCATATAGCCAGCTCCGACAACGGCTACCGTCGAGATGTCAGTCTTCACAAGTCTCTTCCTTCTTTGTTGGTTGGTACCTGTGCGCTCGTGGGCTCCTTGCTGACGCGTCAGCACTCGTAGGCACTGAGCGCCTCGACCTTCGCGTTGGACGACGAAGAGGAGTCGAATTCGTAACCGAGCCACTCCTTGGCCAGTCGGCGGGCGAGCTCGATGCCGATGACCCGCTGGCCCATGCAGAGCACCTGAGCGTTGTTGCTCAGGACGGATCGTTCGACCGAGAAGCTGTCGTGAGCGGTCACGGCGCGAATCCCCTTGACCTTGTTCGCGCTGATGGCCACCCCCAGTCCGGTGCCGCACACGAGGATCGCCCGGTCGGCACGTCCGTCCGCGACCATGCGAGCAGCCTGGACGGCCACGTGCGGGTATGGCGTGTGCTCGTCGGAGGTCACGCCCACATCAGTGACCGTGCTTACTCGCGGGTCGCCCTGGAGGTCAGCCTTGATCCGCTCCTTGTACTCAAATCCGGCGTCATCGCATCCGACGACCATTCGCCATGTCCTGTCCATCGCTTCTCCTTCAACTCGCCTGGTGGGATTCATGCCGCTCAGAGGTGTTCGCGAAGAACGGCCACGATCTTCGCGAAGGACACCGCACCGGGATCGGGTGTGCCGATGCTCTTTTCGGCGTGGGTGCGCGACCGGCCACGTCTCGCGGCGAAATCTGCCGTTCCGCGGGCCGCCTCCTCGGCGGCTGCGACGGCCTGCGTCCACGCGGGTCCAAGACCCTTTCCCTTCGCCGCGATCAAGGTGTCCCGGAAGGGGATCGCCGCGTCGACCATGGTCTTGTCGCCGACCTCGGCCCCTCCGAGCGAGATGATCGCGCCGATGGCCTCGCTGACCGCGCGGACCGCGACGTCCTGGCCGGGATCCGACTGGTCGTCCAGAAGGCCGGCTGCGGTTCCGATCGCCATGCCCCAGAGCGCACCGGACGTACCGCCCGCGCGCTCGGCCCATGCGTCCCCGGCCCGACCCAGCAGAGTCCGTGCGCCGGCCCCGGCCCGGGCCGCAGCCGCAGCCGACTCGTCCGCCGCTCGGGCCCCGCGCACCATGCCGATGCCATGGTCGCCGTCACCGGCCACCGCGTCGATGCCACCCAAGTAGGACTCGTTGTCCACGAGCATCTGGTGCACGTCGGACAGCGCGCCTGCGAGCCGTCTTGCCAGGGCCCGGGATGCTTCGCTGCTCTCGGGGATCGCGGTGATCTGGTCGTCGTCCTGCCTCTGCTCCGATACGCGCTGCCGGTCGGCCATCGCGCCCTTGCGGAAGGCCGGGGTATCGCAGGGGGCAGCCCACAGTCGTTCAAGATCCTCGTCAAGCCACATCACGCTCAGCGAGAGACCGGCCATGTCAAGGCTGGTGCAGTGCTCGCCAACCTCGGGATCGACGATGGTGTAGCCCTCTTGCTCGAGCAGTTCGCCGACCCTACGGTAGGCGACGAACAGCTCCTCGTACTTGACCGTGCCCAGACCGTTGAGAAGGACGGCGATGCGTCCCGCATCGTCCTGCGGCCTCTCGGCCAGCACCTTGTTGACGAGCATCTGGGCGATCTCATCCGCGGTGGGCAGGTCGACATCGGCGATGCCGGGCTCGCCATGGATACCGAGCCCGATGCTCATCTTGCCGTCGGGAACGGTGAACAGCGGGTGATGGGCACCGGGGAGTGTGCACCCGGAGAACGCGACACCCATCGTGCGGGTTCGATCGTTCGCTCGCTGCGCGACCCGTTCAACGTCGTCCAGGCTCATGCCTTCCTCGGCGGCGGCACCGGCAACCTTGAATACCGCAAGGTCGCCGGCGATGCCTCGGCGCCTGTCGCGCTCGGCCGGAGGCGCGGACGCGACGTCATCGGTCACGGGCAGGATGCGTACGTCGATTCCTTCGGCGCGCACCCGCTCGGCTGCCTGCCCGAAATGAAGGACGTCACCGGTGTAGTTGCCAAAGCTGAGCAGTATGCCGCCTCCGCTGTTCGCCGCTTTCAGCACGGAGTACACCTGCGAGGCGGAGGGGGAGGCGAAGATGTTGCCGCACGCAGCACCGTGCGCCAGGCCGGGCCCAACCCAGCCGGCGAAGGCGGGATAGTGGCCAGTGCCCCCGCCTATCACCACGGCGACCTGACTGGCTGCGGTCCGCGTGGCCCGTCCGACACCGCCGTGGACCTTTCGCAGGTAGCGACCGTGCGCGGCCACCAGGCCCTCGAGTGCCTGGTCCGCGAAGTCTGCGGCGTCGTTAACGAGGTGCGTCATCACGTCACTCCTGAACGGCGGGAGCTGACGAGGCCGGTGTCTGCCAACGGGCGCAGGTCCATAGGGATTCTCCAGGAAGACGTGTCGGGCAGCTGATGATCATCGGATCTCGACGCCGCGTGTCTCCTTCAACATGATGACGGCGACAGTGGAGAGCAGGGCGGCGACGATCACCCAGAAGGACGCGGCGACCGGCATCCCGGTCACCTCGATGAGTGCCGTGGCGATAAGTGGGGCAAAACCGCCGAAGATGGCGGACGCCAAGTTGTACGACGAGCTGAGCCCGGCGACCCGGATACGCGTCGGGAAGAGCTCCACGAGCGCGGCGGGCATGCATCCGAGGAAGATGGCAACCAACGCAGCCAAAGCGGACTGAATGAGGACGACGGCCAGGAACGTGTGAGCCTGGAGCAGGAGCTGGGTAAGCGGGTACGTCAGGACGAGGACCAGCAGAGAGCTGACTAACATCCCGGGCTTGCGGCCGATCTTGTCCGAGACTGCACCGGAGGAGATCACCACCACGATGACAACCACGCTGGCGATCGTGTTTGACCACAGCGCTTGGCCAGGTCCGACCAGGTGCCCAGCCACGGTGACATACTTTTGCAGGAACGCCGGGAAGTAGGAAGTGAACGTGTAGACGGCCGCGGACTGCATCCCGACCAGGAAGAACGTGTGGGCCAACTTGAGCCCAAGCTCACTCTTCTTCAGCGGCGCGACCTCGACCGCTTCGGCCTCGTCGTCCTGGACCTTTTCCTCGACGAACACTGGTGTCTCTTCCGCCCGCGCGCGGAAAGGCAGCGCAATCAAAGCGATGAGAGCGCCGAACACGAAGGGGATTCGCCATCCCCAGTCAGCCATGAACCCGGCACCGAAAGCCGAGGTCATGGCCGCGATCAAAGCCGAACCGGCCACCGTCCCGATGAAGATCGTCGTAATGTGAAAGCTTCCAAACAGCCCGCGGCGGTTATTAGGTGCCCATTCCACCAGGAATGACGCGGCGCCGCCCCACTCTCCGCCAGCTGCGAAGCCCTGCGCCAGGCGAGCCAGCACGAGCAAGATCGGCGCCGCGATACCGATGGCGTTGTAGTCCGGGATCAACGCCATCATCCCGGTCGAGATGCCCATCAGCGAGATGGACAGGACCAGGGCAGGCTTGCGCCCTCGCCGGTCGCCGAACATCCCGATGAGGAGCCCACCGACAGGCCGTGCCAGGAAGCCGACGCCGAACGTGGCGAAGGTGAGCAGGAGGGGGCCTGCTCCTCCCGAGTTGTTCGCACCTGTGAAGAAGTGAGCCGCGATGACGGTGGCCAAGAGACCATAGGCGACAAAATCAAACCATTCGACGATGTTCCCGAACGAAGCTGCAACGACGGCGCGGCGCATCTGAGCCCCAGTTGGGCCCGCAACAGGCAGGCTAGCTAGTTGGCTTGTCATCCTTCTCTCTCCTTTGAGTGTGTAGTTCGACGTTGAACCGCTACGGCATGAGGAATCCGCCGTTGACTTCGATGATCTGGCCCGTGATGTAGCCGCTCAGCTCTTCGCTCGCCAGGAAGAGCGCCGTGCCGGCGCACTCCTGCGCCGTCCCCAGCCTGCCCATCGGGATAGTCTTGGTGAGAGCGTCGAGAAGCTCGGGGCTGGTCTGCCCGTGATGGAACGGCGTGTCGATGACCCCTGGTGCGATCGCGTTAACGCGGATCCCCTCAGCGGCGAGCTCCTTCGCCAAAGCCTTCGTGTAGGTCGAGATATACGCCTTCGTAGACGCGTACAGGCCGGCTCCGGAACTGGCTCCGGTGCGTGCTGCCTGCGACGTCAGGTTGATAACGCACCCGGTCCCGTTCTGGCGGAACGAGCTGATCATGCGGCGGTTCAGGGTCATCATCGACCGCGCATTGAGGTTGAACACGGCGTCGATGATGGCGTCGTCCGCGTCCGCAAGGGTAGTTCTTTGCACGAATCCGCCGACCGAGTTGACGACCACGTCCACCCGGTCGATGGTCGCCTGGACGTTGTCTGCGAAAGCGTTGACCTGCGCAGTGTCGGAAAGGTTCGCCTGGAACAACTCCGCGGACCCGCCGCCGTTGCGTATCATTTCGGCGACCGCTTCGGCCTCAGCCTGGCCGGACCGGTAGTGGATGCCGACCCGGGCGCCGCGGCCTCCGAAAGCCAGCGCGATTGCGCGGCCGATGCCCGAACTTGCTCCGGTCACAAGCACGGTCTTCTTCGCCAGGTCTTTCATGGTGCTCCTTGATCTCTATGACTCGCATCGAGTTCATCTGCCTGCACTTGAGGGTCGGTGGGCGGATGCCAACCTTTGCGCCCGGGCCATCGGCGATGCCGGGCTCGCCATGGATACCGAGCCCGATGCTCATCTGACCGTCGGGGACGGTGACCAGCGGGTGATGGGCACCGGGGAGCGTGCACCCGGAGAACGCGACACCCATCGTGCGGGTTCGATCGTTCGCTCGCTGCGCGACCCGTTCGACGTCGTCCAGGCTCATGCCTTCCTCGGCTTGAGGGGCGGACGCGACGTCATCGGTCACCGCGAGGATCCGTACCTCGATTCCCTCGACCCGGAGCCGGTCGGCTGCCTGGCCGAAATGGATGACGTCGCCCGTGTAGTTGCCGAAGCTGAGGAGTATGCCGCCTCCTCGGTTCGCCGCTTTCAGCACGGAATACACCTGCGAGGCGGAGGGGGAGGCGAACATGTTGCCGCACGCAGCACCGTGCGTCAGGCCGGGCCCAACCCAGCCGGCGAAGGCAGGGTAATGGCCGGTGCCCCCGCCTATCACCACGGCGACCTGACTGGCTGCGGTCCGCGTGGCCCGTCCGACACCGCCGTGGACCTTGCGGACGTAGCGACCGTGCGCGGCCACCAGGCCCTCGAGTGCCTGGTCCGCGAAGTCTGCAGCGTCGTTAACGAGGTGCGTCATCACGTCACTCCTGGAGTCACAACAAACGGGGTCTTCGGGGTGCGCCGCCCAGAGCGCAGCGGCAATTCGGTGGCGTTTACGGCCGTCCTGATGTTGCAAACGGTGAGCGGACGGGTTGGCGTCGCGCTACGGATGTGACAAACATAGCCGTCAGTTGTGATATTAACAAGCTTTTTGGGGGCATTTCTGTGTTCGGTGTGTTGAAATCATCCCAGATGTCACATTCTGGTGGGACGTGCGCTAGCATCGACAGGTGCATGAACCGGGCAGGTGACGACGCTACGTGGGCACGGGTGGACGCCAAACATGGCGCCGCGTGCCCAGGTTGACGGGAGGCATGTGGACATGAGCACCCTCGGATCTGAGAGGCATCCTGTCCGGCTGCCTACTTCGGCAGGCGATCGGCAGTCACTGATCCGCGATCGGGTCCACAGCGAGGGTTCGGTTACCGTCGACCAGCTGGTCAGCCTCCTTGGGGTAAGCCGAATGACGGTGCACCGCGACCTGGACGCCCTGGAGTCCGCGGCGGTGCTGCGCAAGGTGCGGGGGGGCGCGACCGCCCTGCGCTCCAGCCTGTTCGAGAGCGACTATCCCTTCCGCCTGACCGCATCTGTAGCAGCCAAGGATGCCATTGGGCGCGCTGCGGCCAAGTTCGTCATGGGTGGCCAAGCGGTGATCTGCGACGAGTCGACGACCACAATGGCGGCGCTGCGCGCAATCGAGGCCAGTGAGTCGATCACGGTCATTACCAACTGTTTTCCGATGATGCGGTACGTCAACGAGTCGACCAAGCACCGACTCATCGGTCTGGGCGGCGATTACGTCACGCGGTACCAGGCCTTTCTTGGCATCGTCTGCGAGCAGGCGATCACGAATGTCTACGCCGACGTCCTTCTGGCCTCGTGCTCAGCTGTGCGGGGGAGTAGTACATATCATCAGGATCAGCAGATCGTCGCCGTCAAGCGGGCGATGATCAAATCAGCGCCGACGCGACTGCTTCTGCTGGACAGCAGCAAGGTCGGCGTGGGCGCCCTGTACCACCTGGGCGAGATTAGCGACTTCACCCATCTCATCACAGATGACGGCACTCCCGAGACACTCCTGGACCAAGCCCGCGAGAGCGGTCTTGAGGTCGTGGTCGCTCCCGTTCCTCAAGGCTCCGCACATGCATAGGCACAGGGCTAAGCGCCGGCCCGCCGACGGCAGTCTCTGGCGCGTGCAGGATATGTGCGGGATCAACAGGGCAGCCTCGCGCCTCGCGCCTCGCGCCTCGCGCCTCGCGCCTCGCGCCTCGAGCAACGGGTGGCACGAGCTCGCGGCGCAGGTTGTCGAGGCCCAGGTCGTCAAGGACTGGTTCGCGTCGCTGAGGAGGACCGCAGCCAGGAACCTCATACCCAGGAGGCGCCCCCGGTGAGTCGCTCGGACATTGAACGCGTGCGCGAGCGCCGCGACCGCATCGAGGCGATCGACCGCGCCGAGGCGACGGTGCAGCGCTGCTGGGGCGACCTCGACGTCGCCCGGGTAGTCTCCGGCGGTGTCCGGTGCCGCCTCACCACGATCGCAGAGCCGGTCGAGTCATCACCGTGTCGCGACCAAGAGAAATGACGAACTCCCAGCCGTTGATGCATGCTCCGACCTGGCACGTATGCGCGAGCTGATCGGCCACGACCACGACAGGCTGGATCCCCAGGTCGCGCGTGCCACCATCGGTGAGCCACTTAAAGACCTACGGACCGCCGGCCGGGCGACCCCTGGGGAGTCTGTGCGGCCCGGTGAGAACGAGCGCGAGAACGTCCTTGACCCGGGACAGATCCGACCCTCGTGCGCCTGCACAGGCCTCAACGGTAGGCATCGATCCCGAGGTGGATCGCGAGTCCCATCCCAGCGACCGCTATCGCGATGCGCAGGGGTCCAGCGGGTGCGTGACGCACGAGCAGGGGTCCGAGCCGGCCCCCCGCAAAGCAGCCGAGGGCAAGTGGGGCGACCAGCGACCAGTGCACGGAACTGAAAAGAACGAAGGTGACCGCCGCCGTGGCGTTGGCCAGTCCCAGGACTGCGTTCTTGACCGCGTTGCTTCGGGCAAGACTCTCCCGTGTCGAGGCGAGAAGTAAGGCGAGCATTAGGACGCCAGCCGCCGCGCCGAAGTAACCGCCGTAGACGGCTACGAGGAACACACCCACGGTGAGTCCGATCGCGTTGCCTGCCCGGTCCAGGTGCTGGACTTCCTGCGGTCGTCGTGGCACCAGGATCGCCATCGATGCCAGCGCGATGAGCCACGGCACGATGAGCTGGAAGGCGCCAGGCGGGGTGATCAGGAGCAGCAGCCCGCCGATGACGCCACCAAGAACCGCAACGACGCCGAGCCGAAGTAGCCGTGTGGCTTGACCACTGAGTTCGGGTCTGGAGCTCAGCGCTGAGCCGCCGCTGCTGAAGACCAGTGCCACCGTGTTCGTCACGTTCGCCATGACGGGGGGCAGGCCGATCGCCAGCAACGCTGGATAGCTGATGAGCGAAGCAAGGCCCGCGATACTGCCGACAAGGCCAGCGCCGAGGCCAGCGAGCACCAGGAGAAGAAGCTCTGCGGCGGACACGACGGCAGTCACCCCGCATAATTTGTTCGCTCGGACGGTGTCATCAGGCTCTTCAAGCTCGAGCGGGCGATGATCTTGATGCCGCTGCTGCTGCCCGACGTTTCCGGGTGCAGTGGAACCGTATCCGACGGTGAGCGTTGGCTGGGTTGGCGAACCCGCAGGCGGACCGCTGCTTCGCGTCGCGCGGGCGCGCTCTGGGTGCCAGCTCGCAGCGGAGCGGGGCGGCAGGCTTCGCGCACCGTCGAGCCACCGGACGGTCCGCTGAGGTGGTCTCGGGCATTCCCTCCCGCCAGGTCGCCTTCGGATTTGCCGACGCATAGCGCTCGACTGTCAACCGGCGGGCCGACGCCGGGCTGCACCTCAGAGCCCAACACGGTTCGGCTCGTCCAGGACGCGAGCGGGGATCGGGTGTAAAGGCCAGGAACCTGAGGCCAAGATGACACCGCCTTGGCGCGACGTCGGGCCGCGGGGCTGGAGTCATCGATTCGGGCGGCCGTGAGTGGTTCAGCGGGTGGCCCCAGTTTCTCAATCCTGTTGGTGTCAAGTGGGTTTGGGGGCTGTCGTGAGCCGTTGATGGCGCAAGAGGGCCACCAACTGCCATGCGATCGGCCCCTGGGGGTTCCCCCGGTGGGTCAACTGGGGGCCACTGCCCACCCTGGCCCTGCTACCTGGGTCAGTCCGAGCACGCCGGTGCCGCTCAGGGCGAACGTGTGCGCGGACCTTACGGCACCGAACGCCTCCAGCAGGCCCTCATCGGCTGGGACATCCAGGCCCACCGCACGCTGGCCACCACCCCCACCGCGGCCAACCTGCTCCTGGCCAGCCGAACCCAGGCCGGGATCGCCACCGCAGCAGTTGCGATCCTGCACGCTGGCGCCCGCACCGGCCACGTCGACAGCTGTGCCTACGAGCACCGCCTTGCCCCCACTCTGGACGCCACCCAGGAGGCCTGGACCCACGTCGCCAGCCGGTGGGCCGAGATGACCAGCCCCGCGGGCCGCACCGACCTGGACCTGGTCCAAGGAACAGGGGAGCTGCGCGCCGCCGTCCGCGAGATCGCCCACGACAAGACCACTTGGGCTCGCCCAGAAGTCATGGCCGGCCGCGTCGACCTGGGCGAAGCCGCCCAGCACCTCCAACAGGCCCTGTCCACCACCGTCGACGTCGCCGCCGTGATCCGCGACGTCGCCGCGCAGGACACCAACCTCACCGGCCCGGCCGGCGCCATGTCCCACCGGGCCAACGCCGACATCGACCGGGCCGCTGATCGCGGTCAACGAGACGAAGACGTCGTTTGGGTTACGCCCGGCGATGTCTACGCCAACCGCACCGTGGCCATCCCGCAACCCGTCCGCGCCGGACTCGTTGATGCCACCGACACCCTCGTCCAGACCGCCGGCAACGCCATGTCAGCTGCCTCTTGTCTCGACCGAGTCAGCCAAGACAGATCCTCGGGATCAGGGCAAGAGCCGACCACATCTCGCAGCCGCCGACACGAGGGGCCCACGCACTTGTCTCAGGAGGTACCCCGTGTTGCCCGGCCGTAGCGCCACTTCAGGCCGCAATGACCGCCCACATGCCATCCCGCGCCTTAGGGGTGGCAACGACGAGCAGTACAAGCTGTTCGACCGAAGAGACCGAGGTTGAAATGCCGATGATCAAGGAGGTTCGCTGACTGCCGCACACCGAAGTGAGGCATTTGGCTCCGGGACTGCCCCCAGCCCAAGGTGGCACAATCGGGCATGGCTCCGGGCGCCTCCGAGTGGCGGATCGCGAACATCAACGGTGTCGATGTCTCCATCCACCGGATCTGCTCCGTGATCAGTCAGGTGCTGTGTCGTGGGCAGCACGACGAAGCCAAACACCGCGCCGGACCGGTGCTGGACGATCTTTCGGCAATTGGCTCTCCCGCGGTGTGGGTAGGTGAGGTGGTGACGTTGAAGAGGCTTTGGACCGTTGACGAAGTCGCGGAGCTTGCCGGTGTATCGGTGACGACGCTGTACCACTGGCGTTGGGAGGGCCGGGGGCCCAAGGCCATCAAGGTCGGTAGATACCTCCGCTACCGGGAGGGCGACATAGAGAAGTGGCTCGAGGTGCTTGGAAGCGAGGTGGCCTGACGTGGCTGGCCGTTACCCGTTGGCCGTGGGGACGTGGGGGGCCATCAGGACCTGGCCTGCGGCCGTCAACAACAATGGCAAGCCGACTCGTTGGCGGGCGCGCACGAAGTACCGTGACATCGACGGCCGCGCCCGACAAATTGAGCGCTGGGGGAGAAGCGCGACCGACGCCGAGAACCAGCTTAAGACAGCTCTCATGGCCAAGAGCCGGATGTCCCGGGACGGTGAGCTCTCGGGCGCGGATCGGTTCGCCGAGGCTGCCGAGATATGGCGTCAATCCATCGAAAGCAAAGTAGGCCGGGGCACACGTTCGCCCGGCACCTTGGAGACGTACGGGCGCACGCTCAAGCTCTATGTGCTGCTTGCTCTTGGTGAGGTCAGGCTGCTCGAGATCTCACCGCCTCTGCTCGATCGGCTCCTCAAGCGTGTGTTGGACTCGGCCGGCGGTCCAACGGCGAAGCTCTGCCGGTCGGTCATATCCGGCGCTCTCGGACTTGCAGTCAGGTATGGCGCTCTGGCGACGAATCCTGTTCGTGACGCCGACCGGTTGACGGCGCGTCCGCCGAAGGAGCCACGGGCGTTGACCTTGGAAGAGTGCCAACTGCTGCTGAAGAAGCTTGATGCTGACCCAGTGGCTTGCGCGGCCAGCGTGCCTGAGCTCGTGCGGTTCATGTTGGGGACTGGCCAGAGGATCGGCGAGTGTTTGGGAGTGCTCTGGCTGGATGTGGATCTGGGTCGGCGTCGGGTGGAGGTGAGCTCAACGGTGATCCGCTGGACCGGTCATGGACTGGTGCGCAAGGAGACCAAGACACAGGCCGAACGACGGACCCTGGTTCTCCCCTCCTGGGCGCTGGCCGATCTGCAAGAACGCTGGGCCCGAGCTGTGAAGCTCGAAGATCCTGTGTTCTCGGACTCACTCGGCGGTCTTCGCGACCCCAAGAACACCCGTCGGGACGTTCGTGCGGCGCTGGACCGCGCGGGCTTCGACTGGGTCACCTCGCACAGCTTTAGGAAGACGACGGCGACGATGCTGGATGAGGCGGGGCTGTCGGCCCGAGTGATTGCTGACCAGCTCGGACATGCCAGACCATCCATGACTCAGGACGTCTACATGGGTCGCAACGCGGTGGACGCCCGGGTCGCAGCGGCGCTGGAGGATGCGTTGGGGAAGACCCCGTCAATCGGCCTCCGGTCAAAAGGAGTGAATAAAAGGTGATTGGCGACCCATCCGGGGATGGATCGCCAATCACCTCGTGCTCAAACAGTGCGCCGTGAGGGAATTGAACCCCCAACCCGCTGATTAAGAGTCAGCTGCTCTGCCAATTGAGCTAACGGCGCAACGAGGAGAGAGGCTAGCAGCAGCGGTTGGGTAGTCGGAAACCCGCCCCGGTTTAGGGTCAAGCGAAGGGTGCCAGGGATCGTGGCTGAAACCCTGCGGACGGGACCCTTGGGCGAGGATGATTGGTAGGACCCGGCGGGCTGGCCGACCCCACACCGACGTAGCGCGGAGGCACCGTGGAAAAGAAGTTCTACCAAGACCTGCTCGACCAGATCTCCGACGGCGTCTACTTCGTCACCTTGGACCGGCACATCACCTACTGGAACGGCGGCGCCGAGCGCATCACCGGATACGGCGCCCAAGAGGTGCTGGGCCGTAGTTGTTCGGCGGGGATCCTGCGCCACGTCGACGACACTGGTCGCCAGCTGTGCTTGCACGGATGTCCGCTGGCCGCGGTGATGAAGGGCGGCAAGCCCCGCCAGGCCGACGTCTACCTGCATCACAAGGACGGTCACCGCGTCCCGGTCACGGTACGAGGCCAAGCCCTGCGGGCCCCGGACGGAAAGATCGTCGGCTCTATCGAGGTCTTCTCCACCCGGGTAGCCAATCCCTACGCGGCCAAGCGCCGGGACCACACGGATGACTCCCTGGACTCGGTGACTGGCCTGGCTCCGCGCCGCTTCGGTGAGCTGCAACTGAAGACCCTGATGCGGGCAGTCGCCGTAGAGGCCACCACCCTCGGCCTGCTGTACATCGACGCGGACCACTTCAAGGATGTCAACGACACATTCGGGCACAAGACCGGCGATGAGGTACTGCGCATGGTTGGTCAGTCATTAGCGAACGGGCTGCGACGCGGGGACATCCCGGTGCGGTGGGGAGGTGAGGAGTTTCTGGCCCTGTTGCCCGGAACCGACCAGGCCGGGCTGCGCGGCACCGCCGAGCGGGTTCGCATGCTGGTGGAGAACTCCTGGGTCCAGAGCGGTGAGGTCCAGGTGCGGGTGACCGTCTCAGTCGGCGCGACGATGGCTGTACCGACCGAGACCGCCGACGACCTTGTTGATCGCGCGGACGGGTTCATGTACGCGAGCAAGCGGGCCGGGCGCAACCGCGTTACCACCGACATGGGGGCCCTCACCAGCCAGGCAGACCGACCCATCTTCGGCACCGCCATCCCCTGGGAGATGGTGTGAGGCGGTGACGGAAGACTGTCAGGCACGGTTCGTCGGGAGTCCGGGTGAGATTCCCCCGGACCATCGCTTTCCGGGCCCAGGAAGCGTCGGATACGAACGAAGTGTTCGAGCTGATGGGGGCGGAGAGGAGCGCCTTCAGGGTGACAGGTATGGCCGGGTTCCTGGGGGTCCCAGCCGGGTTCTCTGCCTGGCTGAGCCGGGCTCCGTCCAGGCGCGCCTTCACCGCTGAGCGGATCGAGTCGAAGGTGGCCCGGTTTCACGGCGACTGCGACGAGTGTCCAGGTCACCGAAGATCCTGGCCGACCTGCGCTGCGACACGAGGTCATCTTCCGTAAGACCGTCGCGAAGACGATGGGCAAGCTGTATCTGGTCGGGTGTCCGCCCGAAACGGTGGAACATGACCACAGTCATCAACCACGCCAGCGCTTACCCTGGAGTGACTTCTTGTGTCGCTGGCTGGGATGATCGATTGTGCCTACAGAATCCCGCATGATTTCCTTGGGTTTCGGCAAGTTTGCGCGTTCTGATCGGATATACGCGCTGGAGCCCTTGCTGGGCGAAGAACGCGGCGATGGTCGCCGGACCAAAGTGTGGGTCGATGGCATCACCGAACCGCTCATTGCGTCGCGCACCCAGGCAACGATTCTGCGTGATATGGGCCAGGACGTCGCCGCGGATGCACCCCTGGTTGATGAGGCCTTGGACCTGGCGTCGCGGCTGGCTGCCGCTGCGGACGCTGGTCGGGTGGACCTCAGCGATCTCGGACGCCGAGCCCGGCGTCTCCTGGCAGCTACTACCATTCGCGACTGACCCGGGGCCCCCACGGGGCTGGGGGCGCTGGCCGTGGCGAGAGGTGGGCTATCAGTCCTGGTCTGCGTGTTGCCACCAGATCCCAGTTCCTCCTGGATTCCAGGCGATCGAGAGGGTCCGTCACCGTCGAGGAGACTCGGCTGTCCTGGAGCGAGACCGGCGCCGGGCCATAGTGAACACCCAGCCATGGCTGGAGGACCCGACTTGCACTGGCGGTTCACCAGTCTCGCCATGTCAAAGGACTGGCCGTTGAGGGGAGCCAAGCCATCCGAACCAGCACCCGCGCCACCGTCTGGGTGACACCCGTCATCGTGGTGGGGGCAGACTTCGCCCAGTTGGTGGGGCAGACAAGTGCGGGTTGTCTCGTATCGGGGCTCTCGCGTGGTGGCTCAAGGATCAAACTCGCGCGCATCGCCCCAGGCCGTGTGGAACAGATCGCGCATGCAGTTGCCAGCGCCTTGGCCCGCCTTGAAGTCACCCGGCGGTTGGTCGCGGTCAGTTCGCCCCTGGAGCTGAAGATCACCGGCCGCGGTCAAGACAGCGGAAGATGCCCGTCATGAACGTTTTGAGCAGCCGGTTCCTTCTGCACCCTTCGAACCCCGAGCGCAGCCGGCGGTTCTACCGGGACACCCTGGGGCTCGCGGTGCACCGCGAGTTCGGACCTGCCGAGGATCCGGGTCTGGTGTTCTTCCTGGGCGGCGGCTTCTTGGAAATTTCCGGGCGAGGTTCTGGGAGTGCTAGCCAGGCCACCGCACTGTGGCTGCAGGTCCGCGACGTCCAGCGAGAGCACATCCGGCTGCTGGCAGCGGGCGTGTCCGTTCTGCGCGAGCCGCGTCAGGAGCCGTGGGGTCTGGTGGAGATGTGGCTCGAGGACCCCGATGGTCTGCGCCTTGTCCTGGTCCAAGTCCCCGACGATCATCCTTTGAGACGTGATCAACGATGAGCGGCGCCAACCGAAGCGGCCAACAATCCCCTGAGGGAATTGACAGGGTGGTTGCAGATCAAACCTTGGCGTGGTCGGCGAATCCCCGCCAGTCGACAAAGCGAAACGGATCTTCACCAACGACCCACGCGCGCAGGCGGCCAGGATGGCCGCGAAACCCCAGTCGACCCGTTGACCAGTGCTGTGTTGGCGCTGTACGGGTACCAGAAGTTGAGTTTCGCCAACCACGCCAGCGACTCGGACAGAGGCAGGAACACAGCCAGCACGAATGACAGCCCCGCTATGCCGGCGCTGATCGTCATGGTCCGGCGCCGGTCTGAGCCGGCCGCGCCGAGGGTCACGGCGATGGCCCCGAACACCAGGCCCACCAGGGTCATCTGCGATGTCGCGGCGGGCAGGAGCCCGATGCCGATGCCCATGTGGCCGATAACGTTGCCGACCAGCAGTCCAGTGAATATGGCCATGGAAACGATGAGTGCATGCGCGACCATGGCGGCAGTCTTGGCGTCTAGGAACGTGGTGCGACTCGCCGAGGTCGACAGCGCCAAACCCATCGTGCGGGCCTGCTCCTCTCCTGCGGTGGCCTTCATCCACCCGGCCGGGTGGCCATCGACACCTCGCCCAGGAGCCGGTCGAACGCGGCGGGCAGGGCGGCGAAAGTCTTCTTCAGGGGGGCCACAAGGCTCCGACACCTGCGCCCATGGCCAAGGCATAGAACGCCAGGACGCTGACGATGGTCACGTCGTCGGCTACGGCGCGAGCGCCGATCGTGCGTTCGATGGTCCACTGCGAGGGGGCCCTTCGCCTCGCACGCGGTCTTGCGGTGGGTCGCGCTTCGCGTAACTAGTTAGTATGCTTGATACAAATGAATCAGACCACCGTACCGCACTACAAGTGGATCGTCTTGTCGAACACGACCCTGGGCGTGCTGATCGCGACGATCAACTCCTCGATCCTTCTCATCGCGCTGCCCGACATCTTCCGCGGGCTGAACATCGATCCTCTTGCACCAGGCAACTCGAGCTACCTGCTGTGGCTGATCATGGGCTACCTCGTGGTCACCGCGGTGCTCGTCGTCAGCTTTGGGCGCCTGGGCGACATGTACGGGCGGGTCCGGATGTATAACGCCGGGTTCGCGATCTTCACGATCTTCTCGGTCCTGCTGGCCTCGACATGGATGACCGGTACCTCCGGTGTCCTGTGGCTGATCGTCATGCGTGTGTTTCAAGGCGTCGGTGGCGCCTTGCTTATGGGCAACTCGAACGCCATCATCACTGATGCGTTCCCGGTCGACCAGCGCGGCCTGGCCCTGGGGCTCAACATGGTCGCCGCCATCGCCGGGTCCTTCCTGGGCCTGGTCATCGGGGGTGTTCTTGCGCCGATCGACTGGCGACTGGTCTTCCTGGCGTCCGTGCCGGTCAGCCTGTTCGGCACGGTGTGGGCCTACCTCAAGCTTCACGACACCGGGGTGCGCCACCCGGGCAACATCGACTGGTGGGGCAACCTCACCTTCGGGGTGGGCCTCATCGCGATTCTGGTGGCGATCACGTACGGGATCCAGCCGTATGCCGGCCAGATCATGGGGTGGACCAACCCGTGGGTGTTCGGCGCCCTTATCGGCGGGGCGTTCGTGCTCGCCATCTTCTGCCTGATCGAGACGCGCGTGGCCCACCCGATGTTCCACCTCGACCTCTTCCGGATCCGGGCGTTCAGTGCGGGGAACCTCGCCAGCTTGCTGTCCGGACTGGGCCGAGGTGGCCTGATGTTCGTCCTGATCATCTGGCTCCAGGGCATCTGGCTCCCGCGGCACGGCTACTCCTTCGAGTCCACGCCCCTGTGGGCGGGCATCTTCATGCTGCCGATGACGTTGGGCTTCCTCATCGCCGGGCCGGCCTCGGGCTACCTGTCCGACCACTTCGGCGCCCGGTCCTTTGCCACCGGCGGCATGCTCATCGCCGCCGCGAGCTTCGTGTGGCTGCTGGTCCTTCCGGTCAACTTCAGCTACTGGCCGTTCGCCGCTGCCCTGCTGGTCAATGGCATCGGAATGGGCCTGTTCGCCTCGCCCAACTGGGCCGGCATCATGAACTCCCTACCGCCGAACCGTCGTGGCGTCGGAGGCGGAATGAGCACCACTTTCCAGAACTCCGCCATGGTGCTCTCGATCGGTATCTTCTTTTCCCTCATGGTCACCGGGCTGTCGGGCTCGCTGCCGCAGGCGATGGCCAGCGGGCTGACCGCCCACGGGGTGACTCAGGCACAGGCTCAGCAGGTCGCCGGTCTGCCTCCTGTTTCGGTGCTCTTCGCCTCACTGCTTGGCTACAACCCCATCCAGTCCTTGCTCGGCCCCAGCGCGATCCACCTGCTCCCGGCCAACGACGTGGCCTACCTCACCGGCCGCAGCTTCTTCCCGTCGCTGATCTCCCAGCCCTTCCACCAAGGCCTCATCGTCGCTTTCGGCTTCGCCATCGCAGCCTGCCTCGTGGCTGCGGGCGCGTCGTGGCTGCGCGGCAAGAAGTACGTCCACCCAGATGACCCGCTCGAACCGCTGGAACCGCTCGAGACTCAGTCGCCGGCTGACGACGTCGAGGCGGCCCTCAGATGACGTCCGTCTCCTCCGTCCCAGCCGTCTCGGACGAGGGCCCCTGCTCGGTCGACGACCTCGCCGGGTCGCTACGCACCGAGCTCACCCGACTTGCATACCACCTGCGCATCCCGGCGACGAAGTCCGGCATCACACCCACGCGGCTGGCCGCCCTCGCGGCCCTTGCCCGTCACGACCAGGGGTGCCGACAAGGTGACCTCGCCGTCGAGATGGGAATCTCGCCGGCGAGCATGACCCGCCTGGCCGACATCATGGTCGAGGCGAAATGGGTTCTCCGACAACGTGACCCCAGCGACGCTCGGGCGTTTGTGCTCCGGCTGTCGGGCCACGGGCGACGCACCTTGGACAGTTTGCGCAGCGAAGGCACGAGCCAGCTGTCAAGAGACATCGAAGATCTCACCGTCGACGAGCGCCGGACCCTGGCCGCAGCCATCCCCATCCTGCGCGGCATCGCCGACCGCCGCCTCACGGCTGACACGCCCGCCCCATGACAAGGAGCGCAGAGCTCCTGGCAGCGTGATCAACATCGTCGCGAAGCCACATCGTCCCTCGCTGCAACCCCTGGCGCAGGACTACCGTCTCCTCGATGCCTGTCGCTGCCTGGGCGCTCGGCATCACTATGGTGGCCAGGGGAGCTCACCGGGCTCGGCCAATGAGCCTAGGTCGAGCGAGGCGCCGCCCGGAGGGCGCTTGGTTGCGTATACGTCAGAAGAGCGCGACCCGGGGCACTCGGCGGAAGATGGTGTCGAGCTCGGTCAGGTCTTCTGTGGACGGCTCCCACCGGGCCGCCCGCGCGTTCTCGCGGACCTGCGCAGGCGAACCGGCGCCTGCGATCACGCTGGCCACGGCCGGCTGGGCAGCCAACAGGAACGGCGACGGTGACCTTCTCAGCTCGCGGGCAGCGAACCAGCCGACGAACCCTGGGTAGGCCGCGGTGATCGCGGACACGAGCGTCACCGAGCCAGGCCGTGGCCGCAGCCACAGGCTGACCACCGGGTGCAGGGCCGCGATCTCGATCCCAACGTTGCCGACGACGAACTCGAGGAACTCGAGTCGGCGGACAGACCCGGGGTAACTACCGCCTGCATTGTGCCGGTGAGTCCCCAGAAGTAGGTGAGCTCGACGGCCAGTAGCCACCGCGGCCACCAGCAGGCGATAGCGGTAACGATCAACGCCATCTCCCAAAGCGCTGGCGGCATCCAGGCCAGCACCGGCCAGCGGGACGTTAACGAAGAGAACGGCGTCGGTGAACAGGACGACTGAGATCGCGCGCCCGGCCCACCGGGCTCATGATCTCGGCCACGGCCGGCAGGCGGTGAACAGGCTCACGCAGATCACCGCGCCGATCGCGACGGCGATCCGGTAGGCGACGGAGTGCTCACCTGCTCATTATCTGCGGCAACCCCGGTGCTCGCGCTGACGTGGTGAGCCAGAGCGAGCACCGGTCCTGAGTGTCGCTACGTATTCGCCGGCTGGATCGCTACGTATCCTCGGGCTATGGACTCTGCAGCACCCGAGCCGGCGCCTCCGGCCGCCACCATCGACGAGGTAATCGCTCGCATGCAAGCGATCGAGGCTGCCCTTCCGGCCGGCGACGGCGTGGCCTGCTTCAACCGGATGTATCTGGACGTGACATTGGGGGTGAGCAAGGAAGTCGAGCAGGGATCCTTCGCTGACCCAGCTTTCGTTTCGCATCTCGATGTCGTGTTTGCCAACCTCTACTTCTGCGCCGTTGACGCTCTCTCCGGGCCCCCGTCCGCCCTGCCTGTGGCTTGGCACCCTCTCCTCGCCGCTCGTAGTACCCCCGGGATCGCGCCCATTCAGTTCGCTTTGGCAGGAATGAACGCCCATATCAACCACGACCTTCCCCTGGCTGTGGTGGCAACGTGCACCGATCTGACAACGGCGCCCACCGATGGCTGCCACCACGACGACTACCAGAAGGTCGACGCGCTGCTTGACGCATCGGAGCAGGCCGTGCGGGAGTCGTTTGAGCCACCGGAGGTTGTTGCTGTCGACCAGCACGTGGCTGCGGTGGCCAACGTCATCGGCAACTGGAGCATCAGCGCGGCGCGCGACGTGGCATGGGACACCGCCACGGCCCTGTGGGATGTCCGCGAGCACCAGATGGCCACACACCTGCTGACCGGCGCACTGGCTCGCACGGTGGCTATGGCCAGTCGAGGGCTTCTCATCGTCGTCTGAGGGCTAGCGAGTCTTCACGACCCCTCCTACCGGACCGATGCCTGCTACCACGAGCGAGTCGCCTGCGTCGACATCGTCGTACGACTGCGCCGTTGAGCTGCGACTGGGCCGCACCCACCCGATCGAAAGACCCAAGCGTTACAGAGCCACCGGACAACCCCGTTGAGTGGTTATCATCCGATGTCAGGGGTTGCGAGGAATGTCGACGGCGACCTGGGTCCTGCCGCGCTGGGGGACCGCCTCGTATGCCGGTGATCCGTCGCGTTTCATGCAGGGAGTTCACGATGAAGCAGCAGCAGGTTCCAGAGCCCGGGGTCATTGACGCGGTCGGAGGGACAGATCCGTCACCGGTCCCATCGGCGCGAGAGCTTATCGCCGGCGTGACTTCGATGTTGGCCCAGGGATCGGTGGTGGGCCACGAAGCAAAGACCCTCGCCGAGGAGCTGATTCGGATCGGACTTGGCCGCTCTGAGGTCGAACCGAAACGAGGAGATGGGCGCTTCCGCGATCCGGCCTGGCAGGACAATGCGGTGTTCCACCGCCTCGAACAGGCCTACCTAGCCGCCTGTCAGGCGTCGGACAACCTGGTCGACACGCTTGAGGAGAAGGACTGGTCACACGCCCAGAAGGCGCGGTTCCTGATGGGTATCGTTACCAGCACGACCGCGCCGACCAATCTGCTTCTCGCTAACCCTGCGGCCATGAAGCGGGCACGAGACACCCGCGGGGCAAGCCTTGTGAAGGGCTTCACCAACTGGCTCTCCGATGTGCGCGGTCACGGGGGCATGCCGTCCACGGCAACACCTGGCGTCCTGAAGGTGGGTGAGGACCTCGCGGTCACGCCGGGTGGAGTCATCAGCCGGGATGACGTCGCCGAGATCATTCAGTACACCCCGACGACGACGCAGGTTTACGCACGACCGACCCTGATCGTTCCGCCTCCGATCGGCCGGTTCTATTTCCTGGATCTGGCGCCGGGCCGGAGCTTCGCTCAGTACTCCGTCAGCCGCGGCATCCAGACGTTCATGCTCAGTTGGCGCAACCCGACCAAGGACCAGGCGGACTGGTCGATTGACACCTACGCTCAACGAATCCTGTCCGCCATTGACGATGTGAGGCAGGCTACGGGCAGCAAAGACGTCAACATCATCGGTTTCTGCGCTGGGGGGATACTGAACACCGCAGTCCTGAACTACCTTGCCGCGCGAGGCGATACCTGCGTCCACGGGGCCTCATACGCGGTCACGTTGCTTGACTGGTCCGGAAAGAACCCCATCGGGGCCTTTAATGCCGCGCCGGTGATCTCGGTGGCGAAATGGAACTCGCGCCGAAAGGGAATCATTGACGCTGCAACCATGGGCAGCGCGTTCACCTGGATGAGGCCCAATGACCTGGTTTGGAACTACTGGGTGAACAACTACCTGCTAGGGCAGGATCCACCGGTCTTCGACATCCTGTCCTGGAACGCTGACGGCACTAACCTGCCGGCGAAGCTGCATGAGCAGTTCCTCGACATTTTCGGACAAAACAATATGGTCGATCCGGGGGCCCTGGAGTACCTGGGCACTCCGTTGGACCTTTCCACGATCCACGTGCCGACCTTTGTGATGGGTGCCCTCAACGACCATCTGACTCCATGGAGGGGGACTTACCGCACGACCGAGCTGACGACCGGCCGGTCGACGTACGTGCTGAGCAATGCCGGCCACATCGCTGCCCTGGTCAACCCACCAGGAAACACGAAGGCGAGCTACTTTGTCGGTACCCGCGCGGGAACAGTCGACGCCGACACCTGGCGCGAGAAGGCCAAGCAGAAGACCGGTTCATGGTGGGAGGCTTGGGCAGACTGGACGATCAAGCACTCCCGTGCGGAGGTGGCGGCGCCGAAGACACTCGGCAGCAAGGCGCAGCCTGTCCTCACTGAGGCACCTGGGCTCTACGTGCGGGACCAGCTCCCTTCGTGAGGATGGGCGCGGCAGGATAGTCCTGCGTTTCTGGGTCATTTCATGGGAGGAACCGTTTCCGCCCTGTGGCTCAACCACGTTGCGGGATCGATCCGATGACGAGGGCCAGCACCACGATCACGAGCCGAGCAGCTCGATCCCCTTTCTCACCTCCGACGCTTATGCGGAACTCGACTCCCGCGCCTCGAGGTACCGCTCCACGCGTCGGTCGGGAACGAGCCACATGATGGCCACGCTGGTGAAGACCAGCATTGCCAGCCAGGGGTTAACAAAGGCCAGCGCGATGCCGCACAGGTACAGGACTGGCGAGATCTTGCCCTTGAGGTCGCGCCCGAGAGCCTGACGGAGACCGCAACCGCCCTCGACGTGGAAGATCGCCAACTGCAGGGTGTAGTACGCCAGTGCGGCAAGAAGCAGGTTGATGCCGTAGACGATGACAGGCGTGCGGGAGAACTTCGTCTGGTCCACCCAGGCTGTGGTGACGGGGAAGAGCGAGAGCCAGAACAGCAGGTGGAGGTTGCCCCACAGGACGGTCCCGTTGACGCGCTCGACAACTTGGAACATGTGATGGTGGTTGCTCCAGTAGATGCCGACGTAGACGAAGCTGAGCAGGTAGGTCAGGAACTCCGTGGCGGAGCCGCCAAGCGCTTGGAGGGTGGGCTCGTGAGGGACCTTCAACTCCAGAACCATGATGGTGATGATGATGGCGAGGACGCCGTCGCTAAACGCTTCGAGCCGACTGGTTCGCATATACCCAGTCTTTCAGGAGAGTCGCTGCACACATGGCGCTGGCCGCCTCGTCCTTCGCTGGGCCTCCCGGCCTACCTGATCCAGGCGGGCATGATCGAGCACGTGTCCGTCCACAACCACGCCAGGGGTGCACCGCTGGTCGTGGTCACCCTGATGCTGGTGATGTTCACATCACCATTCCCAGCGAGATCGCTTGCAGCCTCGCGCGCTACCAGGTGGTGGGTCGCAGCCAGTCGCACACCTCATATCGACGACTGGCCGAGTCGTGTGCGGGGCTCGGGACAGGTACGACTGGCTGCGCCGAGACAGCCAGGGCCGGAGCTGCGAGAAGATGCGGACATCGACGTCTTCCGCATCACGCAAATGCTGTGGCCGGCGCGGCCCGGAGTCGGGGAAACGCGACCCGAGTATCCTCGCGACGCCATTCGCCGCTGAAGGCGTCGGCGTTGGCGGGTGCACGCGCTGCGTATGCGGCGTCATAGGTGACCTGGTTACCCAAGGCGGACGGCCAGCGGCAATCGTGGCCGGAACTTCCTAGATCTACCATATTGACGAGATTTATTGGCCGAGCGGAGAATCGTGATGCCGTCGACCATGCCGGCTGATCGTTGCACAGCGTTTCGCTGCCAAGGGGCTCGGGTCGGACGGCCAGGGCATCGACCATGCTGAGGAGGTCTACAGCCCCGCGATCGGAGCCATCATCGGCGCCCGCACTACTTGACACCGCCCTTGCACACGGCAGGCGACGCACCGGCACGACCCCCGCTAGGCTGGTTCGGTGGACATCCGCCTGCGGCCGTTGACGCGCGGCGACATCCCGGGCTGGGCCGACCTCCTGGCGCGGATCGAGAAGGTCGACTGCACCGGTGACCACTATGGGGCCGCCGAGCTGGAAGAGGAGATGGCTTACCCGGAGGTCGTAGTCGGCAAGGATTTCGTCGGCGCCTTCGACGGCCAGGACTTGGTCGGCTACTACTCCGTCCTGCCGCGCGGCGAGGCCGAGGGGCACTTCACGATCCAGGTCGAGGGGTCGGTGCTTCCGGCGAGACGTGGCACGGGAATCGGCACGATGTTGGTGGCCGCGATGGTGGATCGTGCCGCCGGCGCACGCACGGAGTTACGTCCGGATCTGCCGGCGAGGCTCACCAGCGCCGGGCTCACGTCGAATCTGGCCCAGCACGACTTGCTCGGCTCCGCCGGAATGCGGCACGCGCGGTGGACCTTCGTGATGCGCACCCCGGTGGACGATCTAGCGCCAACACATCCGGTGCCAGACTGCTATGGGCTTCGCACCTACGACCAGTCGATGGCCGACGCGGTCCGCGAGACCCACAACCTTGCCTTCCTCGACCATCCCAACTTCACGCCGTGGTCCGAGATCACCTGGAAGCATTTCGTCACCGAGTCACGCAGCCTTCGCCCGGAACTGTCCGCCGTGGTGGTCCTGGACGGCAGCAACAAGGTCGTGGCCTACCTGCAGACGGCAGAGTTCGACGCCAACTTCGACGCCACCGGGCGTCGCGAGGCGTACGTCGGCAGGATCGGGACCCTACGGGAGCACCGGGGCCAGGGCCTGGCGACTGCACTCCTGGACCACTGCCTGCAAGCTTACCGGGACGCCGGCTACGACGAGGCGGTGCTGAGTGTGGACTCCAAGAACCCGACCGGAGCGCTCGGCGTCTACGAGCGCGCGGGGTTCAAGGTCGAGGCGAGGTGGACCAACTACTTTCTAATGGTCCCCCCTGATCCAGGGTTGGCGCCCCCACCGTCGCCTCACGCATCCACTGGTCGCACGCGGACCTGACGAGTTGGCTGCCCCAGCCGATGGCTTTGACCTGGGCTCGGCCCAGTTCAAGTACGTACCGAAGCCGCAACGAGATGCGGCCTGACCGGCTGGCAGAACGGGCCCCGCCCGGGCATTATGGGCCGATGCCGAGCGCCGATGAGATCCGAGACGTTCAGCGAGCGACGTGGGCCGGGCTCTCTGCGGGCTGGGAGAAGTGGGACTCGGTCATCATGGAGCAGCTGGGCCCGGTCGGCGTAGCGATTATCGAGCGTCTCGACATCGCTGAAGATCATCAGCATCTCGACATTGCCGCGGGCACGGGTGAGCCGGGTTTGAGCATCGCGAGACTGTCGCCGAAGGGACGCGTCGTGCTGACCGACCTCGTACCCGAGATGCTGGACGTAGCCGCGCGACGAGCCAGGGCGCAAGGGGTCGCCAATATGGCGCAAGGGGTCGCCAATATCGAGACGAAGGTGTGCAGCGCCGATGATCTGCCGTTCAAAGACGCCACATTCGATAGCGTCTCGGTGCGTTTTGGGTACATGTTCTTCCCCGATATGGGCAAGGCGACGGCCGAGTTCGCGCGCGTGCTCAAGGCGGG
>Ga0209890_10000022_pt1 | contig 71962 bp, 56 predicted proteins | sample OrgsoiDNA2013049_FD_185799 | JGI IMG/M metagenome (GOLD analysis project Ga0209890, IMG submission 185799) | Permafrost soil microbial communities from the Arctic, to analyse light accelerated degradation of dissolved organic matter (DOM) -... | ecosystem: Environmental > Terrestrial > Soil >... | reverse complement strand
TGTTCTGAGCGAGAGTGAAAGCGCGGCGCGTATCGTCGAAGCCGCTGGGATCAAACCTTAATAGGCCCGAGGTGTCACAATAGGAGGCTCCCGATAGGGGAAGACGCAGTCCTCCGAAGTCCTGTTGTCGGAAGTCGGACCGTTCCAGTCCCACCTGCGCCGATTGCGGGCGGGCAACACGGAAGCTACTACTACTGTGAAAAACTTGCGTTGACAGATCGGCGGTTTTTTGCTTTCTCGACCCCAGAAACCGCTGCCTTTTTTTCCAGAGCCTTCCTCAGCTTTTCCACATCACCATCGTTCAAAAACCAGCCATGGACAAGGCTTCTGCCTTACACTTGAACTGTCAACACTATTCGTGGCAACGGCGGAAGACGCAACCAGCCGCATGTGACGGAAAGCGTTGACAAATTTTCCGCGACAGCTAGAATACGCAAAGTTTTCTTCCGGTGAATTTAGAGATGAGCCCCCAAATCTTAGATCCTGTCCTTCTGCGAACGGACTACTCCGAATTGGAGTTGCACGCCAGCGGCAAGGTCCGCGACGTGTACTGCCTCGACAGTGAGCACCTGCTGTTCGTGGCCACCGACCGCATCTCAGCCTTCGACTACGTTCTGGCCACCGGCATTCCGCACAAAGGCCGCGTCCTGACGCAGATCTCGCTGTTCTGGTTCGACTTCCTCAAGGAGATCGTCCCCAACCATTTCGTCACTGCCGACGTGAACCGCTACCCGGCGGCGATTCGCGGCCACGCCGACGAACTCCGCGGCCGATCGATGATGGTAGTGCGCGCCGAGATGTTTCCGGTCGAGTGCGTCGCGCGCGGCTACCTTTCCGGCTCCGGATGGAAGGAGTACAAAGCGACGGGCTCCGTCTGCGGCGTCAAGCTTCCGCCGGGATTGCAGGAATCCGACCAACTGCCGGAGCCCCTGTTCACGCCGGCGACCAAGGCCACCACCGGACACGACATTAACATTTCGTTCGAAGAAATGTGCAAGCTGGTCGATCCCGAATTAAGCCGCCAACTCCGCGACATCACGTTGCGCATTTACAAGAAGGCGTCCGATTATGCGCGGCAGCGCGGCATCATCATCGCCGACACCAAGTTTGAATTTGGGCAAACCGCCCAGGGCATCACGCTGGCGGATGAAGTTCTCACACCGGATTCCTCGCGCTTCTGGCCGGCCGACACCTATCAACCGGGCAAGGCGCAGGATTCCTACGATAAGCAGTATGTACGGGATTACCTCGAAGAAATTCGCTGGAACAAACAACCGCCCGCGCCGGCACTCCCCCAGGAAGTTGCGCTGCGGACAAGCGAAAAGTACCTCGGGGCATACCGTCAGTTAACGGGACGCGAGTTGGAGATTTAGCCCGCGAGCGCCGGGGTCATTGCATTCGATCGTCGCACTTCAGATCAGTAAACGATCATTGCGGGGCGATCGTTGCAGGACGATCGTTGAATGGCGATTATTGAACCATGAGCATTGCGGACTGGATCATCCTCGGGTTTCTGGTATTTTCCGTGACTGCGGCAGCCATTGAAGGCTTCTTCCATGAGGCCTTCAAACTGGCTGGCTTGGTCGTGGGATACCTGCTCGCCGCCTGGCAGTATCATCGCCTGGCGGACTGGTTCGCGCCTCATTTGAAATCGCTGTGGTTGGGCGAGATCGCTGGTTTCCTTATTATTTTTTTCGCGGTCCTGATCGTTGCCGGCCTTGCCGGAAGGATCGCGCGCTGGGCAATGAAGAAAGCCGGCCTGAGTTCGATTGACCGGATTCTGGGCGCGGTCCTGGGTTTGTTGCGGGGCGTACTGGTGGTGGCTGTCGTGCTCACAGCCATGGCCGCGTTTGCGCCTGGGGCGACGTGGCTGGAGGGATCGGAGCTAGCTCCGTATTTCCTGGTGGGCGGCAGGGCAGCGGTCTGGGTCGCACCGTCGGAACTGCGCCACCGCTTCTACCAGGGCTTGGATTACATGCGGCAGGTGCATTCGGCAGCGGACAAAGTGCAGCCGCAATCGTCCGGGCCGTCGAAGTAGTTTTTGTTATTCATCCGTCGGTGAAGAATTCTTACGTTGTGAACATGCGGAAACGAGGCAGCGAGTGAAAGATCAACTGGAAGCACTCATTCTTCAGATGTACAAAAGCAATATTCTCTATTCGGAAGCGGTCCGTGAGTTTAAGAAACGGTTCATCATGACCGTGCTCGAAGAAAACCGGGGCAATCAGTGCAAGGCCGCGCGGCAATTAGGCATGCATCGCAACACGCTGAGCCGAACCATGCAGGAGCTCAAGATTGATGTTCGTCCGCTGCGCGCCGGCGCCAAACGTCCGCCCCGCAGCGCGCGTCTCGTCACGCTGGAGAGAAAACAGGCCCGCTAAACGTCGCGCGGGACTTGCAACAAACCACAAAAAGGGCGGCCCCAAACGGGACCGCCCTTTTTAGTTTCTGTTTACAGATTTTTCTCAGCCTCGGTCTTCATGGGACCTTACATCCGAGACCTAAAACTCTAGTGTGCCGCTGGCTTCTTGTGGACGGGCGGCTTCGGCGCCGGTTTCGGCGCCGATTTCACGAGCAAGGCCCCGTCATTCATCGTCATCACAAACGGCTTCGGCACGTAGGAGACCGGCGTTCCCTCGAACTGGAAGTCCGTATCTTCTTTCGGCATCTGCTTTACCGGAATCGCCGCCGACATAGTCAGGTCGATGTCAGCGCGCTTGGCCTCGATATCGTCCGAACTGCCAGCCAGCATCAGTTTGGTTGCTTTGCCCGAGGAGTCGAGGCTGATGATGTGGGCCGCCATCTGCAACGGCTTTCCCTTCAGTGCGCCCCACACTTTTTCGGAGTCCTCGGGCGTACCGTCGGAAAGAATCATTTGCCATTCCGCGAAGCTCATCTCCTCAACTTTCTTGCTCTTGACCAGGGCCGCTGCCTGCTCGGCGGGAGTCGGCGGCACGTACTGCTTGATGGTAAAACCCGCGTCCGGCAACGTAGTGGTAGCTGTCTTGGCCAGCACGTCGCTCCATCCCTCTTCGCTGCCGTGGAACTTGTTGTATTTGCTCTTGCCGAACTTGGCGATCTGATCCTTGCCCGCGCCCTGCGCCAGATTGGAGGCGCGAGCGATGAAGAAAAGCCCATCCAGGTCTTTTTCGGCCGGTCCCGGCGTCAGATAAGAAAGCGCCAGCGGATAGACGTCGCGCAGGTTGGCCGGATCGCCTTCCACCGAGGCGCGCAGAAACTTCTGAGCGTTCGCGTAGTCCTTGGCCTGGTAGTGGCTCATGCCGGCCGCGCCGTTAAAGATTACGGACGTCTGAGCTTTGAGCTTCTCCCAATCCGCGGCCGGCGTGCCGTCCGGCTTCGTCGCCGTCTGCAAACACTGCAAGCCTTTTTCACCGCTCGTTCCGGCATCGGTAAGATTCTGCGCCGCGTTCTGGTTCGCTTCCGCCATCGCCCGCTTGGTGTAGGCCAGCAGCGCCAATGCCCGGATGTTGCAGGGGTTCGCCGTCAAAACCTTCTGCGCCGTTTCCAAGGTCTTGGCCTGATTGGCCGTCTGCTGATACGCGCCCATCAAAAGTTCCAGCGCGTCTTCCTTCATCACGCTGTTGGGATACTGCGTCAGAAAAGCTTCCAGACCGCTGACCTTAGCCGCAGCGTCGGTTTGCTGCACAGCGCCCACATAGGCGTTATATTCGGCCGGGTCTTTGATCTCTTTTTTCTGGGGCGCCGCGGGAGACGCTGCGGGGGTTTGCTGCGGCGCTGGTTGGGCTGGCGCGGGTGCGGGTGCGGTTTGAGCGACGGCGGTAGCCGCGGCTACCAGCAACATCGCGAGAACAATCTTCTTCATTCCTGTGGCTCCTTAACTCTTCGGGGAAGCTGGAGTTGACATCGTGCCCGATTCCACCCAAGCGTGGTGTCGGGCTTGCACCATGAACCAGTCGTTTTCTTTCAAAAGCACTGACACTGACCGGTCCCGAAACTTATGGGCCGCCTGTCGATATGCAGCGGCTTAACATTATTCCGGTGAGCGGATTATAAGGATGTAGTCCCGCTAAGGCAAGCGGCTTGCTCGTTTCATCCTCCACTCGTTCGCTATTGGAAGTGCCACCCAGTATAGATTCGCCTCCAGTCCACTACTTTGATGCAAAATAGAATGACGACGTAAATGGACAATTGCCGTCCTTTGGGAGGAACCTGTTTTGACGAAAACCGCATCAAACCCACCTCTGGCCGGGCAAGTAGCCGTCGTAACCGGCGCCGGACGCGGCATTGGCAAAGCCATCGCCATGAACCTAGCCGAACTCGGAGCGCGCACCGTCTTGTGCGGACGCTCGCGCGAAGCACTCGAACAAACCTCCAACATCATCCAAAATAGCGGCGGCCAGACTTCCGTCATCGAATGTGACGTCACCGATCTGCATTCCGTCGAATCGCTAGCCGATCGCGTCGAGCGCACCTTTCAGCGGTTGGACATTTTAGTCAACAACGCCGGCATCGGCGGCGCAGGAGGCCCACTCCACCAGCTTACGCCCGACAATTGGGACCGCGTGCTGAACACGAACCTGCGCGGCGTCTACTACTGCATCCGCAGCCTGGCGCCGCTGATGATCAAGGCCCGCGCCGGACACATCATTAACATCTCGTCCCTGGCCGGCAAGAACGCCCTGCCCAACGGAGCCGCCTACGCCGCCTCGAAGTGGGGACTGAATGGCTTGAGCTACTCCGTCGCCGAAGAATTGCGCGCCCACAACATTCGCGTCTCCGTCATCTGCCCAGGCTCGGTTCACACCGACTTCAGCCCGCATCCAGGAAAGAACAACGAAAAGATGCTGCAAGCCGGGGACGTAGCCCACGCCGTGGCCATGATCGTGACCCAGGCTCCGCAATCGTTCGCCAGCGAAATTCTGCTGCGGCCCACGCAGAAGCCGTGAACTCGATACCTTTCATGAATTGTCATCCCGAGAGTAGCGAGGGGTCTGCGGTTCCCCGACCACTTGAATGGGGTGGCTTAGAGAGAAATCGTGGGTGCGAGATATGCGCGTTTCGTTTCATAAAATGTGCGGTATTTATTTTCTGGACGAGCGACTAATTCGCTTGACTCAGTTTCAAAATACGCTATGCTGCGACTGTTGGTGCAGGCCACTGCCATTCCCAACGGTGCCTCACAGCACTTCCCTGATTTGAAGCCTTCGAAATATTGACCGTAACTGCGAAGAAGAAATTCTTTTAGAGTGTTTTTCCCGGACTGAAAGTTGTACGGGAGACCTCTGTTCAAGAATGGGATCTCTTCTGAGCACCAGCAATGTTCCCTTTGGGGAAAAGGAGAATACTTGTGCAGAATCGTAATTGGCAATTTCTGAACCGAGTCACGGTTGCAGCTGCCGCAGTCGTGGCAGTGAGCTTTTCAACTTTCGCGGCGGCGCAGCGCGAAGACGCCCACGCCATTTTCGCCACAGCGCCCAAACTCAACACGAGTGTTGCAGGAGTCCACGCTTTTCCGGATACGCCGAGCGGCTTTAATATCTTGACCGCAAGCAACCGCGAACTGCTCACCTATGGCTTGCCGCAGCGTCCCGACAAGGCCGCCGACACGAAAGGCTATGAACATTGGGAAAAAGCAATGTCGGCGTTGCAGACGTGCAACCAGCACGCCCAACAAGGCCATGCAACGACAACGACCTCCGCGTCAGCCCAAGCCTGTCACGGCAACGATGTCAAAGCGCTACCGTACTCGAGTCGGAATGCGCAGTCGGTCGTCGGACAGTCCGAGAAAGCGAACGCCGACGGCACGAACGCAGTCAGTTTCTACAACTGGAGCGGTATCGCACAGACCAACACGCTCCGGTCCTGGAACAACAAGACCTCCTTCAATGAAGTTGTTTCAGTCTGGAATGTACCCGTTGCAAACCACCCATTTGGTAACCTCCCTTGCTCCGAAGGCCCATGGTGGGAGGTGACCTGGAACGGCATCGATGGCTTCAGTAATGGCGACGTGGTACAAGGCGGCAGTTCCTCCTATTGGGATGGCGGAGGATGCAGCGGGCCCATTTCCTACTTCGGATGGGTCGAATGGTATCCAAGCTATCCGATCCTGGAGATCTATTGCGGGAGCAGCCCCTGTCCCGTGGGCCCGGGCGACGATTTCGAGGTAGTCACCTTCGCCGCTCCGGGAACCTCCGAGCAATTTGTCTTTGTCGAAGATGTCACGCAACAGTGGTCTGGAACGTTTGGGCTTACCTACGTTACCGGGCCGGGGGTGGTTGGAAGCAGCGCGGAGTATATCGTCGAGCGTCCCTGCTGCAGTGGGAGCAATGAGTACCCGCTGGGCAACTACGTCTGGGAATTTTTCGATGACAGCTTCGCCTATGACGTTGCCGGCACGCTGTTCTTTCCGGGCAATACCAGCGCCAAAACCTACATCATCAGCATGGTTGCCGACGATGGCGCAACCACAATTTCGTATCCCGTCTTCTACGGTACGGGCGGAAACCAGGGTAAGTATAGCTTCTGGATGGCCGACGCGAACTGCGCCTATTCGGGTGGTTGTACGCCATAGTTGGGCCACTGCTGTCTGACTCTTGTACGAAGCGTTTGTAAGAACCTTGGGGCCTGCCACGTTGGCAGGCCTTTTTTCCCGTGGCCGCAATCGCAAACGTCTCGGTCGCTCCGCTCAGGAGAACAGTTTTGGATAGGGTGAGGACTGAAAACTAAGTTCAGTCCTTAAACAAATTATCAAACGCCGCACGCGCGTCATTGGGACGCTGACTGCCTTTGCTGGATGTTTCTTTTTCAACCATCACGCGGATGGAATAGAGCGAGCAGTCGTTGAGCTTGTCTTTAGGCGAGACTCTGGCGGGAATCGGCTGATTGCATTCGAAGCGACTTGCCGGGTCGAAGTGTTCGCACTGTTTGCAGGCGTGCAGAGCGAATCCGCACTTCGGGCACTGCCCGACCGGATCGGTGAGATTCTGCAGCAGCGCACCACATTCGGCGCAGCGGGAGACTGTCCGCGTTCCCGGCATGTTCATCGGACGCGGGCCGAACGTATTCTCTTTCTTCGGGGCAGCCGCCGGCTTTTCGAATTCTTTTTTCGCGCCACCACCGGAATCCTGGTAGCCGCGTTGCCGATACTTGCGGTCGGACAAAAAGTGCCTCCTGAAAACGCTTCATTCTCCGCCTTTGGCGCGCCCGGCACAAGAGTTTCTTTGGTGCGACCGGAAGAGATTGTTGGTGGAGAGCCGGGCGAGACGCCCGTCGCACGATCGTGACTCATTCAGCCGGCGACAAGCCGTATTGTCGTGAATTGTCTTTCACATATCAGAGTGCTACCATTCGATAGACGACCGAATTTTGGAGGTAGTTATGGCAGATCATGACAGCAGTGGCTTCTTGTGGTTCCTGGCGGGTCTCGGTGTCGGAGCGGTGGTGGGTGTGCTGTATGCGCCGCGCTCTGGCGATGAAACACGCGAAGTAATTCGCTCCAAGGCACAGGAAGGCAGCGAGCGAGCGCGTCACCAGGCTCGCCGGGCGCGCGAACAGGCAGGTGACTGGATGGATCGCGGACGCGACGTGCTCAACCAGCAGAAAGAGCAGTTCCGCTCCGCTTACGAGGCAGGCCGTCAGGCATATAACGAAACGACCGCGGCCGGGACTGAACCGCCCAAGAATATCTAGCGGCAGGCAGGAGCAGCCATGGATGACACACTCCTAAGAATTTTTATTGCGGTGACTACCTTTGCGGTCGTGGTGCAGGCAGGAATTCTGGTGGGCCTTTACCTCGCGGTCCGCAAGAGCACGGCGAAGATGGAAGCTCTCGCCACGCAAGTGACGAGCAGGGCTCTGCCCACGATGGAAACGGTGCAGAGCATGCTGCTGGAACTGCGCCCGAAGATCGACGTGATGAGCGTCAACTTTTCAGAGTCGAGCACTCTGGTGCGCAACCAACTCGGGCGCCTCGACGCCACGCTCACCGACGCCCTCGACCGCACACGACTGCAAGTCATCCGCGCCGATGAACTGCTGAATCGCACCATGGACAGAGTCGAAGAGACCAGCGATGCCGTGCACAAAACCGTGATCTCTCCGCTGCGCCAAGTCAATGGGTTGATGACCGCGATCAGCACCGGAGTCGAAGTCTTTCTCGGCCAGAAAAGACGCCAGCCGAAAAACGGCGCAGGCGTTCCGCAAGACGAGATGTTCATCTAGAGTTGCTTGTGTGGGGACGGGGCTTCGCCCCGTCCAAGCGAGGCAGAGCCCCACTTCCACACATTAGTTATTCTTCGCCGCCGCCCTGCACCCGCTCACTTTTCACATCGGGCACGTAGATCGAATGGACGTTTTGTTCGGCCGCCAGCTTCTGAAAGCTCGCGATATCCGCGTTCCGCACCTGCTCCCAGCGGGCCAGCAATTCGTCGGTCTGCTTTTTCAGCTTGTCGAATTCCTGGTACTGAGCTTCGGTTGGAGCAGAGTCGGCGAAACCGGCCACTGCCATGGAGAGAAACGACAACTTTGCGTCGATTCCCGGCGCGTAGGCAAGAGAATCCTCGCTGGCACTGATTTTAAAATTGATTAGCGGATCGCGAACTGCAATCAGCTTGGCGTCCAGCGCACTCGCGCCATCGAACAAGGCTTTCGTGGAATCGCCCTGCACCAGGCGCTTCTTGAGCCCCTCCAGTTGCTCACGCACGTCTTGTATCTGGTTCACCGCGCCATAGACGCGATTCAACTGCTCGCGCACGTCCATCTGCAACTTGAACTGCTTTTCAAGATCACTCTGCGAAGTGGTGACCCGTGGATCAATCTTCAGTTCGAAGGGAGCGGTTAGAGTCTTGCCATTCGCGGTTAAGCGCACCTGATAGTTGCCGGGCCGCGCCAGCGGGCCGCGCGCGCCGTCGTTGTATTCCCACAGAAAATATCCCGGGACGCGATTCGCTTCTTCGTAATGCAGGTCCCACACAAAACGATTCAGACCGTCTTCCGGCTTGATCTGCTTCTCCGGCTTCTTGTCGTCGGGGTCGAGCGGTTCATCGAGCGGCTCGGCTTTGCTGCTGGAGTACTTGCGGATCACGCTGCCGGCCGCATCCAGGATTTCAATCTTCACTTCCTGCTTCGGCGCCTGCTTCGGCGCCTTTTTCACGTAGTAATAAATCACCGCGCCGTTGGGAGGATTCTTCCCTGCGAACACCAATCGCGCCGGAGCTTCTCCGGAGTGCACGCGGTACGCGGTCGCCGGTTGGTAAAGATGCATGTCTTCCGCGGCAACCGAATCGGCGAACTGACGCAGGGGCGAAACATCATCGAGTATCCAAAACGCACGTCCGTGCGTCGCGACTACCAGATCGTCGTTCTTGATAACCAGGTCGTGGACGGGCGTGATGGGAAGATTAATTTGCAGCGAGCGCCAGTGCGCCCCGTCGTCGAAAGAGACATAGACGCCGCGCTCAGTCGCGGCGTAGAGCAAGCCTTTCTTCTTCGGGTCCTCGCGGACCGCGCGCACAAAAACTCCGTCGGGAATTCCGGTTGTGATCCGGTTCCAGGTCGCTCCGTAATCGGCGGTCTTGTAGATGTAAGGCGCGAGATCGTCGTTTTGATGGCGGTCAACCGCAACGTACGCCGTGCCGGCGTCATGCGGCGACGCTTCAATCAGACTAATGCGGCTCCATGCCGCCAGATCTTTGGGCGTTACGTTCGTCCAACTCTTCCCTTCATCGCGCGTGATCTGGATCAATCCGTCGTCCGTGCCCGCCCAGATCAGGCCTTTCGCCAGGGGCGAAGGAGCAATCGAAAAAACGGTGTCGTAATATTCGGTGCCCGTGTCGTCCACCGTGACCGGTCCGCCCGAAGGCTGCTGTTTCGACTTGTCATTGCGTGTGAGGTCGCCACTGATTGCTTCCCAGCGCGTGCCACCGTCGGTGGTTTTGAAAACGCGCTCGCCTCCGTAGTAAATCGTGTTGGGGTCGTGGGGAGATGTGACGATTGGCGCCGTCCACTGAAAACGATGATCAAGCCCGGCCGCACCGGTGGCATCGCTAAGCTCGGGGGATACCGCAATACTCTTGACCTGGTTGGTGCGCCGGTCGAAGCGCGTGATATTGCCCTGATAGTCGCCGGCATACACAATGTTCGGGTCGGTTGGATTGGGAGCAATGTATCCCGCTTCCCCGCCCCCGACCGCGTACCAATCGTCACGGCCAATCGAGCCTTCATCGCTGCGGCTGGCAATTGCCACGGTGGAATTATCCTGCTGCGCACCGTACACGTAGTACGGAGTCCGCGTGTCGGTGATGACGTGGTAAAACTGTGCGGTCGGCTGGTTATCCTCGCGTGTCCACGACTTGCCGCCATCCAGGCTGACCGTGGCGCCACCGTCGTTTGAGGCGATCATGCGCTTCGTATTCTTGGGATCGATCCACAGGCCGTGATTGTCGCCGTGCGGAACTTTAATTTTATTGAAGTTGCGCCCACCGTCGGTGGACTTGAAGAACTCTACGTCCGCCACGTAGACCGTATTCGGATCCTGCGGATCGGCGATCACGTGCATGTAGTACCACGCCCGCTGCAACAATCCGTGGCTGCCGTTCACCAGATCCCAAGTGTCGCCGCCGTCGTCGGAACGATAGAATCCGCCGCCTTCCTTAGCCTCGATAATCGCGTACAGGCGATCGGAGTTCGCCGCCACCGCGAGGCCTATGCGGCCGTACGGTCCCTTCGGAAGGCCGTGCTCCTCCAGTCGCTTCCACGTGGCGCCGCTATCGGTGGAGCGATAGATGCCGCTGCCCGGCCCACCGCTGGAGAGCGTCCATGGAGTCCGTCGAGCCTCCCACAACGCGGCAAATAAAATGTTGGGATTCTGCGGATCGAAAACCACATCGATCGCGCCCGTGTTTTCGTCTTTGTAGAGAACCTTGTCCCAGGTCTTACCGCCATCGGTAGTACGGAAAACGCCTCGTTCCGTGTTTGGACCAAAGGGATGGCCGAGCGCCGCCACAAACACGATATCGGGATTGCGCGGATTCACGATCACTTTGCCAATCGCGCGTGAATCTTTCAGGCCAACGCTCTTCCAGGATTTTCCGGCGTCCACCGACTTCCAGACGCCGTCACCGTGCGATATGTTGCCGCGAATGCAAGCTTCGCCGGTCCCCACATAAACGACATTCGGATCGGACACAGCGACGGCAATACTGCCGATCGAAGGGGCTCCATCTTTGTCAAAAATTGGGGACCAGGTGTTGGCGCCATCGATCGATTTCCACACACCGCCGCCGGTCGCACCGAAGTAGTAAGTGGTGGGATCGCCGGGGATTCCAGCGGCGGTCAGAGAGCGGCCACCGCGAAAAGGGCCGATCGAACGGTACTTCATTCCCTTGAATAGTGGGTCACCCTCGTTCTTTTCGTCTTTGTCGTCTTTCGCCGAGGGTGCGGGCGCTGCGGGCGCGCTGCTTTGCGCGGCATCCGACTTGCGCTTCCGCTCTTTTTGCTGGGAGAAAGTCAGCGTGACCGACAATAGGACGAACAACGCGAGCACTGCGACGCGCACATGCACTCTTTGGATCATGAATTCAGTAGCCCCGTGGAAAAGAATTTGTTCTGGCCAATGTTAATGCCAGAGCGAAAAAGGTACAAACGGAACGGCTTTCCGGGTGGGGGCCCTAATCTCGACGGGTGAGCGAACGCCGGCTTGCTTTTGCCGCGAAGGAAATTTTTACCACAGGGGGCACAGGGGAATTCAACATTACAAAGGGATACGGAGTCGTGGTGCCATGAGAGCGTTCGTCTTGCGCCTGCGTGTTGTGGTGGCGAATTTTGGACACTGCCAACTCCCGGCGACGTACCCGTGTAGTCAACAACGAAGCACGAAACGTTGCCTGATTTCTGCCTCCGCCGCCTAGAATGTTCGAAACATTTCTCTATTTTCTTGTTTGAAACAGAATGTGCTCAAGATGCAACAACAGTTCACATCCAACGACGTGATCGCCCTGACCGGAATCACCGCCCGCCAGTTGCAATGGTGGGATGAACGCGGCATCGTGGCGCCCGGCCGCAAGGGGCACCGCCGCATCTACAGTTGGGACGAACTGGTCACGGTGGCGGTCATCTGCCAACTTCGCCGGCGGGGCTTCTCACTCCAGCGCATGCGCAAGGTGATTGGGTTCCTGCAGCAGGAATTCGGCACCACGCTGGCCGCAACGGTCAGCGCGTCACCGGAGCAGGAGTATCACCTGCTTACCGACGGCACTCATCTGTATCTGCGGACGTCGGCGCGGCAGGTTGTGGACCTGTTAAAGAACGCCCGGCAGCCGATGTTTGATATATGCCTGAGCGATGAAGTGCGCCGGGTTCGAGGAGAAATTCAGTCCCGGAAGAAGTCTGCGGTTTCGGAACGGGTTCGGCCTTTACGCCGGCGTCAGAGCGCGTAAATCGGAGCGTAAACGGAAGGCGGGGGAGGCATGATGATCGGTGAATTGAGCATTATCAACGAGTGGATTCCCGAGCAGATGGAACCCGGCACCGTGTTCGTGCTGGAGAACGCGGGCGAAGTGGGAGAGAAAGAAGATCCGTATTGGGCCGTGCTCTCCTGCCCGTCGTGTGGCACGCTGGGCTTGATTACCCGCAAACAGATGGCTGGACTTTTGCCGACGATTTGCGGCTCCGCGCAATGCTCGGCGCAATTTTTTATTAAGGATGAGGAGATTACGCCGCGGAGGCCGTTTTAGATTTTGGCTGTGCAATGCTCACTTTCGTCTCGGAAGAGACGACGAGGTCCCTAATCTGTCTATGCGCACGTCTCTCCAGAATGTACCGACACTGCAAGAAGCTCACCTCAGGCGCTAAAGAGCGACACATTTTCAGCGATTTACGGCACGACTGAAATCGTGCCCTTCCTTTTTTTTGAGGCGTTTGAGTTTTTCCGCTGCTTGAGACGCGGCAAGCCGCGTCTCTACGGGTGGGCTTTCGGGACGGAAAACTTTACTGGGACCTGCTCGACAATCTCTATATCGAATCCCTCTAGCGCGGCTACCCTTCTTGGGTGATTGGTCAGGAGGCGAATTCGTTTCAAATTCAGATCCGAGAGAATCTGAGCTCCCAGGCCGATTTCGCGATGAATCTTGCGCTCGCTTTCGGGAAGCGAGGGCAAACGACGTTCGCGATGGAAGGTTAGGAACGACTGGTCCCCGATTTTTTCCGCCGAGAAACCTTTGGAGGTCTGGTGCAGGTAGATCAACGCGCCCCGCTCCTGCTCGGCGATCATCTGCAATGAAGCTTCGAGAGTCTGATGGCAGTCGCATCCGGTGGCGCCGAACACGTCGCCCAGCAGGCAGTGCGCGTGCATGCGGACGAGAACCGGCATCGACGAATCGCTGATGTCTCCGCGAATCAGTGCCATGTGGGAGTCGCCGCCGTCCACTTCGCTCTCGTAGGCGATCAGGCGAAAGTCTCCGTGCTTGGTTTCTACCATCGCCTCGCCCACACGATGCACGTAGCGCTCATGCTGCATGCGGTAGCGGATCAACTCCGCAACCGTGAGCATTTTCATTTCGTGGGTGCGGCAGAACTCGATCAGGTCGGGCACGCGTGCCATGGTGCCGTCATCTTTCATGATTTCGCAGATGATTCCGGCTGGGACCATGCCTGCCAGGCGAGCCAGATCGACGGAAGCTTCGGTCTGGCCGGCACGAACCAGTACTCCTCCTTTGCGGGCTCGCAGCGGGAACATGTGGCCGGGCCGCGCCAAGTCCGATGGGCGCGTCTTGGGATCGATGGCCACTCTGATGGTGTGCGCGCGATCGTGCGCCGAGATTCCCGTGGTTACGCCTTCGCGTGCGTCGATGGCCTCGCAAAAAGCGGTGCCGTATTGCGAGGTATTTTCGCTGGTCATAGGGCCCAGGCGCAAGTGGTCGAGGCGTTCTTCGGTCATGGCCAGGCAGACCAGGCCGCGTCCATGCTTGGCCATGAAGTTAATCGCTTCGGGAGTGACTCTTTCCGCGGCTAGCGTGAGATCGCCTTCGTTTTCGCGATCCTCGTCGTCAATCACTACGATCATGCGTCCGGCGCGGATCTCTTCGATCGCGGTGGGGACATCGGTAAAGGGTGAATTCGGAGTCATAAAAGAGGCTGCTCCCCGCAAGCGCGACCAGTGCCGTTCCTCCGGGACTCGACTTTGCGCCATTATCTTCCCGGCACTAACGTGCCGGGCTTCCTGTGTCGCCGCGTCGCGGCTGGCGCTGCGCCCGAGCTAAGCCTTAAGGATACGCAGCGTTACGCAGCGTTCAAATCGCTTCGCTTCGACGGGGCTAGTTCCCTTTCCGCGCCGCGAAACAGTTTCTTCATCGCCCTCGTCAGAGCCCGAACTACCCATCGCATCATTACCACGATCATAACTAGAAATACGACGACGATCGTGCCCGCCGCGATCGGGTGCTGGGTGGCAAGCAGGGTCAGGAAAACGGCGAGCGTGTCTTCTCCTGCGCTGAGGGCAAAATTCGACAGCGGCTCCGGAGACGGGGTCGCGGCGACACGCGCCGCCGTCTTGCCTCCATGGGCCGCCAAGGCGATCGCACCGCCTGCCAGCGTTGCCAGCAATTGCTTTTCCGGCGACAGCTGCGCCGTCGCACCATAGGCGATCAAGGCCGCCACGGGAATTCGAACAAAGGTATGCAGGGCATTCCAGAACAAATCGAAAACCGGAATCTTGTCGGCAAAAAACTCGATGGCAAAAAGCAGGCCGGAGGCGGAAATCACCCACCAACTGGTGATCAGATGCAGGCCCGTGGGCAAATCAAGCAGGCCGGCATGGGCCAGCAAGCCGAGGGTAACTACGGTGACGTAGACGTTGAGGCCGGCAGCGAAGCTGACCGCAACGATCAGACCGACGAGTTCGGAGCCGCCAAACTTCATGCCTGCCAGCATATCTGCGCCTCCGCCTCCATGCCAACTGCCTGCCAATTTACCCTAAAACAGGAAAGGGTCGCCATCGGCGACCCTCCCAGTAAACCCGTTTCCCTGCGGTTACAGGGTGGATTCGATTTCAAAGCCCCAAGCTTCGAGCAAGGGCTCAGGGATGTATTTGGAATTCTTGTTCCGGCGAGCCCACTCCCGCAGCCGTGTAGAACGCAAATACTGGTCGGGGGAGAGCTTGTACTCGTGAACAACCTGTTCGAATTCGGTGATTGTCGGAACCACCGGCCCGATCGGCTCGGGCTTGCCCCAGTTGGGGTTTCCGCGTCGCTTAGCCATGAAAAATATGCCCTCTTTGTACTTGGGATGAAGGACTTCTTCTGTTAAGTCTCTATACTATTCGATTCCAAGGAGGGCGTAAGGGATTCACCCGCAAACAGAAGGAAAAACCTAAACCACAGACTTTCTAGCCCCTCGGCCTCCATGGAAGCTATTGATAATAATAGGTTTTTCTCAATTAGTCAATAGAAAAATTGGCCCCGCCACGCCTTGCGGTATATCCCCTTTAAGCGCAGGCACTTGCAGTTTTCCCGTGGGGACCACGTTCTGGTGCCGCCGCGACCACGTTCGCCCCGTAGTGAACCGCGGTCTTCCGCCGATAACACGCTGGAAGAGCCAAGTCTGGGCGGCTGTGCCCGGAAACCAGGTGACCAGAGTAACCGGAAGATCAGGCCATGGCGTTGACCACGGAATCTCATAGACTTAGAGTGCGAACGGGGGAGTACTGGGATCGCCCAATTGGAACCGGCGACCGCCCCACCCGGGCGCTAAGCGAAGGCGCTTCACAGAAATTTACGATTATCCGCCTGGGCAAAGCCGGGACGGAGCACTAGAACGGAAATGAGTCGTGATTCAAACGTCGTGATTCAAACCATGAACTTGAAGGCTCTATTACTGAGTTCTGACGAAAAGACGGTGCGCATCCTGCGCCGCGTCCTCAGCGATCTGGAGATTAGCGTCGAGCATTGCTCCGGCGCTGACGATGCCATCCGGCGAATCACTCGCCAGCGTTTTGAGGCAATCATCGTCGATGCGGCGAATGTGGAAGAGGCGGGCAGCGTGCTGCGGGGAGCTAAAGCCGCTCCTGTCAATAAAAGAGCGCTCGCGATCGTGCTGGTGGAAGCTCCCGTCGGACTGAAGGGCGGTTTCGAGATGGGAGCCCATTTCGTCCTCCACAAACCACTTGCGGTGGAGCGGGCCAAATCCAGCTTCCGTGCGGTTCGGGCCCTGATGAAACGTGAACGGCGGCTGCAAATGCGGGTCGCGGTGCAAATTCCGGTGGAGTGTCACGGGGCGGGCCAATACAAAGCCACGACTATCGACCTCTGCGAAGGCGGCATGGCGATTCATTTTTCCGGCCGCGTCGCGAAAGAAAACTCGCTCCGTTTCTCGCTCGAATTGCCGGGCATGAACCAGAAGCTCGAAATCTTCGGCGAGGTGGCATGGGAAGGCAACGGCGATCAGGCTGGCGTCCGCTTCAAGAATGCCACCGACGAGCAGCGCTCCACGCTTCGCCAGTGGTTGAATAGCCAGCTTCCTGAGCACGAACCGGACGACCCGCCGGTGAATTGCCGTCTGACCAACCTCAGCCTCGGCGGCTGCTATCTCACTACAAACTCGCCCTTCCCGAGGGGCACGCGGGTCACGCTTTCAATCAAGACCGACGACCTTGAAATCCGCGCCGGAGGCATCGTGCTGGTCGCGCATCCGGAATTCGGGATGGGAGTGGAGTTCCTCCAGACCACGACCGAGCAGTGTGACCAGGTACGCCGGATGATCACGACTCTGCGCGTCAACGGAGATAAATCTCCCGAGCTGCAGGTCGAGCCCGACGGGCTGGAAACACAATTACCCGTCGATGGTTTTGCCCGGTTCCAGGTTATTGCAACTCAGGATTCCGCAACGAAAGTCTCCGCAACCAACGAAGTCTCCGGCGCCGAAGATGCACTCGTCGATCTGTTCCGGCATAAGTTTCAGGTACCGGTCGAGACCTTCCTGGAGCAGATGCGGGAACAGCGTCCTGTTCTCGAGTTGCACTCGCACTAAGCCGCACCTTAGCAACCTGCTCCAGAAACACGGCTTGCCGCCTCGGCGGAGACGGGGCAGGCCCCATCTCTCCCAGAGGAAGAACTTAGACTTCGTCCTGTTCCTTCAACTTCGCGATCACGCCGAAATCCTCCAGCGTCGTGGTGTCGCCTTTCACTTCCCCGCTGCTGGCCAACTCTCTTAGCAGACGGCGCATGATCTTTCCGCTACGCGTCTTCGGAAGCGTGTCGGTAAAACGGATGTCGTCGGGCTTGGCCAGCGAACCAATCTCTTTCGCCACCCATTTCTTCAGCTCTTCCTTCAGAGCCTCGGTCGGCGTGACTCCTTGTTCCAAAGTCACGAATGCCGAAATGGCCTGCCCCTTGAGCTCATCCGGTCGGCCAACGACCGCGGCTTCGGCAACCTTCTCGTGCGCCACCAGCGCCGATTCCACTTCCATCGTGCTCAGCCGGTGACCGGATACGTTCAGAACATCGTCCACGCGTCCCATGATCCAGAAGTAGCCGTCCTTGTCTTTGCGGGCACCATCGCCCGTAAAGTATGTGCCACCGGGAATCTGCGACCAGTACTGTTTTTCGTACCGATCTGGATCGCCGTAGATTGTGCGCAGCATGGCGGGCCACGGCTTTCGGATTACGAGATAACCACCCGAGCCTTCCGGCACTGGCGTGCCCTCCATGGTGACGACCTCGGGGACCACGCCGAAGAACGGCTTCGTGGCTGAACCCGGCTTGGTCGCAATCGCGCCTGGAATCGGTGTGATCATGATGGAGCCCGTTTCCGTTTGCCACCATGTATCGACGATCGGGCAGCGGTTGTGGCCGATCATCTCGCGATACCACATCCATGCTTCGGGATTGATCGGCTCACCGACTGTGCCCAGCAGACGCAGGCTTTCCATTTTGTGTTTTTTCGGCCATTCGTCGCCCCACTTGGCAAAGGTGCGGATGGCCGTCGGCGCCGTGTAGAAGATGTTCACCTGGTGCCGGTCGATGATCGACCAGAAACGATCGGGCTCCGGACAATTCGGCGCGCCTTCATACATAAGGCTGGTTGCGCCGCATTGCAACGGCCCATACACAATGTAGCTGTGCCCAGTGACCCAGCCGATATCGGCGGTACACCAGTAGGTGTCTTCTTCGCGAAGGTCAAAAACATATTTCGTTGAAAGATATGTGCCGACTGAGTAGCCGCCGGTGGTATGCACAATCCCTTTTGGCTTGCCTGTCGTTCCCGAGGTATAGAGGATGTACAGCGGATGTTCGGCGTCGAGCGGTTCCGCCGGACACTCGTCGGAAGCTTTCGCCATCAACTCATGCCACCAGTGATCGCGGCCCGCGGTTGTGTTGATCGCGCTTCCGGTGCGCTTGTAGATCACCACATGCTTCACCGATGGACACGATTTCAACGCCTCTTCGACCGCCGGAAACAGCTTGACCTCCGCGCCGCGCCGGTATGATCCGTCCTGCGTGATCACCGCCACCGCGTGCGAATCGTGAATGCGATCGACGAGCGCGTTCGCCGAAAATCCACCAAACACAATCGAATGCGGCGCGCCAATACGGGCGCAGGCCAGCATCGCAATCGGCAACTCCGGCGTCATGCCCATGTAGATGGCGACGCGGTCTCCCTTGCGCACGCCAAGACTCTTTAGCACGTTGGCGAACTTCTGCACTTCCTTCCAGAGTTGCTGGTAGGTATAGGTACGAACTTCGCCCGGCTCACTTTCCCAAATCAGCGCCGCTTTATTCTTGCGCGCGGTGTGCACGTGGCGATCGAGGCAGTTGTAAGAAAGATTGATCTGTCCGCCAACGAACCACTTGGCCCAAGGCGCTTTCCATTCCAGCACCTTGTCCCACTTCTTGAACCAGTGCAGCTCTTCGGCGGCACGGGCCCAGAATTTTTCCGGCTGCTCGACCGACTCTTTATAGAGGGCTTCGTATTCGGCGAGGCTCTTGATCTGAGCCTTCTGAGCAAACTCCGCAGAGGGCGCAAAACTGCGTTGCTCGTCAAGCGTTGAATCGATGTTCACTTGCGTCACGGTTGCTTCGGCCATGAATTGACCTCGGGATGGGTTATTTAGTGCTTGTCACCGGCCTTGGACCGGGAACCGGATATTCTACCGCGCGGGCTTGATATCAGCTTTAAATATTCTTCGGAATTATTTCTCTACCAAACAGTACCCCTGCCGTTTTGGTTTCCCAGTATTTCCGCGTCCAGTCGGTGGGGCTCGCGTTCTTTTGAAGGGCCTCCAACTTTTGCTTACGGCTTCTCCCTTACAGTTCGGGAATAACCTCGCTCACCGTCCCACGCTGCAGCAAATACGCTCCTGGTCCCTGCTGTCCGCGAATCGAACGGCAAAACTCGGCCACGACGAATCCGGCTTTCACAGCCTCGCGAAACGCCCACCGGGTCGCGTCGCGCCACTCTCGCGCCAATCCCATGTCGGTGCGCTCAACCGCCAGAATGTCGCCTGGGATTTCAATGCTCACGCGCTGCCGGGCGAGCGATTCCGCGAGGTCGGCGCGTCCCGGTTTCCCGCTCGGATCGAAGCGCACCAGAGGAGCCAGAAGCCTCATGGCATCGAGGGTTTCCGCGCGCACAGTCGTACTTTTGCCCGCCAGTCGATCCCGCACCCGCCGCGAATTCAGCATCCACCGCACCCACAGCCGGTCGGTTCCGTTCTGATGCAGCATGCTGGAAGTTTCCGGCCCGTAGAAATCCACCTTGTAGGTATCGGAGACCACCCCCAGCTTGAAAAAATTGAAGTGTGCGTTCCGGCTCTGCAGCGGATCATAGGTCCACGTCATCTCATGAATGCCCAGGGCCAGGGCCCGTTCGCGCTGCGCCTGCTTCAGTCGCGAGCCCAGATCGAGATGCCGATAGGCATCGAGTACCGCCAGCATATGCGAGTGAATCGTGGTCTGCCCATGCTCGCGGCCAAGGAATCCGAAGGCGAAACCAACCAGCTTTTCCTTATCAAAAGCTCCGACGAAAATATTACCCGCCGCCTTGCAGGCAATGGCCAGCGTCAAAGGCAAGGTGTCCTCGTCGGCCATGCCCCAGACTTCTTTTTCGACTGCCTTCAACTGGCTGAGGTCGTTGATGCTCTTGAGGTCGCGAATCCCAATCTGTTGGGCGGCGCCGCGGGACATCATGGCTGGCCCATCGCGCGCTTCGAGTTGCGTTCCCCAGGCATGGCAATCTCCGCGCAGAAATCCGGCGCTGAAGGAACACATCGTGTACAGCACCGGTTGCGTCCTTGTCAACATCAATCAAAATCCGGTAGTGGGCTGTTTTGAATTCATGCCGCTTTCGCCGCCTCTGCGTCCAGCCGTCCGACCTAATGCCATACGAGTCAAGTCGCGTTTGGAGTTTGGAGGAATTGATGGGATTATTGGGGCGGATGACCCTAGGAGCAGCTGCATGAACACGGCAGGCGTTGTTTGGTGGAAGATAATTATTGGCGCACTTCTGGTGTTCATAGAAGCAAAGTTTCTTTTGCATCCAAATACGAGAACATTTCAGCCCGCCACCCACGCCGAAGGCAGCGTCCAGTTGGTTGTCGAATATGCATTACTGTTCCTCGGAGTATGGCTTATCTTTTCCGGTATACGAGCACGGAGAAAGTCTTGAAGATTGAGCCTTAATTTCAAAACAGCCCACTACCCAAAATCCAAACCATCAACCACCTAGGCCACGAAAGGTATACGAAGGGTTAACCCCCTAAGATTCCCCTCGTGTACCTGTCGTGGCCTTTGCGGCTACCGCTTTACCCTGCCGCCCGGTTCCGCGCATCTTACCCTGCATGCTACCCTCGAATCCGGAGAAGAACACGACTGTGAAATCGATTGCCAAGCTTCTGCATCTGACCGCCCTGATCCTGCTGGGAAACTCGCTGCTGCTAGCCGCCGATCGCGGCACCTTGGTCCGCGAGGCCGTCCTCTACTTGTCTCCCGACACGACTTCCAGCAAGCTCGGCCAAGTCGAACGCGGGCGGGAATTGATTCTTCTCGACAAGAGCCGCAACTGGCTGCACGTCGAAGCTCTGCTCGGCTCCTCGCTGGCCCCCGACCCCGCCTTCGTTTTGGAGGACGAGGACGAGGGCAAGACTATCAGCGGATGGGTTCTCGATACCGGCATCGTCTGGGCGTCCACTGCGAACGGCGGCCGCATCCTGTTCGGCGCCGCAGTCGATTCTGAAGACGAGGCCGGGCGGCGCCACGGACGCCGCGGCGCAGCCCAAGACGCCTTGCGCCTCTATCGCCGCGTCTACGATATTTTCCCGACGGATCCCGTGGCTGGCGAAGCCCTCTACCGCGCCGCCGACATTCGGTGGCAGATCGACAAATCAGACATGCAGTCCCGTCCCTCCGCGCGCGAGAAGGAATCCTACCTTCGCCAGGGAATCGACGAACAGTCCATGAAGCAGGTGATGAAAAAGTTCCCGGACAGTAAGTGGGCCCAACTCGCCGCCTTCCACCTGCTCGACAACAAAATGTGCGGAGACTGGCAAGGCTCTTCGAAGTGCCCCGACAAGGAAGCCGAGATCTACGAAAAGTACGTGAAGGAGCACCCCGAATCTCCCGCCGCTCCCGAAGCCCTGTACAACGCCGCTTCTCGCCGAGCCGCCCTGATCGAGATTTTCAAGACAGAGGAACAATCAAAGAAGTCGGAGCAGGCCAAGAATCTGGCCATCGCGCTCGCCCAGGAGTTAATCTCCAAGTACCCGCAAAGCGACTGGTCGTCCCGCGGGCAAACCTTGCTCTTCCTCGTGCAGGGAGGAGTACCCACGTATGGAAATGCGATGCAGTAGGGTGTGGGGGTGGTCACCGTAGCGGGCTGCAGGATTTGGCTGTGACAGGTGACCGGAGCTCGGATGGACGGCGATCGGCGCTGCCCGACGGTTCAGAACTGATCCGAGGAAGCAAACAGCGTCTTACCTTTGACCTTAATCTCGACCTCCACGAGGTGTTTCCGTGCGGCATTTGACTCGATGGCAATGCCGAGTCCGGGTTCGTCCGGCACAGAGACGAAGCCTTCAGAATCAAGGTCCAGATGGTTGGCGGTAAATGCGCGCGCAAGCGGCTTGGGCGCAAAAGGAAATTCGCAGATCTCATGCGTGCGCAGTCCCGCATAGGGTTGCAGCGAGGCACTCAGCGCTAAATGGGAAGTGAAAGTGTGGTTGACGAAGGTCACACCTTTGGCCGCGGCGTAATCGGCTACTTTCTTCGCGACCCCGATCCCTCCTATACGTCCGCAATCGACTTGTATGTAGCCGACGCCTCCATAGTCGATCAGGTGCTGCGCCATGTGAAAGTTGTGCGCACCTTCACCGCCCGCGAGTTTGACCTTGTGGCTCCGCGTCGCAAGCGCACCGTAAGCTTCAAGCGCCGCCGTGTGGAAGGGCTCTTCGAGCCAGAGTGCTCCGACCTGCTCCAGGGCTGGCAAGCGGGCAGCGGCGGCGTTCAGGTTTTCGCCGAAAATCTGACCGACGTCAACCAGAAGAATACCCTCCGCACCCAGGCCTTCCCGCGCCGCCACAAACTGATCGATGTCAGACTTGAGATCGGACTTTCCAATAGGCCCCCACCCAAATTTCACCGCGCGAAAATGATTTGCCTTGGCTTGAACCGCAAGCTGGTGAGTTTCTTCGGGCGTTTCCCCGAACAACTGCGAGGCGTAAGGAATTTTACGAAATCGCTCGCGGTATCCAAGCAATTTCCACACCGGCTCGCCGCGAACTTTTCCCAGTAGGTCCCAGAGCGCGATTTCAACACCAGACCAGGTGTGCGGCGCTTGCAAAAGATCCATGCTGTCGTACTCGATCTGCGCCGCGATGCGAGCGATGTCGGCGGGACTATCCATTGTCTGCCCCAAAACGGAGTCGCCCACCGGACGACAAGCCCCGTGTGACATCGGGCAAACAAAGGCCGCAATCGAAACCAAGGGAGAGGCTTCGCATTCTCCCCAACCAATGTGGCTTCCGGCCGCAACTCGCACCAGGAGCGCATCCTGGCTTCCGTCCCCCTCCGTCGTAACCTCAGGCATGGAGAGATAGAAGAAGTCTACGGACTCAATTTTCATGGCGAATCGGTTCGTGAGAGTTCTTGCGCGCAGCCCGATGTGCCCCGAACACGTCCGCGTATTGCTTTCCAAAAGAGCCTTTGTCCGGCTGCAACTCTGCGTAACGATACGGATCGCTGGCATACTCGCGAGGAGTGCAGTGCACATATCTCTTGAACACGGACGCGAAGTAGGCCGGGCTGCAGAAGCCGCAGCGCTCGGCCACTTCGGCTACATTCAGGCGAAGATCGAGCAGCATGCGTTTGGCGAGTTCGACACGCTGGCGAATGAGGAAGTTCTCCAGGGTTGCGCCGGTGGTGCGCCGGAAAACACGGCTCAGGTGGCCGGAAGAGAGATGAAGAGCGCTGGCAAGATCGGGAATGGTGACCGTGGCTGCGCCGTGTTCTTCGACAAGCTCGGATACGGCACGGACAATCTTCTGCTCCCGCTGGCTGTAACTCGCGGCCACCTGACTCGCGAGAAAATCCACAAAGCGAAAAAACATTTCTCCAGCGCTGAAAGGGGTTGGAGCATGCAACACGCCAGAGATCGCTTGTTCTTTGGCGGCTGCAATTCGGCCGGCATCGGCGCCGGCGGTAACAATTTCCAACATCAGATGCTCAATTGCCCAGGTAAGAACCGCGCGCAACTGGTGGACCCGAGCAGCGGACCGGTCGGAAGGCAGAGCCTGGGCCAGGAATTTGCGCGTCGCTGACGAAGTACCTTCGCCCCTCACGATCGCCTGACGCAACCGGGCGAGGGCCTCGACGGGCTGGCTGGCGCGGTGTATGGGATCACGGAAGAAAGAAATCGTATCCGCTCCTGATTCAAGCGCGGAGGATGCTTCCTGGTAGGCACGCACCAGTTCCAAGGGTGGACGCCGCCCTTCGCTGACTCCGATTCGAGCGATCGCCGAGCATTGCGCGCGAACCGCGGCCAGGATCGATTCCGCCATTTCATGCAGAGAGATCCGTTCGTGGCTGCGATTTCGGACCTCCAGCGAAGTAAAGATACAGAGTTCCCCCGGACGCAGGACCATCGCCAGAGTGTTCGGCCATTGCTGACAGACATCCTCAACCGTGTGCGAAAGCCGGTTCAGGGTCAAGTGGTGAGCAATGCGGGCGTGATCGTCATTCACATCGGGATTAATCTCGACCTGCAGCACAAGCACCCGGTCAGGGATATGGTTCAGTCCGGCACGCGTCGCCAGATCGTGAAGTTCGTGGCGGTCACCGATTTCCCCAGACAGAAGCAGTGCTGCCAACTCTTTCCGATTCATGGAGACATCGCGATCGTGGTTGCGTTGAGACTCGGCGATGATCTGCAGGCGCTTCCAGGAATTCGAAATGTAGCGGGAAAACAGTTCGAGCACGCGCACCATCTCAACCACGTGAGTCTGGCTGACGACCGGGACGCGAAAGTACGCCTCCTCCAAAGCACGCAGATTGATGTGGGGCTGGCCGGCAAGAGCTTCGCTAACCACACCAAATCCCGCGGGCGTGGGAGGCTGGGTCAGTACCTGGCCGGAGAATAAAGTGCCGAGATACTGGTCATCGCAGATGACAGGTACAGCGATATCGGTGAGGCCGACATGACACGCGTACACCTGACTGCAGCCCGTGGCGCGGCATCGCTTCTGCGCGGGCACGTCGGACTTGGCGCAGGTCTCTTCCTCGTGAGCGCCGAAGCCGTGAACAAGATCGCAAAACTGGGTGCTGGGAGAATTCCGGTTCGAGGTTGTGCCCGCGGGCTGAAGCTGAACCAGGGCGTCGCCGGTGCCAATGCGATTCTTGTATTTGGGTTTCGCCGGGTCGAGTTCTTCGTTCCACATGAGTTCGACGTTGCGGATTGGCCCGGCGTCGTTCAGCAGTAACAGAAAATGTTTGAAGAGTTCCAGGTCTTTCTGAAATTCCTGCCGGAGTTCGCCGCTCAAGGCGGTTTGCGGTCTCTTCACAAATCCCCCACACCCACAAAGAACGAAATTCTAGTGTAGAAAGGTCGCATCGGATAGCGGAAAAACGAAACTCCAAGCCAATTATCTGATTTATATGTTGTATAACCCGCTTATGGGTGGGTCCGAATGGTTAACCCGCCGTCCACGACCAAGTCGATCCCGGTTACAAAGGAAGCGCCCTCGGTAGCCAGAAACAGGGCTGCTTCGCCGACATCGGCGGGCAGTCCCCGGCGGCCGATGGGATGCAGTGCGGTGGTCTGGGCTTCGAGCGCCGCCGGATCGGATGAACGGCGCACGTATTCATCCCACAGACGGGTGTCGATATATCCCGGACAGATGGCGTTGACGCGAATGTGGCGGGGAGCGAGTTCGAGCGCGAGATTGCGCGAAAAAGCGACGAGACCAGCTTTCGAACAAGCATAAGGGAGCGAATCCGGGAAGGCATGCGTGGCGTGGATGGAGCTTATGTTAACAATGGCGCCCCCACTTGACGGAAACAGCGGCAAAACCGCCTGGGTGAGCAGAAATGCGCCGCGAAGATTGATCCCTAGAATGCAATCCCACTCTTCGACCGTGGTCGTCTCGAACGATTTCTCGATCTCAACCCCAGCGTTATTTACGAGGACATCCACGCGACCGAACCGGTCCTTGACTTGCCGGACCGCGTTTTGAATCTGATCCGCACGAAGCAGGTCGGCAGCCAGAAACTCGGCCGGGAGCGAGGAGCAGGTCTGGGTCAATGCCGCCGCCGTTCGCAACCCCGCCGTCGCATCGCGGTCCACCATAATCACGCGTGCGCCCGCCTGCTGAAAGCGGGCGGCAATGGCTTTGCCGATTCCCTGCGCCGCCCCGCTGATGAGGGCAATGCGATCCTTCAGTGATTCGCTGCTGGCTCCATTGGCACTCATGCGGGTCCACCCCTCACAACCGTCGAGGAAGACGGTGCCTGGGGCAATTCTTCCAGAAAGATAATTTCGGAACTATCCGCGATTGGGAGGCGGATCGTAAGGCCGGTATTCATAAGGTCGCCGCCTTTGACGATCTGGTCAACGGCAGAATGATCGTGGAAGCGTACCTGGTAGCGGGAAGCTGCCTGCAGACCACGCAAAACAAATTTGTGTTCGGCTTCCTTTTTGTTCGAGCCGCGAAAGGCATAGACGACTCCACGATGCGTTTGAGGATCGAAGTATTCCATGCCGTCCCAACGCGCCCTATCCGGACGTTCGGAGATGTGATAGAGGTTGGCGTCACGAATCAGCGGGCGCAATTGTGCCTTGTACAGTTGAAACTCTTCCTTTGCGGCAGCGTGTTGCTGCGCGTCCCAAGCGGTGGTATCGAGCATAATCGTAAGCCAGCCCATCATGCCGCTCCGCAACATGTAACGGAAATTCTCTATTTTCGGAGTGGGCCAGCGCTCCACATAGGTTTCGAGCATCGCGGCCGGCAGGACGAAGCTGGTGTCGTAGAAAGCACGCCGATTCGAGAGCGGATCGTACGTGTCAGTAATAGAAAAGTAGTCGCCGTGAGCGGCGCTGCCGAAATCGACCATCCGTCCACCGTCATTGCATACTTCAAGCAGCAGTCCCGGATGCTTCTTGTGCAGATTCGATTGAACGTCATAGTAGGCACGAACCGCATGGTAACTGACGTCGGTCGAATTTGAACTCCGCACAAAGATGGATCCAGCATCTCGATAAGTGCACTTATTCAGAGGGTCGGGCGGCGCGTGGGGGTGGTCGGATGCATCGCAGCCTTGGGCAACAAGATAGCCGTCATGCTCAAGCATGTCGAGTTTGTAATCGGTCACGATACGATCCGTCTCTCGCATAGCCCACGCCCTGGCCTTGGGCGCACCGATATCGATAGTTTGTCCCTTGAACTCTTCCGGTTTCCAAGCCGCGGGCAAATCCGTGGTTAGCCATCCTCGAACCTCGGGATCGCGAATGTTCAACGCGCCTGGTTCCGTACCGAGCGCAGCTTGCGTCCAGTCCACCCAAAGGCCGAACTTCAAGCCGTGCGCGTGGGCCTCGTCAGCAACGGGTTGCAGCCCGTGCGGAAACTTCTTCGCATCGGGATACCAGTCGCCCACACCCCGGAACCAGCCGGCATCAATGTGAAACATCTCCAGGCCGAGTTCAGCGGAATCGCGAATCATGCGGAGCGCGATTTCCTCGTTCACTGCCATCCCGCCGCCCCAACTATTGTTCACCGCCAGCGGGTAGTGAGGATCCTTCCAGGCATCCTGGTTCGTGAGCACGTCTCGAACCCAGCGGCGAAGGACATTCGCGGTCGCGTCGGCGCCACCGCTGGTGGCGCCAAGAAAGATTCGTGGCGTTTCAAAACTCTCACCTGGCTTCAGCCGGGTGCGAAATGGTCCTGGATTCGGATTGAGCCCAACCTCGCCGTGAAGTGACTCTGCTTTGCGGGCCAGGGTCAAATGGGTGCGCCCACTGAACTCGATGCCGACATACCAGCCGGACTGGGCCCCGCTGGCGCGCTCGAGCAGGAAATAAGGAATGATTTCACGCGACTCTCCAGGACGCGGATGCGCGTAGGTGCTGGACGTGCCTTCCCATTCATATCCATCCGGGACCGGCACCAAGTGAGTTCCCATCGCAGAAGGAGTGTCCGCACCTTTCTCGACATAGAACTGATCGAGGTTGTCCCGCGACGTCGTCTGCCAGTCGAATACGAAGCTATTCTGAAGTGGGAGCCAGACTTCACGGGAGTCGAGGTTTTCAATTCGGATCTGATGCTCAATCGGGCCATGTCCGGAACGAACCTGCCACTCCCAGGTCAAGCGCAAATGCGGCGAGGTTGCATCGTAGACGAAGCTGACCAGGTTTTTATCCGTATGGCTGTCGGCACTGTTGAACTTCCACTCAATTGGCACGGGTTGGGCCGCGATCTCTACGCTGGGAATCAGAGTTTCGGCAGCGCGGTTGTTCCAGGCCAGAGTGCCGTTCTGCAGAGTGGATAGTCTGGGGGCATTAGGGCCTGCCTCAAATCGCAATTGAGTCTCAGCGGTTTCCAGCGTGGCTGTTGTTTGAGCGACAGCCATCGCAGAGAGTAACAACCAGCAGACTGCGACCCAGAATTGGCGACGGCATTTCATGATGTGGGGAGGGCGGGGCCAGCCTCCATCAGGCTGGCCCCTGGGCAACTCGCCCTAGAAAAACAGACGCAGTCCAATTTGCATGGTGCGGGGTGGATTGTTGCAACCCACTCCATTGCTGCAGCCCTTCTGCAGGATGCCTCCAAACGTCGCGGAGGTCGGATTGTTGTCAATATTTCCGAAGTTCGCGTGATTGAAGATGTTCTGCGCCTCGAGACGAATTTCAAAATACTTGGTATCTTCGCTGGCGAAGTAGAACTTCTTCAGCAACGTCGCATCAGTGTAGAAAAACCCCGGATTACGAACTCCGTTCAGCAGGAAACCGGCATTACTCAGACCGAAATTCGGCGTATCGGCAAAGGCGTTCCTATTAAGAACAGACGGGTGACCAGAACCTTGAATGAAAGCGCCGTTCGCGTCCACCAGCGCGCCGGTATAGTTTGTCGACTGAACGATCGGAACACCCGCATTCAGCGAGTAGCGAAGCGCGGCATCGGGAACCGTTTGCGGGGAGGGTTGGCTGGCGCCGCGGGCCTGAATTTGGGGCGTCAGTACAGGAGTCCCTGTCGGACTCCATGTGCTCACACCGGCGACATTCCAGCCGCCCACCACGCCATTCAGCAGTTTCTCCCCGAAACTGTTGCCGCCATTCATGAACTGGCGTCCGCGTCCGAAGGGGAGCTCATACGAATAGTTCAACAGCAGAGTCCGCGGAACTTCGTACGTGGCGAACCCGTAGGCTTCCATCAGATTGTGCGGATCCTGCAGAATGCCGCGGCCGGCAGGCCCTCCATGCTGGATGTCCTTGCCGGCACTGTTGGTGAGCGTTCTGCGGTAGTTGAACGAGGCCAACAGCGTGAGGCCGTGGTAGTTTCGACTCTGCAGCTGGAAATTGAGGAAGGTCGATCTCGACCGGCCCCAAGTCGCCTGACCGGGAGTGATGCCCAGATTACCGCCGCCGCCGGGGCCGCCCGAGTACTGAGGAGACAATCCCAAGAGTTCGAAGGCCGGTACTGTGGCTTCCTGTGCAAACGTCTGCGATTGGCCATAGAACGGATTGGGCACCGGCGTAGAGAGATTTGTGCCCAGTTGATAATCGGAAAGCGGGATGTTGTTCGTGCTCCATCCCCAGACCGGTGTCAGCAAATGGACGCCGCGGATTCCCGTGTAATCCGCCGAAGCCACCCAGTTGTGACCAAACTGGTGTTGCACGCTGACATCCCAGGTGTAATCCTCCGGACTGTCAAACTTCCCGATGGTGGAAGCTCCGCCCTGATCGGGGTTTCCCTGCTGGCCATAGGTCTGGTAGGTGTAGTCCGCATTCGTCTTGATCGCCGGGTAGTATCCGAGGCCGCCCGGGAAGGTGCCGAGACCATGGTCCTGGCCGAGTTCGGAAATCCAATGCTGGCCATCGAGCGATGAGAACTGACCAAACGTGATGCTGTTGTAATAGAAACTGAACCAGTCGGTTGAAAGCCCGTTCAATCCCTGATAGATGATGCCCGCGCTAGCGTGGAGCACGGTGTTGGAGTCGATGGCATAGGCAAGGCCAATGCGTGGCTGGAAGTTCTTCATGCTAGTGCTGTAGAGGTTCTTCTGCGGATACTCCTTAGTGTTGAGCAGCACGACCCGGCCCGTGGCTCCTTGAGTAAGCCATGCGGGCTGCGGCAGGCTACCCAAGCCAGGGACGAGCGAAGTCACCTGACCCCAATTCCAGCCGCTGTTTGGTGTGAGAACGTTCTTGGCGTTCATGTCATACATGATCGGCGCGCTCTGCCCGGGCGCAAAACTGTGCGGGGAGCGGCCGCCATCGTGATCCCAACGCAATCCAAGTTGCAGGGTAAGCTTCTTGTTCACCTTCCAGTCGTCCATTACGTAGGCGGCTTCGTTCCACCCGAAGGGCGAGATGTTCCAGTTGCCCCATTGGAAGGCGTGCGACGAGCCCATCATCAACTCTGCCAGTGGAGACCCCGTGGTGGTGTCGCTCGGATTCTGCCAGTCCTGCACCGAACCTCCACCCGGATTGATCCAAGCAACACCCGTATGGTCGCCACCGTGTTCGTTGAAGCGGAGATACATCTGCTCGTATCCCACTTTTAAGGTGTGGCGGCTGAGCACCTTGGTGTAGGCGACTGTGCCGTTCGTGGTTTGGTTGATGAAAGTGTCAAACTGCGAACCTCCCACGTTCGAGTACCCCGACATGTTGAGCACGGGAGCAATGTGATTGGTGGTACGGGAGGGATTATTGACGATGAGCGGATCGAATCCCCAGGTGGTGGTGTCGATGCTCGGATCGGGAGCGGAACCGTCGCCGGAGACGCCATTGCTGTAGAGCTTGGCTACGCCGATGCCCAAGTGCGCGTCCAGGATCGAGGTCGGCGAGATCACCCAGTTGTACTGCAGGCTGCCGGTTACGCCGTGGTCTTCCGTCTCCGACAGCGGACCGTGGGCGTAGGGCGCGGGATAATTGTCTCTCATGCGCGAGCGGCTGAGGCTCAAGTTGAAGCGCTGGCTATTGGAAAGATTGTGGTCCAGGCGAACGAAAAAGCGATCCGTGGGGCGAGAGTTCTTGATGGTAGAGACATAGTTGTTCGAGTAGCCGTTCGGTTGCGGCGTGTGATTGGCCTTGGGGTACAGGGCCATGTAGTTGGCAAATAGCGTGCTTTGCAGGGAAAGGTTCTGGTTGCCAGCCGGACATTGGCCTCCATCAATGTCCGCTTGCGAGCAGATTTTGCCGCCAACCAGACCATTCGCACCGGGTATGGCGGTGGGAACGCCAGCGTACTGCAAGCGGTTTCCATTGGCATCGAGGTGGTAAGGATCGAAAATAGATGCGTAGATCGGGGTCCCGTCCAGCCCGTTCGGGAACGACAAAATTGTCGTGGAAAAATCACCGTTGCGCTGGGCATCCGAGGGCACGGTGTTTACCGCCGTCTGGCCGGTGATGAAGCGCTCCCCCTCCCACCCAAAGAAAAAGAAACTGCGGTCCTTGCCATCGTACAGGTGAGGCACAGAGATAGGCCCGCCGAATGACAGGCCATAGTTATTCTGATGAAATGCCTGTCGTGACACGCCGAGAGAGTTGTTGTCCCAGGAGTTGGCATTCAGAATCTGATTGCGGAAATACTCGAACGCGCGTCCATGAATCTTGTTCGTCCCGCTCTTGGTACTCATGGTGATGACGCCGCCGGAATAGCGTCCGTGGTCGGCCGTCAACACGCCGCTTTCGACGCGGAATTCTCCAACGCTGTCGGGCGTGGGAATGGCGCGATTGGTCGCGTTAAATTCAGAATCTTGCACCTGGTTCCCGTCCACCGAAATACTGGTACCGTTGACCTGTCCTCCCGCAACTGCATAAGAGTTGCCGTTATTCGCGATCAGGTAGGCGTTCGCTCCGAGCGAGCCGACGCTGTTGCTAAGCGGTCCCTGCCCCTGAACCGTCGGCGTAACCTGGGTCAAATCGAGCGTGTTGCGATTGAGCTGGGGGAGCTCAGTGATCATCTTGTTGTCGAGTACGGTCGAGGCGCTGGTGGTGTCGGATTGCAGCAGCGGAAGCGTTTCCGTCACAGTCACCGTCTCCTGCACCGTCGAAATCTTCAGCACAAAATCCAGCGACAGACGATCACCGATGTGCACCGTGATGCTAGGCCGCGAAACGGAAGCGAATCCGTCTCTGGCCAACAAGACTTTGTAGGGCCCGGGCACAAGCTGCGCAAGGAAGTACACGCCGGAGCCGTTGGAAGTGTTGCTGTAGCTGACGCCGGTGGCCAGGTTCGTCGCCGTTATTTTGGCTCCCTCTACTGCGGCTCCGGTTGCATCCGTCACCAGGCCCGTAATCTGCCCGTTCGATGATTGTCCGTACAGGAATGCTCCGGTTCCCAGAAGAACACAGAACGCTGCCACCTGGATTGCAAACCTGGTTTCGGTCCGAAGACCCCGCTTGCCCATCGCCATAACGCCCCCTCGGATTCCTTTTTGTTCCGTTCCCCACACTTGTGCCCTCAGAAGGGCAGCGTAATAGACCGGCATTTGTTTTATCGGCCTTAGCGCTGTAGAGATATGCGGGATCAGGTTATTTCTTCCGTTTAAACGGCAGACGGGTTAATCGCGCTTGTTCGTCACGCTGGCAGGTGCAGAGGAAGATGCTTCTACAATTTTCAGGAGCTGGTTGGCGTCGACATCTTCAATTTTTTGTACGGCGCCCGACGGCCAGTGGATTTCAAGCGAGACCTTGCGGTCGTCCGCCAGTCCAAAATGCACCCGGGAGTCACTCGACGACGCGTAACCAACACTGGTGCGGACAAACGCGACCTGAGTGCGCTTCGAGCCGCGGCAAATTACCTTGGCACCGAGAGCTGAGCGATTGCTTTTCGTCCCTTTGAGTTTGAGTTGAAGCCAGTGCTGCGCTGGACTGCGGTTCATCCAAAGCTCAATGGGTTCGTTGATGGACGTGACGACCACGTCAATGCGCCCGTCGTTGTCGAAATCCGCAAAGGCAACTCCGCGGTGCAAACGGGAGACAGAAAGATCGGGCCCTGCGTCGGCAGAGACATCGGTGAAGTGTCCATTCTGGTTGCGGAGCACACGATTCGGTTGGGGCTCGTTGGAGTCGAGGCCACCGTTGGCGATAAACAAATCCAGCCAGCCATCATTGTCGAGATCGGCGAATCCGCAACCCCACCCATTCCATGGCCGGCTGAGCGTGAGCAGCCCGCTGCTTGCACTCGCATCTTCGAAACCGCCCTGGCCGTCATTGCGGAACAGTTCGAAGGTTTCTCCGCGCAGGCCGGTCATGACGATGTCAGGAAGGCCGTCGCCGTCAAAATCGCCGGAATCGGCGCCCATGCCGGAGATCTGCCGACCGTCACCGTTGAAACCAACGCCAGCTTCGATGCCTACCTCCTTGAGTTTCCCGCCACCCAGGTTCCGGATGAGAAGATTTCGGTCGTTGTCGTTGGCGATGAAAACATCCGCACGTCCGTCGTTGTCGTAGTCGGCGACCGTAATGCCCATGCCTTTTCCGAATAACTTACCCAGTCCGGATTGCGCAGAGACTTCCACGAAGGTGCCGTCCCCATTGTTGTGGTACAGCAGCATGGGCTCGGCCCGATACATGTCAGGATGGCAATAGGCCCGGTTTGCGGCACCCAGACCTCCACAGATCGGGTCGGTGCCGGCGGTCCAGTCGCAGTAATTCGAGACGATCAGGTCGAGGTTTCCATCGTTGTCATAATCGAACCAGGCGGCAGCGACCGACCACAATTTCCGTCCCTCAGCATCGGACCCGCCCACACCCGCCGCCTGGGTTACATCCGTAAATGTGCCATCGCCGTTGTTGCGGTAAAGCGTGTTCCCATGAACTCCAACGACGTAGAAATCCTCGAAGCCATTGTTGTCGTAGTCGCCAACGGCGACGCCCATCTCATATCCATGGCCCGGGACGCCGGCTTTTTGCGTCACGTCGGTAAAGGTTCCGTCCCGATTATTGTGGTACAGGCGATTGAAAAAACGGGGATCGGTCTTCTGCAAAGAAGGCAGCGAAGCACCGTTGACGCAGTAGAGGTCGGGCCAGCCGTCCTGGTCGTAGTCGATCACTCCGAGACCGCCCAGCACAGTTTCCACCTGGTACTTGCGGCCCGATGCGTCATTGCGCAGGACGAAGTCAAGGCCGCAGGCAGGAGCGACATTCTTGAGTTGGATTGGACCCGGTGTCGCCGCCAGCGCTAATGCGTTCGCGACCGGCATCGCCAGACAGGCGCCGCTCAGCAAACGCGTGAACTCGCGCCGCGTGATGTGGCTTCTAGGGTTGCGCATCCTTTTCCTGATCACGATAGGACTTTTGCTGGAATGCTTCGGAAAGCCGCCGCGCCGTCGCGAATGCCTTTTCAGCCTCCCCGGTTCGCCCCATCTTCTTCAGCACGGTACCAAGAAGATAGTGGAGAGCACCCTTCTCATCGGGATAACCCTCTTCGAGCGCAGGCGCAAGGTTTTGCCATGCTTCATCGAGCGCTCCGGTTTGGGCGCTCGCTTTTCCCAGTTCAATGCGAGCGACCGCATCCTGGGAGTTGCGCGCTACGAACTCCCGGAGATACGGCAAAGCGGTGACATAGTCGCGTTCTTGCATGGCGATCTTGGCCAGGGTGCTCTTTGCGGAAAGGCGTTGCGGATCAAGCTGGAGGGCGGATTGTGCGCTCCGCCGCGCGTCGTCCATTTTCCCGGCGCCAAACTGCGCGTCCGCCAACCGCTCCAGCACAGCTGGATCGTCAGGGCGCTCAGCCAGCGCCGCCTGGTACTCGACGATGGCAGCTTGTGAGTTGCCTTGCAAGCGCAAAACAATGTCGCCCTTCATGAGGCGGACGGCTACGTCTCCTTCGGTTTCGTGAACCTGCTCCGCAACATGCCCGGCCTCCCGCGAATAGCACCATGACAGCAGGAACATCCCATAGACATCCGGTGTATCTTTTCGCAGGCCGCGCTCCAGCGCCGGAATTGCTCGATCGCAGTATTCGAGTCGCGCGAAAGCGACACCGCGCTGGAACCAGGATTCCGCCTGGGTGGGGGCTGACAGCGTGGTCAGAGACTCCCACCGCTGTTCTCGATAAAGAGCGGCAGAGGAAACAGGCAGTGCGTTTCCTAGCGAGGGAAATTTGCATGAGCTCGTTGGTGGGCGAATGCACGAAAAGAACCTCGCCGCCGCGCCGGAGATTGCCGATGCCGGTGGCCGCAGTTGGGGAGGCCAATCCGGCACGGCCTGTGTAAGCTGGGAAGGCGAGCGTCTTGCTGCGGCGTTGATCCGCTCGACGGTTCTGGTCCAATCCGACCTTCGCGCAGCCAACTGCGCGTCAACCAACCATGCGGCCAGATCATTGGGGTCTTGCTCCAGGGCCTGGTGCATGTACTGTTCGGTTGCGGCGAGATCGCCATCCGCAAGAGTAGCGCGTGCAAGATCAGTCCAGATGCCGGGAGCGGCCGGCTGCAGATCGGCAGCATGCTCGAGAAGTTGACGGCGCGAAACGTCGGCCTCGCGCAGTGCTAACGCGCGTAAGCGGTATTCCGCGGCCAATCCTGCCTGTGAACTGCGCAACTGTTCCGACATTCCGGCGAAACGCGACAAGGCAAAGTCAACGAAGGCAACTGACGATTCCGCCGAACCCGGCACTGTATGCAATGCCTTCAGGTAAGCCTCCGCCGCCTCGCCATACAGGCCCTGACGCGCAAATGCCTCCCCAAGGTAGCCGAGAGGAAACTCTTCCTTTGGCCGCAGACTAGAAGCTACCAGGAGGAAGGAAACGGAGTCTTTTGGCTCCCCGGTGCGCAGCAGATCGATCCCCAACAGCAAGTTAACGAAATAGTCCTTGGAATCGAGTTGATAGGCGCGGCGCAACAGCGGGAGCGCTTCGGAATAACGGCTTTTCCGATGGAGGTCAAAGGCTCGCTGAACCAGAGATTTCAGGGTCTCGTCAGCCGCCGCACTGGAGCCAGCCTCCAGGACCGTAATCAAAGTCATCAAAGCGAGGAGAAGAAACCCGCGCCGCCGCCCGAACACATGCATGAGTTCATTCCGAGTGCTCCAGCATACGATGCAGACTGGACGCGCAGCAACCAGCAACCGAATTTATGAAGGAATGTCTGATAAACGCAGGGCCGGAGTCGGACTTTCCATGTATTCTGCAGCGCAAGTCTGCAAACACGCAGCGTTTCCATCTATGAAATCGGCATTCCTGCTGCTCCCTCTCGCCATGGCCTTGCCGATGCAAGCGCAAAATAAGCTGCCTAATCTCCGAGACGGGACCGTGATCGAGAAATGGGCCAGTTTTCGTCAGGATGGCCCGCTGCGAGTCGAAGGCCGGGTTAAACTGAAAGGGATTTCGCTTGATCTGCGGGGACCGGTCACAGTCGCCTCCGGGGCTATCCTCGAGCTAGAAGATGTACAGCTAACAGTATCTGACCCGCCAAACTCTCCGAATGGCACGAGCGGACTGCGCTGTGAGGGTCCGGCAAGAATCATAATCCGCAGATCGACCATGAAGCCGGAAGGAAGTGCGCACCCAATCTGGTGGCTGCAGGGTGAGTTGACCGTCGATGACTTCCAGACCGAGCGCTCTGAATTCCACCTGGATCACGCCCGCGCACAACTGGACAACCTAAAAATTTTTGAACTCGAGATCTCACACTCTAGCGTGGTCGTGGCCCACCACTTGCGCCTTGTATTTCTTTCGACCCACACGGGAAACGATGACAAGATAGAATTCTCCGATATTCCGGCGGATCGGCCGTTTTCGCAGAGGCTGCGCATGGGTTCGCAGGCGAGTGCCGACCTTGCCGACACAACGGCAGAGTTCTTCCTGCTTTACGTGCATGGCAGCTCCGATGTGAGATTAAGCCACATCGGCCGGGCACAGCTGGCAATCGCTCCCGAATGCCAGGGAAAACTCAGCTTGCCTCATGGCCAGGTCGGTTCGGAAACTTTACCAGTTCTGGTTCCCCAGCCCGGCGCTTCCAACTGTCCGTTCCGCCTCCGATTAATCGACGTGAAAGCGGACACTTGGGACGTCTATGCGGGAGGGAATTCCGATCTAACGTTCACAGAAAGCGTGATTGATGAATTAACAGCGGACGGGAAAGCCAGGATTACCGTTCGCGATTCCGACATCTACGCTGATTGGTTGTCTTTGAAGGGCGAGTCGCAACTACAGGTGACCAATTCCACTGTGGGCGGTCTGCGGCTCGTGGGCCTGCGCCCAGACCTTGCGACCAGCCAGGTGCGGTTAAGTGGCAGTAGCCGTGCCACCTTCGATGATGTCAGGTTTGATTGCGGAGTCGTGGCAGCGGAGAATTCCACTCTAGTAATCCATCATCCTGTAACATCACCCAAATACATTCACAGGGCGGATCGTGCGGTGGTCAGGACGGACCCCGCACTTCCGGTCGAGAACCTAGACTAAGGAACCCATAGATGGACTTCAGCGTGAGCACGGACTGGACTTACCGTGGACTGCGCACGGTTGTGCTGGAAAACCGCTTGCTTCGAATCGTAATCCTGCCGGAAGTTGGCGCCAAGATCTGGCAGATCACTTACAAACCGTTGGACGCGGATTTACTCTGGAACAACTCGCGCGTGCCTCCAGCGCGGCTGCCGATGAATTCTCGTTATGACGACGTGTGGAGTGGCGGCTGGGACGAGCTCTTTCCAAACGACGAGTCGGCATCCATCGACGGCGAGTTATATCCCGATCACGGCGAAGTTTGGACCGGGGACTGGCAGGCGGAGCCTTTCAGCACCAGCGATGAGGTGGGTGTGCGTCTGCGTTTTACTACACCGATCAGCTCAGTTTCTATGGAAAAGACGATCCGCATTCGGCGCGACTCGGGGCAGGTACGTTTTCAGCATGTACTGAAGAATTTGGGGAATGCGTCATTTCCATTCTTATGGAAACTTCACCCGGCGATGGCGGTGACGCCGCAACATCGCATCGACTTTCCGTCGATGAAGGTCAGCCTAGAGCCGGCGTTCCCCGGGTCGCTGGGCGCCGCGCCACAGAGTTTCCACTGGCCACAAACACAGATCAATGGACAGAACATCGACTTGCGTTGCATTCCCGCGTCAACGGAGCGCCAACTGTATTTTTTCTATGGCTCGGAAATGGAAGCTGGGTGGTGCGCGCTGACCAACACGTCCAATCGCCTGGCTTGCGGTTTCCTCTTCGATCAAAGAGTTTTTCCGAGTTGCTGGTTGTTCGCGAGTTACGGCGGTTGGCGCAACTATAACGTCGCCGTGCTCGAACCCTGCACTGGCTATCCCCTCAATTTTGAAGCGATGAGAGCGGCTGGAAGGCACAGAACTCTCGCGCCCAGTGAAGTCCTGAGCACGGAAGTTCTGTTCGTTGTGCAAGAAGGCATGCAAGCGGTGACGCGGATCGAGCCGGACGGAAAGATGATCGGCACCTAGCCAGCTCTCAGCCCTGTGCTTGCGGCGCCTTTGGTTCAAGCGACAGTAAGATCGCCGCCGCAATCGCTACTACGACGCCTGCGCCTTGCCCGACGCTGAGCTTCTCATGCAGCACTACAACGGCGAAGGCGACCGTCAGTAAGGGATAGAGCGAAATCAGCGAAATCACGATCGACGCTTTCCCTCCCGACTCGAGCGCGGTAAAACTGGTCAGCGCTCCCAGCCCATTCAGCGTCCCTCCTGCTACCGCGAGCCAGAAAATCAGCGGACGCACGTGCCAGTGCATGGTTGCCGTCACTATCAGAACCAGCGAGATCGCGATCATGGCATAAGCGAACCAGAGAAACGAGAGTTCGCTGGAGATGCGATTGGTGGCGAGTTTCTGCGTGACGCCGGTAATTCCCCAGAACACCAGCGCGATGCTTGCGAACAATATCCAGGAATAAGTCATTTCACACCATGCTCAATAGATAGATTGCGATCAATGCCAGCAGCAGCCCCAATTTCTGCGCGCCGCCCAAGCGTTCGCGCAAGAAAGCAACTGCTAGAATTACCGTGACCAGCGGAAACAGCGCCGTCACGGGCACCACGATCGAGGCTTTCCCACCCACAACCAGCGCGCGGAAGAACGCGATGTTTCCAGTTCCGCCCAGAATCCCCGTCAGAAACGCCCACGCAATCCCGGCGCCGCGCTGGTTGCCGCCCCGGAGCCGGGGCGAGCGCGCGACATAGACAATGAGCGGCAAGAGTCCGAGGGTGAAGAAAATCTGGTTCGTGTTGGCATCGACGCCGTCCGACGCGACCTTTGACACCGCGCCCCACGCCCCCCAGCACAAGATGGTGAGCAGCGAGAATGCCAGCCAACGGGGCATCCCCGCGAGAGTTGCGGCAGGGCGCTTTTCCAATTCCACCAACGGCAAAGACATGAAAGCTCCAAAGTTGAACGAGTATAACCGCGAAGAAAAGAGACCGCGGGGCAATTAGTGATTGGGAACGACCTCCAGTAGCATTTTTAGCGTAGCGCCGGGGGCGTGGCTCATGCGGTTGAGAGCCTCCTGACCTTGCTCCATTGGAGCTTGCTCGGTCCACGGACCGATGTCTATGTCGCCCGCGATCAGCAAATCGAGGGATCGGCGGAAGTCTACGGGCGTGTACGCGAACGACATGACGACGCGGTGTTCTTTGCGAATGCTGGCGACAAAATTCAGCTCGCTCTTCTGCGTCCCCATACCAAGCAGCGCAACCAGTCCGCCCGGCCGACAGAGGTCGAACGCCATTTGACGTGCGGGAGCACCCCCACTGGCATCGATCACCATGTCGAAACCGTGCCCAGCGAAGCGTTGCGCCTCGGCTACACCTTCGGCGCTGCCCGTGTTCACCGCAGCCGCTGCTCCGAGTTGGCGCGCAACGGCCAGGCGATCGTCATTGACGTCCACGAGCAGAACCTCGCGCGCACCGCACAGCTTTCCGACAAGCAACGCCAGGGCACCCATCGTGCCAGCGCCCACGATGGCGAGGCGGAACATGGGAGAAGGCGAAGCGATGCGGTAAAGATGCACCAGATTCGCCAGAGGCTCCGCCATGACGGCACGCGCCGAAGGCAGCGCTTCTGGAATTTCGTGAACCTGCGATGAAGGAAGAGCCACGAATTCGGCGAAGGAGCCTGGTGTCTGACCCAGCCCCAGCAACCGCCACGAAACGCACAGATTCTGGGCACCGGAAAAACAAGCTGCACAGGCGCCGCAACTGATCAGCGGGTTCGCCACCACCCTCCGTCCATCGGGAAGCCACCCCACCAACTCGTGCCCAAGAATGAGAGGCGGACGGCGCAGGGCGCTGTGTCCGAGGAATCCGGAAATGTCAGAGCCACAAATGCCCGCCAACTGCACAGCGATCTCGACCTCGCCCACGGCAACTTCCGGGCGTGGCGGACTCTGCATCTCGACCTTTTCAGGCGCGGTGTAAACAAGAGCACGCATGGCGGGAGAGTATAGTGCAAGCACCGTTCGGAGCGCGATCAATTAAACGATTTTTTCATGGGCGGCAGGAACGGAAAGTCGTTCGTTTGACACACAGAACTGCTTAACCCTGGAATTCCGCTGATGGAAAGCGTTATCCTGCATGGCGCGCACAATATGTGCAGCAATAATATGGCTGGCTCTCGGAGCCTCGGATCAATTGCACAATGAAACTACTTCGCTATGGGCTCCCAGGCCTGGAAAAACCGGGGATTCTCGACACCGATCACTGCATTCGCGATCTGTCGGGGATGGTGCTTGACATCACGGGCGAGGCACTTGCACCAGATTCCGTCGCGCGCTTGAGGCAAATCGATGTTTCCCGTCTACCGCGCGTAGACGATCATCCGCGGATCGGTCCGTGCGTCGGCCAAGTGGGCAAGTTCATCTGCGTCGGATTGAACTATTCCGACCACGCTGCCGAAGCGGGAATGAAAGTTCCTGCCGAGCCCGTGATCTTCATGAAAGCGACTTCTGCGATCATTGGGCCAGATGACGACGTGGTGATTCCGCGCGGCGGCACGAAGGCAGACTGGGAGGTCGAGTTAGGAGTCGTCATCGGCAAACCTGCGAAATACGTGGGCGAAGCTGAAGCAATGTCGCACGTGGCCGGCTACTGTGTAATCAACGATCTTTCGGAAAGAGCCTTCCAGCTTGAAGGTACCGGCCAATGGGTAAAGGGCAAGAGCGCCGACACCTTCGGTCCCATCGGCCCGTGGCTGGTGACGCCTGACGAAGTCGCGGACCCGCAGAATCTCAAGATGTGGCTGGAAGTCAACGGCCATCGCTATCAGGACGGATCGACTCGCACCATGATCTTCGGCGTACCGCATCTCGTCAGCTATCTCAGCCGCTTCATGAGTCTGCAACCGGGCGACATCATTTCGACAGGAACTCCGCCCGGTGTAGGCATGGGACAGAAACCGCCGCACTATTTGCAACCCGGCGATCAAATGCGGCTCGGAATCGAAGGACTGGGAGAACAAAACCAAAGAGTGTTGGCCGCGAGGGCATAGCTCTGGTACAGCTGACATCCGCGTTCATGCGGCTTCAGGGGGGATTCATGATCGGGACCAAAAGAAGTTTTTCCTTATGGCTCGCCACCTGTGCTCTGGTGTTGCAGGTTGCGGCTCAGAGCCAGCCACCGAAACCGGTCAATCTGGCCATCGACGCCGTGACTTCTCAACTGCGGGGGTTGACCCATCTTACGGCGGATGAATGGCGCTACCATGCCGGCGACCTACCCCACGGTGAGGACGTCGCGCTCGACGACAAAACTTGGACCGTCGTCAAGAACAAAAGTGAGGCTCCGGAAGGCGCCGTTTGGTATCGCCGATGGGTTGAAGTCCCGCCTACGCTGAACGGATACGACCTCACGGGCACCAAGCTCTGGTTCCGGTTCTCGGCCTACGGCAACGGGCCGACTCCTGAAATCGTGTATTTCAACGGACGGCGCGTGGCCATGGGCGAAGACCTGGAACCTATCGTTCTGCTCGATCCCGTAAAACCGGGCGACAGAGTGCTGATCGCGGTCAAACTTCTGCAAACCGTGGATAAGAAACATTTCGAAGATGCCGTCATCCGCGTGGAGTTTGCCGGCTCTCGACCAAGTCCGCTCGATCTGCTGCAGGAGATCGAATCTACGTCGGCCCTCGTTCCGTCGCTCGGAACAAAATCGCAACCCGTGGCAGATGGCGTGGAGAGAGCTGCGAAGGCGGTGGATCTCCGAGCCTTGGGTGACGCCAAGCAGAAGGCATTTGACGCGTCGCTCGAAAAGGCACACGCGCTGCTGTTAGAGGTGAAGCCTGACTTGCAAGGGACGTCGGTGCGCTTGACTGGAAACGCCCATATCGACGCCGCCTGGCTGTGGCCCTGGACCGAGACCGTCGATGTGGTCCGGCACACTTTCGGCACCGCGTTGCAACTGATGCACGAGTATCCCCAGTACACCTTCACGCAATCGGCGGCCGCCTACAACCAGTGGGTGGAAGAAAAGTATCCCTCGGTGCACCAGCAGATTGTCGATCGCGCGAAAGAAGGACGCTGGGAAATGGTCGGTGGAATGTGGGTGGAACCCGACCTCAACATGCCCGACGGCGAATCTCTGGTGCGCCAGTTGCTGATTGGGAAACGCTACTTCAAGACTAAATTTGGCGTCGACGTGCGGATTGGATGGAACCCGGATTCGTTCGGGTACACATGGCAGTTGCCGCAGATCTACAAGAAGTCTGGAATCGATTATTTCGTAACGCAGAAAATGGCGTGGAATGACACGAACCAGTTGCCGCTGAAACTCTTCTGGTGGCAATCGCCGGATGGAAGCCGCGTCCTGACCTACTTTCCACACGACTATGTAAACGAGATTGAACCGACCAGAATCGCAAGCGATGTCGCCATCGCGCGGAAACTGAACCCCGGCGCGCCCGTCATGATGCACCTGTTTGGCGTCGGCGACCACGGCGGCGGCCCGACCCGGAGCATGCTCGATAGCGGCCTTCACTGGACCAGTCCTGACCGGGTCATTCCCAACATGAAATTCGGCACGGCGCAGGATTTCTTTTCCGAGATCGAGACCAAACTCGATACCGAGCATGCCCCGACATGGAACTACAAAGAAATGGCGAGTGGTGCCGCGCGCCTGCCTGCCCCTCCCGAAGGCAAACTCAGTCTCCCCGTGTGGAACGACGAGTTGTACTTTGAATATCACCGCGGCGTCATGACGACGCAGGCCAACCACAAACTGAATATGCGGCAAAGCGAAGAGCAGTTGTTGAATGCCGAGAAGTATTCGTCGCTGGCATGGCTCTTCGGGGCAACGTATCCGAACACCCGGCTCACTGAAGCCTGGCAGAAGACTTTGTTCAACCAGTTTCACGATCTGGCAGCGGGCTCCGGCATTGGTGTGCTTTATATAGACGCGCAGCGTGATTACGATGTGGTTCGATGGACTACCGCGGAAGCGACTACGGCCGCCCTCAAGACCATTTCATCCCAGGTGAAAACGGGCAACGCGTCCAGCGGAGTGCCTGTGATGGTGGTCAACCCTCTAGCCTGGTTGCGAACAGACTTGGCAACCTTTGACGTGCAGATGCCCACTGCACCGAAAGCCGGGCTCGCAGTGCTCGATGCCCAAGGCAAAGCCCTGCCCTTCCAGGAGCTCTCAAGGACTTCGTCCACTCACACGTATCGTCTACTGGTGGAAACAAAAGATGTTCCCTCTCTTGGATACGCTGTGCTGCACGTTGTCCCCGGCGGCAATTCCACAACGACGGACCTGAAGGCCAACGGGTTGACTCTGGAAAATTTGCTGCTTCGGGTGACCGTTGATCCCAAGACAGGCTGCATTAAGAGTCTCTACGACAAAGCCACGAATTTTGAATCGATTGCCCCCGGCGGTTGCGGCAATCAACTCCAGGCGTTTCAGGACACACCGAAAGACTACGACGCCTGGAACATCGACGCCGATTTCGAGAAACACGTTACAACGTTGGATAAGGTTGACTCGGTTGAGTTGATCGAAAAAGGTCCTGTCCGAGCGACGATACGAATCGCGCGCACTTGGCAGAATTCCAAATTTGTGCAAGACGTCAGCCTTTATGCGGGGCTCGATCGCGTCGACGTAACTAACAACATCGATTGGCACGAAAGCCACGTGCTCTTGAAAGCAGCATTTCCTCTGGCGGCGTCGGGAGCCCAGGCGACCTACGAAATCCCCTACGGTTCGATCGAGCGTCCAACCACGCGCAACAATAGTTGGGAGGCGGCTAAATTCGAAGTCCCTGCGCTTCGGTGGGCTGATCTAGGCGACGGAACTCACGGCTTCAGCCTGATCAACGAATCGAAATATGGGTATGACACCAAGGGCAATGTGCTTCGGCTTACGCTGCTGCGGTCTCCGACGTGGCCCGATGCCGAAGCCGATCGCGGCCATCATCAGTTCCGTTATTCCTTGTACCCGCACTCCGGCGACTGGAAGCAGGCTCTCACCGTGCGTCGTGGCTACGAATTCAACTACCCGCTTCGCGCGTTCCAGGTCGAGGCACACGACGGCAGCCTACCCGCTCAGCATTCATTCGTCGGCATCACCGGGGACAACGTCGTGCTCACCGCTCTGAAGAAGGCGGAGGACAGCGACGCGCTGCTTCTCCGGCTCTACGAATGGGCGGGGAAGACCGGGGACGTTCAGGTCAGTCTGCCGGAAGGTGCAAACAGTGCCTCGCTCACGAACCTCATGGAAAAGCCCGACGGTGCAAAACTTTCTATCACGAGGAACCAGATTACGGTCCCAGTACACCCTTACGAAATTGTTTCTGTGCGGGTGGAATTTGCGCGGTCTCACTAAGATTGCGGACCCCACTGGACATTAGCTATGGATCGAAGAGAATTCCTAACGACCGCGGGCACGCTGATCGCCGGAGCGTCGCTCCAAGCATCTGCTCTGGTGAATGCAGCTTCCTCCACTCATCTCGCTCCACTTGGCGGCAGACTCCTGCTGCCCATCAATCAAGAATGGACCTTCAGCAAGCACCTGCCGGATGGTTTCGAGCGCGCTGACTTTGACGACTCCGGATTCGAATCAATCTGTCTTCCTCATACGAACCTCAAACTTCCGTGGCACAGCTTCGACGAAAAGTCTTATCAGTTCGTTTCCGCTTATCGCCGGCGCTTCCGCCTGCCGCCAGACGCGAAAGGCAAGCACGTATTTGTGGATTTTGAAGGTGTGATGACCGCAGCGACGGTATGGATCAACGACCAGAAGCTTGGTGAATATAGAGGTGGATACACTCCATTCTCGTTCGACTTGACGCCGTACGTGGACTGGAACGGAGAAAATGTTCTCGCAGTTGCGGTTGATTCCTCAGAGCGGCCGGACATTCCACCCTTCGGTGGCAAGATCGACTATCTGACATTCGGCGGCATCTATCGGGAAGTATCGCTGCGAATTGTTCCTCCAACTTTCATCGAGAATGTCTTCGCCCAGCCGAAGAACGTCCTCACCAATCCGAGCGTCGAAGTCCAATGTTTCGTGACGACACTGGAAGCAACGCAGGCTCACCTGACTCTGGAAGCGGATCTCCGCGATGGCAATCAAATTCTGGCGAAGACAGAAGTGGCGCTTCCAGCACCGAAAACAAACTCGGAGCCAACACCGCACCCGCTCGAACTGGGCGGACTGACCAACATCAAACTCTGGCAATTGGATCAGCCTCACCTCTATACGCTGATCGTCCGGCTGCGCAACGGATCGCAAATCGTTGATGAGAGCAGCCACAAACTCGGATTTCGCGAAGCCGTATTCACCGATGACGGATTCAAGTTAAATGGCAAAGTCATCAAATTGCGAGGATTGAACCGGCACCAGACGTTTCCGTTTGTCGGGCAGGCGATGCCGAAGCGCGTGCAGCGGCGCGACGCCCTCATTCTCAAGCGTGAACTGAAATGCAACATTGTGCGCACTTCTCACTACCCACAGTCACGCCACTTTCTCGAGGGCTGCGACGAGATTGGACTGCTGGTGCTCGAAGAAATTCCCGGATGGCAGCACATCGGAGATGAAGCCTGGAAGCTGTTGGCCGTCGACAACGTCCGGCGCATGATTCGCCGCGACTGGAATCATCCTTCTATCGTGCTGTGGGGCGTGCGCATCAACGAGTCCCAGGACGATCACGATTTTTATGTGCGCACCAATGCCGTGGCCCACTCGCTCGACCCTTCCCGTCAAACCGGAGGCATCCGGTATTTTCAAGACTCCGAATTCCTGGAAGATGTGTTCACCATGAACGATTTCGGATTTCCTTTGAAGCCACCGAGCCGCAAGCGCTATCTGAATACGGAATTTGTGGGCCACACCTTCGACACCAAGGCGATTGACAATAATTCGCGGCTCATGGAGCACACTCTCCATCATGCCCGCGTTCACGATCAGATTGCCGGCAATCCGCAATACGCGGGCGGAATCGGCTGGTGCGCCTTCGACTACAACACGCACGCCGACTTCGGCGCCGGCGATCGCATCTGCTACCACGGGGTGAGCGACATCTTTCGCGAGCCCAAACCGGCGGCAGGCTTCTACAAGTCGCAATGCTCGCCGGCTGAAGAGATTGTGCTCGAACCGGCCTTCCACTGGTCCGCCGGCGATGGTTTCCCGTGGTATGAGAAGGCGGTGGTTTGCTCGAATTGCGAACACCTCAAGTTCTTTGTCGGCAGCCAATTCGTAACGGAGGCCGATCCCAACCGCGCGGAATTCGGAAATCTTGCTCACCCGCCGTTCGTCGTCAGTCTCACGAACATAGAGAAGATGGCGGATGATCTGCGAATCGAAGGCTATATCGCAGGCAAGAAAGTCATCGAAAAGTTGTATTCCGGAGAAGCGGTGGATCAGAACTTGGAATTGCGCGCCGACGACGAAATTCTCGAAGCGGATGGCATGGATACCACGCGCGTCGTACTCCGGGTTACCGATAAATATGGCGCGGTCCGCCCGTATTCAACAGCCGCCGTGTCTTTGGAAATCGACGGCCCCGCAGAAATCATTGGTGAGAATCCGTTCGCGATCGTCGGTGGAGTGGGAGCAGTATGGATTCGCACACAGACCACGCCGGGAACAATTCAACTTCAAGCCAAGCATCCCGTGCTGGGTAAAAAAGAAGTGAGAATCCGGAGCCTGCCAGCGGGCAAGCACTCCTAGTCAAGTCTGCCGTGCGCAAATGTCACGGTGACGGTGCCGCGCCGGTAGGCGCGGGGTTCTTTCTCTTGGATCGGCGCGCTCACGGTAAATCTATACGAGTCTGGCGAAGTGGCCTCGAAGGTTGCGCCTCGCACATCCTCAATTGTCCAAGGCGTGCGTAGTTCGAAGCGGTTCGCCGTCGATGGCAGGTGGTCGAAATCCACTGTATAGACTCGGCCCTTCAGATTCACTCCGGTAATTTTGATGGCTTTGCTGGGCTCTCCAATCATGAGCCGTGGGGGATCAGTAAGAATCGCAATTCCGCCCGCGTAATCGATTGTGAGCAACATACTCCCGTGAGGCAGACTGAATTCCACTTTCGCGTGCGTGTCTTGGGGGTGCCGCTCGAGCGTCGCGGCGATGGATCGATTCCCCAGCCGCGCACTAGTCAGCTTCGCCCCCAAAGGGATTTCAGGATCAAACACGATCTCCACGGGGGCGCCTTCGTTTTGCATCTGGAGTCGTACCTCACGGGCGGACTGAACCATGTGGATGCTGATTTCAGAGGCACCAACATGCACATTGCGCAGAGTGATCGCATTCCAATTTGACGGCAGGTGCGGAGCAAAGGTCACGCGATTCTTCACGCCGTCGACTTGCAATCCCAGTAATCCATTGACGGCTGCGGTGAAAAATAACGCTGAAGACCAGGTTTGCTCGGGTACAGACTCCACTTCTTCGTGATAGTAATCCCCGGCGAGCGCCTCATGCATGTGTCCTAGCGAATCGAGAGAACTCCATGGTACGAGGGCGTTCCAAATCGGCAGGGCGGTAGCGGGTCGATGATCGGCCCAAAATGCGGCGGCAGTACCCGAGCTGCCCGTAGCCCAGACGCTGCCGCTGGCATAAGAATTGGGGTCGTAGCCGTCGGCGCTGGCTGCGCGCCCTCGCGTGCCCCAGTCTCCCTGAAAATCAGAAGTGGCCAGCTGGTCAAGAAGCGAGTTGCGCTGCGTTTCAGAAAATAACGGTTTGCCTCTAACGCTTGACGGACCTATCCCGCGATCAACGAGCGGCGATCCGGAACGAGTGTAGCCAGTGATCCAGGAATTTTGACTTTCGTCCCAATACCTCCGGGCAATCGCCTGGCTGGCTTGCTGGCTGGCTGCGGTCGCTCCCCCGGCCGCCGCGTTGTGACCGGTTGCCGCAGCCAGATCGGCAAACGCCTGCGCTGCCGCTGCCCAGCTCGCGGATAGCGCCAGCTCGTCACCGAGAGCGTCTTGCTCTCTTCCACCTTCTTTATCAGCCGGGATACGCGGCAGGAGGTCCTTCGGATCGAGGAGCGAGCGGCAGTAGTCGTAAGCCGACTGAATCGAAGGCCAATGTGCTTTTACAAAATCCCGATCGCCGGCGGCAGAATAATAGTCGCCGACTATATTGAGAAAATCAAAGGTCAGGTCGACGTGGACGAACATGTAGGGGTACTTGCTCCAGTCGAGCAATCCGGCACTCTGCGACAGCTCATGCCAGATCATGCCGGATTTCTGATCCTGATATTTGAGGATGAATTCGAGTTCCTGTCGAGCCCGCTCGTACTGCCCGGCGGCGAGCAGCGCGTGAATGGCAACCATTCCATCCCCGGCGAAAAACCAGTCGTACTGCGGACGACGAGCCTTGCGTGAGGGACCATAGCCGGCAACCAGGCCGCATCCTAGATCGGGATTACAGACCCAGGCTTGATCAAGCGCGATTTCAGACCATGCCAAAGCGCGATTGGCGTCAGCGTCGGGCGTTTGAATTTGCAAGGTTTGGCTAAGCAGATTGGAGTAATGATCGACGGCAGCTTTCTCGATAGAAGCGGCGTCTGCGAAAAGTTGCTTCGCGATCACGCTGGCGTCCTGGTGCTGATCGCTCCCCGCGATGATTACATTCGCGGTTTTGTCCCCGCCGGCGCGCAGGGTGAAGGCCAAACCGGGCGCGCGGCCTACTTGCTGACCAGTGTTTGGCGTTTCGTCATGCGCCACGATATTGGGCGAACCAACGCTGGCTGTGAATCGATGCGTCAACTCGGAAAGGAGATACGACGAAGCAGACGAGTTCCACACGGCGTCCTGGCCCCCGATCGAGGACGGCCACATCAGATCCAGCACCGGGATGAACCGGATCTCAATATCGAGGGGGCGGGCACTCTCCACTTCGTAGCGGATAATCGCGCCCGGCTCATCGAGCGGAACGAAAAGTCTTTCGCGGACTATGAAATCGGGTCCGGCATAGATGCGAGTCACAGCTTCGGGACTGTAGAGGATGCGACGGAGCACAGTCTCTCCCTCAATCCCGGTGGTTGCACCTTGTTGACGGAAAGCTACGCTATACGAACGGAGGATCTGCACAGGATAGGCCCAGACCTCCAGACCGTCTTCCGAGTTACCGCGGGAATAACCGAAGATGGCTGAGCGGCGGCCATGGACTGAAACGAAACGCCTGGGCCCGGTGGAATCGGTACTCCAGGCAAGCCTGTTCAAGGCAGCGTTGCCGGCTTGGGACTGGGCTTCGATCCTGCCCGAGCATGCGATCAGCAGAGATAGCGACAGAATTGCGCCGTTCGCGAATTGACGCACATGGACTTTGCTGGATTGCGACATTTGCGCGCTTGTATCTTCTACGTCACATGCAAGTAGGCGGCGCGAAATTCTCGAGGCGATCTTCATGATCCTCTCTGCACTAGTCTAATCTGCCTCCTTCGTGGATGCGCGGAGTCCGCCGATTGTTTCACGAACCGCTTGCCGTCTCGGCTCAACCGGACGGAGCGCGGCAGCGGGCATTGTTCGCAGTACACGGACGTTCCGTATCGACCTAAGCCGAAGGCTTAGGGATGGTGTCTCTGTAACGTTCTGAAGTTGTTTGCATGATTGTTCGATACGGAAACGTAAGTCGAACCTGCGGTTCCGATGTCCTTAATCCTTTGCCCACTGCTCCGGTGTCGCCAATGTTCCCTTTTCCTCACTCCGACCCTGGCCTCGTGAAGTTTCTCTAGTTTGCCTTCTGCGATGTCTCTGCGCGTTTTCGGGCCAGCTTCACGATAGCCTCAAACCGCGGATCGCCGTGCAATGAGATCAGATCCTTATCGGACTCGATGCTCATATCTTCGTGGGAAAGCCTGAGCCCGTGTTCGACTGCATCCTGCAAGACTGCGAGAGCTTCGTCCCGCTTGTGGTCCACCGCCAGAACACGAGCCAGCATATAAAAACTGTCGAGCGTGTCCGAATGTGTCGCGCCCAGGGTCCGCCTCTGCAATTCGGCCGTCTCGCGAAACAGCGCCGCCGACTCCACGTTCCGCCCTTGATTGTGGAGTTCGTTGGCGATGTTATACATGGCAAGCGCAACATCAGGATGGTTTGGACCGAGAGTCCGCAACCGGACGGCATAAACTTCCCGCTGCAGTTTCTCCGCTTCCTGGTATTGGCCTTGATCGTCATACACCGTGGCCAGGTTCCCCATCTCCAACAGGGTTCCGCGATGGTCGGGGCCTAGCACCCGCCGCGAACTGTCCAGTGCCTCTCGGTACAAGCTCTCCGCCTCATCGAGTTTGTGCTGATGTTGCAATGCGATCGCCAGCGTATTCATCGAGGAAACTGTGTTCTGGTGATCTGGTCCCAGAAGTCGCCGCTGGATCGCCAATGCCTCGCGGCTCACTTTTTCCGCCTCTGCGGGGCGACCCTCGTTAGTCAGCACCGTCCCGAGGTCCGACATCGCGAGAAGAGTCTCTGCGTTCTCGAGTCCGGAAACGCGCTTTCGTATCTCGATGATCTGACGCGTCAGCGCTTCCGCTTCCGGCAAATGGTCCGCTGACCCAAGAACCGAAGCCAGCCATCGCATCGACACTAAAGCGTCGGGGTCCTCATCACCCAGAATGCGGTGCTGCTTTTCCAGCGTGATGCGACCCAGTCTCGCCGCTTCTTCGGAGTGTCCTTCTGCGTCCAGGTCCCAGAACAGGTTGGCTTGCGCTCTGAGAGTCTCGCGATGATCGGCCCCAAGCACTCGCTGCGCGGTTTCCGAAACTTCGCGATCCACTTTTTCGGCGTCGGTATAACGGCCGAGTTGAAGAAGCAGCAGGCCCAGTTCTTCTCTCGATTGCAACGTCGCCAGATCGTCGGGCCCCAGCACATGGGTGCGGAGACTGATCGCCTTCAACAACAACGGTTCCGCTTGGGAATACAGCCCCAGCTTCCGATACACCCTCGCCATCACCGCTAGCAACTGTGCCTTGAGTTCTGGATCTTTGGCCAGCCCCGTATCAATCTCCTTAGCCGATTTGTCCAGGATCTCCCGAGCCGTAATCGCATTGCCGCGAGCCTCGCTAGGATCCGACACCTTAAACATGTTGGTCATGAACTCGGTGATGCGATCCGCGCGGTCGCGTTCCCGCGTGATGCGTCGCAGTTGGATCGTCTGCATCACCGCAAACGCAATTAGTATTGTGGCCGCTCCCGACGCCACGACCACGGCCACGCGGTTCCGCCGTACGTACTTTCGCAGGCGATACGCCGCGCTTGCTGGACGCGCTTCCACCGGCCGGTTCTGCAAGTAGCGCCCGACATCCGCCGCCAGCGCCGACGGCGTCCCGTATCTACGTTCCCGTTCCTTCTCCAGCGCCTTCAGCGTGACCCAGTCGAGGTCTCCGCGTAACGAACTGGCCAGTTGCCGCGGTTCCGTGCTGCGCGCTTCTGCCCGCGCCGTCGACGTGTCCGGATTCGCCCCAACCTTCGTGCTCGGACGTTGTGGATCCGTTTCGCGCAACTGCCGCAACAGCTCATCCAAACGCTGCTTCTTCCACTGCGTCGTATCGAACGGCAAGTAGCCGGTCAGCAACTCGTAGAGCACCACGCCCAGCGAATACACATCCGTGCGCGTGTCGATATCGTGCAGGTTCGGGTCCGCCTGCTCCGGACTCATGTATCCCGGCGTTCCCAGAAACGCTCCCGCGTGCGTGTAGAGTGTCTCTCCCGCTACGGGAACGGTCGCTTTCGCCAAACCGAAGTCGATGATGCGCGGCGCCGGTTTGCCATCGGCTTCCGCCACCAGAATGTTCGAGGGCTTCAGGTCGCGATGAATGATGGCTTTCTGATGGGCGTGCTGCACCCCTTCACAGACCTGGATGAACAGCTTCAGACGATCTCTTATCCTCAGCTTCTTGCGATCGCAATACTCCGTGATGGGAAGGCCATCCACATACTCCATCGCAAAGTAGGGCTGACCTTCGGGCGTGGTGCCGGCGTCGAATACCTTGGCGATGGAGGGGTGATCCATGATGGCCAGCGACTGGCGCTCGGCCAGAAAACGCTGCACTAAAGCACGGTCGTACACGCCAGGCCGGATCAGTTTCAAGGCCACTCGGCGGCGCACGGGTTCGGTCTGTTCGGCCAGCCACACCTGGCCCATCCCGCCTACACCCAGCCGATGGATCAAGCGGTAGGGGCCAACGGTTTTGTTTTCTCCGGTGGGGTCGGCCACGGTGGAGACCCAGGGATTCTCTGACAATCCGTCGGCGCTGGCGTGGGCAGAGAGGAGCGATTCGACCTCGGCGCGCAGGTCGCCGTTCTGGTCTGGCGCGCAGGCCTGGTCGAGGAAAGCGGCGCGTTCGGCGGGCTCGCGCTCCAGCGCTTCTCCGACGATCTCCTTAATCTTTAGCCACTGCTCCGGTGTCGCCACGAGGCCCTTTTCTTCATCTCCCTGGTCAACCATGTTCGCGCAGCTCTTTGTAGACCGCGAGCAGCTCGGTCACAGGTTGGGAAGGTATTTGAGACACAGGCAGTTAGGACCCCAAACGTGCAGTAAAGATAGCGTCAGCAAGGGGGCAACGTCAACGAGGACTTAGGCCAGGCTTCCGCCAGGTTTAGGCAAGGTTTGCGCTGCGGCCGGGGAGTACCAGAATTTATGGGTTGTGAAGGAATCGACCGTACTGAATTTTTGATGACCCGATTTCCCCTGTGGTTTCCGCAGTAGTTAGTAAGCAGCAGATAAGGGCAGCGGCGGGTGGGGAACCGGCTGCTCCCACACTTCCTCAGGTCCTTGCAGTTCGAAGCAAAAATTCAACTTTCAGGAGGAACCACCTGTGAAATCACGAATCGTAGCATCCGTCGTTCTATTTCTGGCAGCGGTAGCAGCAAGCGCCGTAGCCCAAGACCTAACCATTGACGACTTCACGACCGGCCACTACCAGTCACCCGGATACAAGTCCGGTCTCGTTAATAGGAATATTCAAGCCGGCAGCATGATGGGTGGCAGTCGGGATACCGTTATGGACGTTGGGGTGGATACCCATGACTTTCGCCCGTGGGATTTCGATGAAATCAGCTTGCTGTTGACTGAGAAAGAGTTTCAGTTGTTGCTGTCGCTTATCAGGCCGCACCCCGAGACGGGGGACAAAAGCATTGTGATCTTTTACGACGATGCCGAGAACCTTTACGCAAGACCGAGGCCCACTTGGAGCCAGATTGGGATCAACGTAGTCGGTGGTGGCCGCAGCCGAGTGATGAAAGAGTGCTTTAGGAACAGTCGCGAAATAGTGGAGTTTGCCTTCAATGTGCTGCTTGGGTCTAGGGCTCCCGCAGAGGAGAAAGTGCAAGCTAGGGAGTACGCCGATGTCACGTATTTGAAAGAGAATGGGCTCGTCGAGGAACTAGTGTAGTGTCCAACAAAGAACTGGATAACATAAAGAGATGTCATTATGCTGAAGTCATGCCACGTCCGCTTCCGCACTGGTCCTCCCAGAAGCCGACCAACAGCAACTTCGACAATGGATCTCAGCCTTCGGGACACCGCAGCAAGTCGCCTTACGGAGTCAGATTGTGTTAGCCGCCGCCGAAGGGCAATCCGACAATGCCATTGCTCAACAGTTAGAAATAAATCGCAAGACGGTGGGGTTGTGGCGGACCCGCTTTAGGCAGGAGGGACTGGATAGTTTGTGGGAAGTGGCGCCGGGGCGTGGGCGCAAACCGACTTACGGTCTAGAGAAGATCCAATCGATTGTCGAGGCCACGCTCGGGACCAAACCCAAAGGCATGACCCAGTGGAGTTGTCAGCTGATGGCAGCACGTCAGGGAGTCAGCAAGTCCACCATCAACAATATCTGGCGGAGTCACAACCTCAAACCGCATCGGGTGAAAACCTTCAAGCTGTCACGGGATGCCAGGTTTCTGGAAAAGTTAACCGATGTGGTGGGTCTCTATCTGAATCCTCCCCAGCAAGCGATCGTGCTATGCGTGGATGAAAAAAGCCAAATCCAGGCGCTGGATCGCACGCAACCGGGCTTGCCCATGAAAAAAGGTCGCTGCGGAACCCTGATGCATGACGATAAACGCAATGGAACAACCTCGTTGTTCGCCGCTCTGGAAGTCTTGCAAGGACGGGTGATCGGACAGTGCTATGAGCGGCATCGCCACCAGGAGTTCTTGCAGTTTCTGCGTCGCCTCGATCAGGAGTTCCCGGGAGAAGTGCGCTTGCATCTGGTGATGGATAACTACGGTACGCACAAGCAGCCCAAAGTCCAGGCCTGGCTGAAGCGCCACCCTCGCTTTGTGTCGCACTTTGTGCCTACCAGCTCCAGTTGGCTGAATCTGATCGAGCGCTGGTTTGGCGAGTTGACCAGGCAGCGAATCCGGCGCGGCTCCTTCCGCAGCGTGGAAGATCTCCAGAAGGCGATCACGGAGTTTCTGGCGGCTTGGAATGAGCATCCGAAACCCTTTGTCTGGACCGCCACCGTGGAATCGATCGTGGAAAAGCTATCGCGCTGTCGTCAAACTCTGGAACAGATACGGCCCGGCTGTACCCGACCCCGACGGCGCAAACCGAAACGCTGAGTTGGCCAGTTATTTATCGGACGGTACACTAGCAGACCGATGGAAAGCAATTTTACCAACCGAACAAACGATCGCCCCCCCGAGGTACAGGAGTTTCAGTCAGGCCAGGAAGAGAAGATTTGGATTGCCGACAAAATCGCTTGGCTCATCGAAAAGCAGCAGGTTCGTTCTGAAGACATCTTGGTTCTGTTCGAGAAGAGTTCGGACTTTACCGATTTGGAGCAACTTGTACGAGCTAGGGTTCCGAGCATCCAAGGCTTCGTGAAGCCGTTTGGCAAGGACCCGAAGAATCCTGACAAGGATTCCTATATCCTGCGCAAAGGGTATCTCACTCTGTGTACCACAAAGGGTGCGAAGGGGTATGACGCGTACGTGGTCTTTTTAGTAGGTTCCGACCAGTTTGAGAACACGAGAGAGGGACGCGCATCCTTCTATGTCGGTGCTACAAGAGCCAAATTGATGCTCTACGTAACGGGCCGAGGGAAAGATGGCTCGCTATTAAGCGAAGCCGTGCAGGTACAACAAATGCTCTTTGCACCAAATTACAGGTGATTTGTGGGGCCAGTATCAGACATCCTCGATGCGATCGAAGAGGAACTGCGGGTCGCATCACGCTTCCAGAGTTTTCGCATCACTAACGCACTGCAGCATGGCCACGTATGGAAGCTGTTTGTCAAGCCGATGAATACAAGAAGTGGACTCGATGAGTCTCTGGAAGGGGCTGTTGCTTGGTGGCCCGGCCCACCTTCAGGTTCTGCTGACGTGCTCTCCGTTGTCGCTGATTTGGACCAGATCAATATCAGGTACTTGACGAACCCATGCCCAAGCAAGGGTCAGGAGATTCGTGTTTACACGCCCAGATATTTAGAGGCTCTACGGGATTGCTGGGAATCATCGGAATGGGCTGGTCGGTGTTTGACAGTGTTTGAAAGAAACATTCAGGAACCGATTGATCTTGATGGAGTACCTTTTGTCGAGAATTTCCCAACATTGCGTGAAGGGCAGCGGCTGGCATTCGGATTGCTAAAACGCGAGTGCGGATTTCTGTGGGGGCCGCCGGGGACAGGTAAGACTTTTACGCTCGGGGCCATGCTTGCGCAATTTCTCTGCGAGTACCCGAATAGCAGGGTACTTTTGCTCTCAACCACAAACTCGGCTGTTGATTTGGCTTTGATTTCTGTGGATGAGCGCCTTGAAGAACTATCACATAAGAACTCGCAAGCTGGTCGGGTTCGAAAGACGTGTCTGCGAATCGGGAACCATTTTGTAGCCTCAAAATATCGAGGCCGAGAGCACCTTTTGCCTGCACCTGACGTTGACCTTATCTGTCGTCTCGCCGATCTAGAAACGAAGATGCCTGATCCTGCCGATGTCATTGAATACTCCGCTTGGAAGGACAAGGTGAAGGTGCTTCGGGCAAGGATTCCAAAGCCAATTGAAAACGCTCGGCTTGCTGCCATGACAACGACAGGTGCAGCGTTTAGTTTCGATGCGCTTTATGAACGGAGGCCATTTGATCTTGTGGTTTTCGACGAAGCCAGTCAGGTCAGCCTCGCACATGCGTTGGCACTCATGCCTCTTGGCAAGCGGGCTATTTTCGCTGGCGATGATCGTCAACTGGCTCCTATTGTTCAATCTGATCACTTGCAAGCACGGAAATGGCTCGGTCGATCAATGTTTTTCCACAAAACCAAGAAGGGAACGTGCTTACTGGACGAACAAGGACGGATGGAGGAGTCGATCTGTGACGTGGTGAGCAACGTGTTTTATGACGGGCGGCTGGTTGTTGCGCAAGATTGCGAGACCAATCAAATCTGGCGCAGTTCAAGGGTGGTGCGAGATGTGTATCCGATTGGGCGCAATAACGTTTATTTGCATAAATGTGATCAGGAAGGCCAATTCAACAGCAACTACGGTGGACCTGTAAGATTCGCATCGGCAGATTTTATTGTGACGTTAGTTGAGAAGCTTCTGGAAACACTTTCTGCCGACCAGATTTCGATCCTCTGTCCCTACCGTGCCCAGTGCACCGTCATCAAGTCTGGCCTCAGGCGTAGAAACTTCTCAGGTGTAAGGGTCAGCACCGTGCATCGTGCGCAAGGCTCGGAATGTCACACTGTTATCTTCGATGCAGTGCTTGCGAGTACTCCGTTCTTGAACAACGACGATAATGGCCCCCGGCTTCTCAATGTTGCGTTGAGTCGCGCACAAGCCCGTCTTGTAATTATGTATTCACTCGGTGACTTGCAGAATATTTGGCTGCAACGAATTGTGAATCTAGTAGGGGGGCGGAATGGTGCTGGCCTCAGGGGTCACTCAAAACCGGCCAATGAGGGTCACTTGAGAACCGGCCAACGAGAATGAGGCCCGGGACGTTGATTCCGGCGCGAGGCATTTAGCCTTCGTCTTTATGAGCAACGTCTTGAGCGAAGCGAAAAAACAACAAGTGATAGCCCTGGGACGACTCGGATGGCCACTGCGGCGCATCGAGCAAGAGACCGGGGTGCGTCGGGAGACCGCCGGAGCCTATCTGAAAGCGGCCGGGATCGGCGTGCGTCCGCCGGGCGCATGGGGGCGGCGAGCGCCGGCAAAACCGGCCAACGAGGTGACCATCGGGTCGGACGCGGCAAAACCGACCAACACGGTCAACCTCGACTGCAACCTCAACCTCAACCTCAACCCCAACCCCAACCCCGAAAACCTTTCTACGAAGGGAAAAGCAAAAGCAGAAACCGCAAAACCGGCCAACGAGAATGCGGTGACCACCGGGTTTGGCGTGGAGTTGAGCGCCTCAGAACCGAAAGATCCGAAGCATACTCTGTCCACCAGTTTGTGCGAACCTTTCCGTGAGGCGATCGAACTGGGTCTGAGCCGCGAGCGCAATGCCATAGCGATCTGGCAAGACCTGGTGTTCGAGAGTGGGTTTCGCGGCGGCTATCAGACGGTCAAACGTTTCGTTCGCAAGCTCCGCGGAAATCAACCAGCACAGCCGCGCGCGGTGATCGTTACCGCGCCGGGAGACTTGTCCAGATATAGTAGTCGAGATGCTTATGGCTGAGAACGCACCCGGGGGGCGGTTCTTTGACGGCGTTGGCCTTGGTACCCGGTTCTTTGCGCGCAAGAAACTGAGACGCCGTCGGGTTGAGGAGCCAGAAATCCCCCCGCCCGCCCGCTTAGAACGCAAATTATTTAGCAGCCCACCCAGTGTTGCCCGTCCCCGACTCCTTAACATACAGCGTCGACTTGATCCCACCATCTAAACGCCGGTAGAGACCTGGTAGAGACCGCCAACCACCGAAGTGACCCCACGGTCTTGATTTCCGTTGCCAGTAGAGATGAGCGGCCCAGCATCACCACCCAAATTGATCGAGCCTAGAGCATTGCGATCTAACGGATCATCTTCATGGATCGCCCAAGAGTTAGGGTTACGCCCATCCGGGTTGCCCTGATTCTGAGACGCAATTCGGATACCGTTGCGAGAGGTGATGCTCCCAGTCCCCTCCCGCCCTAAAGTGTGGACGGGGGGAAGTTTCTTTTGGACCCGCCGGATTACAGTCCCTGTTTGCCAGACTATCGGCACTCGTAGCGCTAAGATCCTAGCCCGAAAACGGTGTAGCCACGTCAAGTGTTCAACATACTGTGTTCTGGCCCTTTGGTCTTTAGGTTTGCTGCGGTCCTTGCGGGTATGATCCCGTGACGACGGACGTGCAGAAACTCATTTCGGAGTATTGCGCCATTGAAAGAATGGATCGAACCCTCCAGCAGGCCGGCTCATTAAATGAGACTGAACTGATCGGATTGAGGGTCCGCGAGATGAGGCGTCGGGAGATTCTTCGTGAACTGACCGCTTGGATCTTCGCCGCCGAAGATTCGTTGCGGCGTAGTCTCGCGCCACAGTGAATGCGACACTTGAACGCAAAGGGTTTGACTTGACCGAAACAAGAAAACAAAAAGTTTGCACAAAAAGCGGCCATAGCCGTTCCGGCTTCCCCCATGAAGCTGCTTTGAGCATGCCCCACGCTTTTTGCGCTCACCGCAGAGCGGGGGGGATTTTTAGTGAAAGACCGTCTGAAGAAAAATGATCTGGTATTGGGACGCGAACAGGCAGACGAAGAGTTATGTGCTTCTGAGACCCGGTACCGTCGACTTTTTGAAACAGCCCAGGACGGAATACTGATTCTCGATGGACACTCGGGATTGATAATCGACGTAAACCCCTTCCTGGCAAGCCTGTTGGATTATCCGCGAGAAGAGTTCATTGGCAAAATGCTATGGGACATCGGCCCATTTAGGTACATTGCAGCATCGAAAGTGGCTTTTCAAGAGCTGCAGGACAAGGAATATATCCGATACGACGATCTGCCTCTAGAGGCGCGGAGTGGGCGCCGTATGAACGTCGAGTTCGTCAGCAACGTATACGAGGTAAATGGCACGAGGGTAATTCAGTGCAATATTCGCGACATTACGACACGCAAGCACGCGGAACAAGCACTTCGCGTCAGCTACGCCCAGTTGTCCGCGGTCGTAAACTCGGCGATGGACAGCATCATCACCGTGGACCGCAGCCAGCGAATCGTGTTGTTCAATGCGGCAGCAGAAAAGATGTTTGGTTACAGTGCTCGGGAGATGGCAGGACAACCATTGGGACGGCTGCTGCCGGAGCGATTCCGCCAATCGCACGCCCAGCACGTAAATATTTTCGCACAAACGACTGTGACTAGTCGTCGCGTGGGCGGACTCAGTAGCCTGAGCGCACTGCGTGCCAACGGACAGGAGTTTCCTATCGAAGCCTCTATCTCAGGAACTTCGATCTCCGGCGAGCGGTATTTTACCGCGATCGTTCGCGACGTCACCGAGCGCGAGCAAGCCGCGGAGGGGTTACGCAAGTCGGAGGAGAGGTTCAGTAAGGCCTTTCACTGCAGTCCGCTCGCAAACACGATCTCGACGGAGGGGGAAGGGCGGTATCTCGACGTAAACGAGGCATTCCTAAAGATGCTCAGGTACGAACGCCGGGATGTCATTGGTCGCACCGCCGCGGAGCTCGGCTTCTGGATAGAACCGTCGCATCGCATGGAGATGCTACGGCAGCTAGAGAAAAACGGACAGGTCACGGGGCTCCTTACACAATGCAGGACCCACACGGAGAGATTCGGCAAGCAGACGTGTCGGCGGAAATGATCGACATCGAGGGGCAGCGGTGCGTGCTGGCTATCACTCGCGACATTACCGAGACTCAGCGATTGGAAGCGCAGTTCCTCCAGGCCCAGAAGATGGAAGCGGTAGGACGTCTGGCCGGGGGGATAGCCCATGATTTCCATAACATTCTAGGCGTGATTATCGGCTACAGCGATCTCTCGCTAGCTCTTGTTGCGCGGGACAATCCGGCGAACAAGCACCTGGAGCAAATCAAGAAAGCATCAAACCGGGCCGTCTTACTTGCGCGGCAACTCCTGGCGTTTAGCCGGCAACAGGTGGTCTTTCCCAATATCTTGGATCTGAACGAACTGGTGCATAACGTGATCGACATGTTGACGCGAATCGTCGGTGAGGATGTTGCTGTTTCGTTCCGGCCGACTACCGCGATTGGCAGCATCAAGTCCGACCCAGGCCAGATTGAACAAATCCTGATGAATCTGGCGGTGAACGCCCGAGATGCGATGCCGGGCGGAGGCAAGATCATCATCGAAACGGGGCATGCTGAACTCGACGAGCACTACGTTTCCCAGCACCCAGGTTCCCATACCGGACAACATGTCGTTTTGGCCTTCAGCGATACGGGGTGCGGCATCGACGAAAATATCAAGTCAAAAATCTTCGAGCCTTTCTTTACCACGAAAGGGCTTGGAAAGGCACCGGCCTCGGACTCTCAACCGTGTACGGAATTGTGAAGCAAAATGGGGGTTGCATTTTCGTTTACAGTGAACCCGGCAAGGGAACAAAGTTCAAGATTTATTTTCCGAGAGGGGCCGAAAGAGCCGAATATCAGGTGCCGTCCCATGAAGAAGCCGGGTTTCCAGGAGGGTCAGAAACGATTTTGGTGACTGAGGATGATGACCCTCTGCGCGAATTGGCCATCAGCATACTGAAAGATGCCGGTTACCGAGTCGTCGAAGCAAGGGATGCCGAAACCGCGCTAAGCATACTGCGGGTTCCTGAACTAGAAATCGACCTGCTCCTTACGGATGTCATCATGCCCGGAAAAAGCGGGGTTGACCTTCTGGCACTCGCCGAGGTAGTCCGTCCGAATCTCCGTTCGTTGTTCATGTCGCGATACGCTGCCGATCTGATTGCTCAAAGGGGCGGGCTGGCACCGGAAGCCGCGTTCCTGGAGAAGCCGTTCAGCAGAAGTTCGCTGCTGACGAAAGTCTATTCGGCTCTGCATGGCGAGTCTGCAAAAAAGCGATCGCGTTAAGAACTCCCACCGCGGGTGAACTTACCAACACTGCGGCGGTCCTAGTTCGCAAAAGCATAACTTCGTCTTCCACCAGCACTACGACAAATGTTACACAGATTGATTGACGGAGGTGTGCAAAACTGAACAGTTAATATAGGCCGTAAACGCCACTATGAACAAGATTGCAGGCCAATCCATGCAAACAAGAGTTTCGCGATGAACACACAGATTATGCTGCTTTGCGCGGCTCTGCTTTGCCCGGGCACGGCGCTCGCCCAATTAGGCGTCAACTGTGGTGAGCACCCCGAGGTTTTCCAAAGAAAACACGGATTCGCATGGTTCACTCCCGAACAACTGGAGAAAAGAGCGACCAAGCGAGTTGAACCTGTGATGCCGTCAACCCCGGCAGGATTTCATTATGATGGTTATGTCACCTTTAAGATCCTTGTGGATAAAGATGGCGGAATTGGTTGCATTTGGGCCCATGGTGGTAACCCTGTATTCTTTCCGGCGGTCAACGAAGCATTACAATACTGGCAGTTTAAGCCACTGGTGGTGAATGGAAAGCCTGTCGAATTCGTTGGCGTGATGAAGTTTCACGTGCACGCAGGCTAGAATTGATGCTGAGCAACCTGCATGTCCCGGATATGCACATCCGAGGAGCTCACTTCCTCGGAAGATTCTGAGATACGTGACGTTAACAGCCACAGGCGATTGCACAGACTGAGAATTTCCGATCTGCCGTTCCGGCCCCGCTAACATCACCTCACACCCATAGCCCCCCTAGCTAAAGGCTGTTGCAAAACTCCGGTTCTATCAATTCGGCGATTGAAAGCCAGTGATTTCGTGGAGAAGGTGCTCGATGGCGGTGGTTTGAGTGCCGGCTTGATCGGCAACTCGCGCAGGCCCCATCGGTTCTGGTGGCCCGTGGGTCTTCCCGCCGGGTGGACTAATATTGCCGCACTCAACGCACGGTCGGGGACCAGAGATCCAACGCGAGCCGGATCGAATTCCATGCCTCTGACAAGCGAACTTGTGGGCGCGTCGGAGACGGCTTTTCCCCCGCGATCTAACCGTGGTCCCAAACCGACAGTCCGTAGCGGTTGGTTCAGGACTGCCTGAGTAAGGCTGAGGAACATTGACAGACACAGAAGTAGGCAGCAGACGAGGGTTAGAGGGAACCATAGTTTCATCGCGAATCAGCCTCGCGAGCAAGCAGCAAATTGCGCTCCTTATTGAGCTCCGCCAGTTCACGCAGACACTGCTGCATTTGTTGCCAAGCGGCCACTCCTTCTCGCGTGGCCTGCTCGGCGCCCTTGGGAACATAGTAGCCAGTGGTCTTTCCCTTCTCCCCGCGGTAGCTCACATTCAGATGCGGACCATGCTTGGGTCCATCTCCCTGACAATGGCAGCCGGTTCGCCCGCAGGTACGGTAGGTTTCCGAGAGCATTCCGAAGATGGCGATCGCGGCCAAACGTTCAATCTCGCCCAGCAGCTTGCGTCGTTGGGCAGTAGCACGCTGCGACAAGCTGTCAATGACTATCTTTCGCTGCGACGCAGTTTGGGTTTCAAACTGAAGAAGCACGAACCTTGCTTGCGGGAGTTCGTCTCTTTTCTCAAGAAGAAAGGAGCCGCTCGTATCTCCACCGCCCTGGCTTTACAGTTTGCGACGCAACGTAGGCACACACAACCGGCGGAATGGGCGGCTCGCCTCAGTGTGGTGCGCGGCTTCGCCCGCTACCGGAGCGGCGATGATCTCGCCACCGAGATACCTCCGCCCGGACTCTTGCCTTACCGTGCCATGCGTGCGCGACCGTATCTGTACTCTGAAGAAGAGATCCGACAACTGCTGAAAGCTGCCCGAACTCTGCCACCGACTTACAATCTCAAGCCTTGGACGTACTACTGTCTAATCGGCCTCCTGGCGGTGACCGGCATGCGCGTCAGCGAGGCACTCAACCTGCAACTCAAGGACGTCGATTGGTCCGAGGGGGTGCTCACGATTCACGGGACGAAGTTTGGCAAGTCCCGCTTGGTTCCTTTACATGCCTCGACCAGAAGAGTTCTCTCAGCGTACGCCAAGCGTCGGGACAGTTTTTCGCAGATCGCCCCGTCTCACACTTCTTCGTGTCAAGCCGCGGCACACGTTTGGATGGGGGCGGTGTCCGCCGAACCTTTTATCGGCTGTCTCGGCAGATCGGACTGCGTGATGCTTCGGCCAGCCATGGCCCACGCCTGCACGACTTTCGTCACCGGTTCGCTGTGGAAACATTGGTGCGCTGGTATCGCAAAGATGAGGACGTCGAGCGACGCTTGCCGATCCTGTCGACCTATCTCGGTCACGCACACGTCACTGACACTTACTGGTATCTCACCAGCACTCCGGAATTACTCGGAGCAGCGGGAAAGCGAATGGAGAAAAGGTGGGGAGGTGTTTTATGAAAAAACCCGCCGACTTCCCCGCTTTGTTGGAGTCATTCTTTACGCAACGTCTCATCGCTCAACGAAGGGCGAGCCCACACACGATCGTTTCCTATCGGGATACCTTCCGCTTGCTGCTGCATTTCGCTCAAGAACGATTGCACAAGCCACCGTCGCAACTGACGATGGAAGACCTGAACGCCCCATTCCTCGGGACGTTCCTGAATGACTTGGAGAATAACCGCGCCAATGGCGCACGGATCCGGAACTTGCGCCTGACGGCGATTCGGTCGTTCTTCCGCTACGCGGCACTGGAAGTCCCTCACCACGCCGCTCTGATCCAGTGGGTCCTGGCCATCCCCAACAAGCGGCAGCCTCGGCCACTGGTAGATTTCTTAACCCAACCCGAGCTCAAAGTTGTCTTGGCCGCGCCGAACCGGAACACGTGGCTGGGACGTCGCGACCATGCTCTGCTGCTAACCGCGGTGCAGACCGGCTTGCGACTCTCCGAACTCACCAGCCTTCGACAGAGTGATATCTCATTTCGCTCTGGTGCTCATGTCCGATGCCAAGGAAAAGGACGGAAGGAGCGATGCACACCCTTGGCGAAGCCGACCGTGGGTTTGCTCGCGGAGTGGATTAAGGAACAGGGAAAGGAGGCCTCCAAGGTCTTGTTCCCCAGCGCACGCGGCGGTTCGCTGAGTTCTGACTCCGTCCAGTATCTGGTGACCAAGTACGCTGCTACGGCACGGAAGAGGTGCCCCTCATTGTCGCAAAAGTGGGTTACGCCGCATGTGCTTCGACACACCGCCGCCATGGAACTGCTCCAAGCGGGAGTGGATCGTGCGCTCATCGCACTCTGGTTGGGTCACGAGTCCGTCGAGACAACACAGATCTACCTCGATGCCGATCTTGCTTTGAAAGAAAAGGTGCTCGCGAAGACTATGCCAATCAAAGGGAGGAGGGGATCTTACCGTCCTGCCGATGAGCTGCTGGGCTTCCTCAAGAACCTGTGAAGCGTACCGGACTATGCCGAATCGTGCCGCATACCCGGTACTTTGGGGGTTCGATTCGCCCCGCATGGCACCGGCTCTTCCAAGGCTCAGAGTCCACACCTTCGTAATCTGCCCGCGAAGTTTGATCGTTCAATTACAGCGTCGCTGATCCGAAACCCTCGCTGCGAGTCTTGAACCTGACACACGGGACGTTCAGTCTCGGCTCAGGGGAGGCCGGGAGCACGCACCCTCGTCGCGGAATCACCGGCGACTTCCCGGCAAGATACGAAACCCTGTGAAGTTGCTCGGCGGTCTGCATTGGGATCCCGCAGAGATGGTCAATTGTGCACAGACCTCAGAGACCCACCGAGATTAATAAAGAGATAGCCCTCACGCTCGCAATCCAAGCTTCGCGAGGGCCGAGGTGGAATATGAAGACCAGCACGAAGGACAAGCTAAAAGGCAGCTTCCACGAAATGAAGGGAACGATCAAGGAAGAGGTCGGAAAGATCACGAATGCCCGTGATCTAAAAGCCGAAGGGAAAGCCGAAAAGAAGGAAGGTAAAGTTCAACAGAAGATAGGCCATGCTAAAGAAGCCGTCGCAGATTTGAAAGACAAGCTACCAGAGTTGAAGACTGGATAGGCCATTCAGTGCCGGATCCGCAAAGTGGAAGGGGGCATCGAAAACTAAAACGAATCACCGTCGAACTTGGAGAGGAGAGAATAATGCCGCAAACAGTGCTGGAACGAACCGGCGAGCACATCGCCGAATCTGCGCGCAAGGCTTCTCGCGTGACATCTGCGGTTGCCGATGCAATTGAAGATGGCGTAGGAGCGGCGAGGCGTGTTGTGAAACAAGGCGGCGATGCTGCTGAAGAGTTCTTTGATGATACAACCAAGCGCCTGCAGCGACACCCGGTTGAAACTGTCATAACGTCATTGGCGGTAGGCATCACCGTCGGAATTATGATCGCCTGGATGATGAAACGAAGGTAGGTCTGGCAAATAGCCAGGATGCTTGGAAGCAGGTGCTTGCTAGCTTGTCGTCGAAGCCTTCGCCGACCGAGATACCACGCGATAGCTGTTCCGGTCATTAACCTGTTGAGCGGACAGCAAAAGCTGGTTTGATGAGACGCAGCACGAGTCCCGGCGCCAGGACGGGCCCGTGTGGCCTCTACCTTCTGTTCGGTCCCGTTCCGACCGGACCACACCGTTTAGGAGCCCGCAATGTCCGAGTCGGACCGCTCCGGGAGTTTGCGGCCGAACACCACGATGCGCACCGCGAGTCCTCTGTTGTTCGAGAAAAGGTCAGCGTCCTCACATGGGATACCCATGCCGTCCCTTCCAATGCGAATAGCGGTTGTCGGGAACCATCTCCCGCGACAGTGTGGAATCGCGACCTTCACGACAGATTTGTGTGATGCGATTGCTGATGAGTACGGAGCCGCTGGAGTATTCGTTGTAGCCGTCAACGACCCACAATCAGGCTACAGCTATCCTGCGCGAGTGCGATTCGAGATAACCGAGAGCGACATCTCCTCCTATCAAGCAGCCGCCGACTTTCTTAATTCCAGCAATGTGGATCTCGTGTGTCTACAGCACGAGTACGGGATTTTTGGAGGGAAGCGCGGCAGCCATGTCCTGCGGCTGCTGCAGCACCTCAAAATGCCAGTGGTGACAACTCTGCATACGGTTCTTCGTGAGCCGGATGTCGACCAACTGATCGTCCTGCAAGAAATCGCCGCACGCTCTGATCGTCTTATTGTTATGAGCGAACACTCTTCCCAGTTTTTGCAAGATGTATTTAGGGTCCCGGCGGGGAAGATTGACCTGATTCCACACGGCATCCCCGACTTGCCTTTTGCGGAGCCAGTTCTTCATAGAGATTCGCTCTCAGCACAAGGAAAGATCGTATTACTCACGTTCGGCCTGCTATCTCCGAACAAGGGATTCGAAACCGTGATTCAGGCCCTGCCACGCATTTTGTCACGGCACAGCAACGTTGTTTATGTGATCGCGGGCGCTACTCACCCACACGTCAGACGTCGCGAGGGTGATCGATACCGGTTCCAATTGCAGGCCCTAGCCAAGGAGCTGGGAGTTGAGGAGAACGTGGTCTTCCACAACCGGTTTGTCTGCCCTCAAGAGATGGCATCGCTAGTTGGTTCCGCCGACATCTACGTCACGCCGTACCGCTACGAGGCACAAGCCGTATCTGGAACCCTCGCTTACGCCTTGGGCGCCGGGAAAGCGATCATCTCGACGCCGTACTGGCACGCCGCCGAACTCCTGGCTGATGGGCGCGGGGAGCTGGTTCCCTTCGAGGATCCAGCGGCTCTTGCAGATGTGGCAATTGAACTCCTGGACAACCAGGCGGCTCGCGAGGCTATGCGCAGACGTGCTTACCTCTATGCACGCCACATGGTCTGGGACCGAGTGGCGCAGTCTTATATGCGGACCTTCGTACGAGCTTCCGGTGGTCGCAAGCAACCTGCCCGGGCGGCGTTCCCTGTACAGACTGCCCAGAAGAACGCTACAAGCCGACTCATAAATGCCTGAGTAAAGGAGATCGTGACTATGACTGAATACGTTGGAGCGATTGAAAAACAGACTTTGGAAAACACATATTTCCGGCACGTGTTATTCACGGCGCAGCACGCACAGCTTGTCGTGATGTGCTTGCGGCCCGGGGAAGACATCGGAGATGAAGTGCATCCGAATGTCGATCAGTTCTTCCGCATCGAGCAGGGGGAGGCCAAGTTCGTTTTTGGCGATAAGGAGGCGCACCTGGTGCACGACGGAGATGCGGTCGTGGTTCCGGCAGGGACTTACCACAACGTGGTGAATACTTCGAAGACGGCACTATTGAAGCTCTATACGATCTATTCTCCGCCAAACCATCCCGATGGGACGGTGCACAAGACTAAAGCCGAGGCAGTCGCTGCAGAATTGGTGGAACACCGCTAAAACGCCGGGCCCTCTCTGTCCAGCGGGAAAACTTTTTGTTCCTGGCTGGCGAGGCGTCGTACGAATCACCCCATAGGGCCCTGGTGCGTGGCTTTGTTCGTTGACCCGGTTTTGAGGCGGCTGCGGAGCTGGCAAACATGAATTGCTCTTCTCGTATATCCGAAATGGCCAGACACTTACTGGAGCTTCAAGCATGCTCTGCCGTTTCAGGGCAAGCGTTCTTCATATCCTCCTCTGGGATTGCTCACAATTGCTGCCCTGCTGCCTGCCCACTGGGCGAAGCGCCTCGTCGACACGAACGTGCGCGCGCTGACAGATTCCGACCTAGCATGGGCTGACGTCGCACTGGTCAGCGGCATGCTGGTGCAAAAGGACAATCTACTCGTCATCCTGGCTCAGTGCCGTGCTCGCGGAATACGTACAGTCGTGGGTGGACCGATCGCCAGCGGTTTCGCCGAACTGCATCATTACGCCGATCACGTCGTGATTGGGGAGGCCGAGGACCTAATCGCGCCACTTGCCGAAGACCTGGAACGGGGCACAGCAAGGTCGCAATACAAGGCTAGCGAGATGCCGTCCCTTGATCGCAGTCCGTTGCCTGACCTGAGCTTGATCAATACCCGGCATTACTGCTCGATGGCCATCCATATTCGCGTGGGTGCCCGTACAACTGCGAGTTCTGCGACATCATTGAGATATACGGGCGCAAGCCTAGGACAAAGTCCGTGGCTCAAGTCATCGCTGAGCTGGAGCAACTGTATCGCCGCAAATGGAGAGGGGCGGTGTTTCTTGTGGACGACAACTTCATCGGAAACAAGAAGAGCGCCAGGCAACTACTGCTCGCACTGGCCGAATGGAACGACCGACATCGTCGGCCATTTACATTTTTTACAGAGGCGTCCATGAACTTAGCAGATGACGCTGAGCTTCTGGCGTTGATGAAAGCCGCTGGTTTCATCCGAGTGTTCCTTGGCCTTGAGACTCCGGTAGAAGCGAGCCTGAAAGAAGCTCACAAGATACAGAACACCCAGCGGAGTTTGCTTGACAGCGTACGCTGCATTCAGCAACACGGTATCGAGGTTATGTCCGGTTTTATCGTAGGCTTCGATAGTGATCCGGATGATGTATTCGACAGGCAGGTTGAGTTCATCGAGGAGAGCGCCATCCCGGTCGCAATGGTAGGGCTTCTCCAGGCACTCCCAGGCACGCAGCTATACCGGCGCCTGGAGCGCGAAGGACGCCTTGTCAGCGACGCAAATGGAAACAACATCGACTGCAATCTGAGTTTCATTCCGACAATGTCTGCACAATGCTTGTTGGATGGGTATCGTTCGATATTGAAGCGCATTTACGCCCCGGACGCCTACTTACGATCGGGTCCGGCGTTTCCTGGAGCGCTATCAGCCCACCCGTACCCGCAGATCGCTCTCGGAGTACATCGCGTTGTGTCGTTCCATCGTGAAGCAAGGCATACTCGGCGACGCACGCGCAAGCTACTGGAAATTGCTCATTGATGCCGCCACACGGTACCGCCATGCCTTCGGCACTGCAGTGACCTTGGCGATCCTGGGTTATCACTTCAACGCAGTGACCGAGGAAGCCTGCCGGACTGACTAGCCGTCAGTTCCGAGTCTGCCTCAGACCTTGGTCAAGAATGCCTGCTTCTCGCCACCGCCGTCATTCGCCAAACCTGCGGTAAAACCAGGTCTTGATCAACTGGGTCAGCACCACATAACAAACCAATATCACTGCCAGCAGCAACCAGTACCGGGGTGGAAGTGGGACAAACCCGAGAGCACCGGCAAGGGGCGAAACTGTCAGCCCGGCGCCCACCGCGACGATGATTATCGAAGTGAGGATGAGTGGCCAACTGGCCCAGCTCTGGAGAAATGGGATTTTGTTTGTGCGGATGACGTGAATGATCAGCGTCTGGGTGAAGAGCGACTCGACGAACCAGCCGGTGTGGAATAGGGCCGGGTTGTGCCAGCAATTGAACAGGTACAGCATCATGAAGAATGTCAGGTAGTCGAAGATGGAGCTGATCGGCCCGATAAACAGAATAAACCGCAGGATCCCGCCAATCTCCCACTTGCGGGGCTTGGTCAGCCAATCGGCATCCACCTCGTCGGTGGGGATGGTGGTCTGCGAGAAGTCGTAGAGGAGGTTGTTGGTCAGCACTTGAATCGGCAGCATAGGGAGGAAGGGCAGGAACGCGCTGGCCCCCACGACACTGAACATGTTGCCGAAGTTGGAGCTGGCTGCCATCTTGATGTACTTGACAATGTTGCCGAATACGCGCCGGCCTTCCAGCACCCCTTGCTCCAATATCAGAAGGCTGTTTTCCAATAGGATGATGTCGGACGACTCCTTGGCGATATCTACCGCGCTGTCCACCGAGATGCCCACATCAGCAGCCTTCAGGGCCGGAGCGTCGTTGATGCCGTCGCCCATGAATCCCAGCACGTGTCCCTTACTTTGGAGCGCGCGGATGATGTGTTCCTTGTGGGCCGGAGCCAGCCGGGCAAAGACGCTGGTCACGCTGGCAGCTTCGGCCAGCTCAGTTTCGCTCATCCCCTCAATCTGAGAGCCGAGCAAGAGGTGCTCTACCGGCATTCCCACTTCCTTGCAGATGTAGGCGGTGATGATCTCGTTATCGCCAGTCAGGATCTTCACGTCCACGCTCAAGTTGTGGAGCCGCTTCAAGGCCTCCGTGGCGCTGTCCTTTGGCGGGTCGAGGAAGGCTAGGAAGCCTAGCAGGATCAGGTCTGACTCATCCTTGACCGCGTAAACGGGTTCGTCCGTCGCACCAGGTATTTGCTTATACGCCAGGGCTATCACCCTGAAGCCCTGACCGTTCAGGTCGTCCGCCAACAACCGGCGTTTGGCATCATGCTCGGGCAGGACTTCGATAACCTCCCCCTTGACTTCCACCCGAGTGCACAAGCCGAGCACTTCTTCGACTGCACCCTTGCAGATCAACGTGTTCAAGCCGGTCTCATCTTCCACCACCACCGACATCCGGCGCCGCACGAAGTCAAACGGGATCTCATCGACCTTGCGATATTTGTCTTTCGCTTTCAGGCGTTCCTCCAGTTCCTCATGGTCGAGAATCGCCTCGTCGAGCAGGTTCTTCAGCCCGGTATGATGGTAGCTATTCAGGTAGCCATACTGCAGCACCTTCTCGCTCGGATCGCCGTGTGCGTCCAAATGCTTTTCGAGTACGATCTTGCCCTGGGTGAGGGTGCCGGTCTTGTCAGTGCACAGCACGTTCATCGCCCCGAAGTTCTGGATGGCATTTAGACGTTTGACGATCACTTTCTTGCGCGCCATCGCCAGCGCGCCCTTGGACAGGTTGACCGTCACGATCATTGGCAGCATCTCGGGGGTGAGTCCGACTGCCACCGCCATTGCAAACAGGAAAGCTTCCAACCAGTTATGTTTGCTCAGTCCGTTGATCAGGAAGACCGCCGGAACCATCACGGCAATGAAACGGATCATCAGCCAGGTGAACCGGTTGACGCCTTTATCGAAGCTGGTCAGCTGACGCTGCCCCACGATACTGGCAGCCAGCGATCCAAAGTAGGTCTTGTCTCCGGTATGGATGACTACGGCCGTCGCGGAGCCGCTCTCCACGTTGGAGCCCAGGAAGCAGATATTGGGCAGTTCCAGCGGGTTCTGAACGTCGGCGGACGTAGGGTCGGCTTTTCTCTCCACGGGTAGGGATTCGCCGGTAAGTGCCGCCTGATTCAGGAACAAGTCTTTGGCGGAAAGCACCCGTACGTCGGCTGGGACCATATCGCCGGCGGCGAGCCGAATGATGTCGCCCGGCACCAACATCTTGAGTGGTACTTCGGCTTCCTTGCCATCACGCACCAACGTCGCGGTATTGCTGACCATCGCTTTGAGCTTTTCCGCGGCGTTATCGGCCCGCATCTCCTGGAAGAAACGCAACACCACGCCCAGAACTACCATCACGAAAATCACCGCTGTTGCGCGCAGGTCACCGGTCAGAAAAGAAAGCACACCGAGCGCCGTGAGCAGGAGGACTAACGGATTCTTGACGTTACTCAGGAGCCGCATCAGGGCTGATTGAGGCTTCTCGCGGGCGATCTCGTTCAGCCCGTATTGCTTCAACCGGGAATCGGCTTCCGCCTGGCTCAGGCCGGCTAGTCGCGATTCAAGCTCTCTAAGGACGGTCTCGGTATCGGCGCGCGCCTTTTCCAGTAATTGATCGGAAACAAGCGCTTCCTTTCCGCCCGTGAGATTACCCTGGCGCTGAGCTGGACTCATGGTGGTCATTGGCAAACCGATTCGCACCTCCTCTATCTAGCAGACCGGGCCGGCGCTGCGCCGATCTGTTCAACGATACGATAATGACCCGCCGTCCTGGAGATGTTACCAGTACGCTGCTTTACCCGTGAGGGTCCATGAGCGTAGCGTTGTGAGCTTAGCGCCACGGAGGCTAGCCCGCATTATGCGTGAATGTGAAGAGATCTGAAGACAAAAGAAGCCTCCTCTGTTACAAACATGTTGTCGAAACAATGTTTGCGGCAACAAA
>Ga0209890_10000021_pt1 | contig 72918 bp, 63 predicted proteins | sample OrgsoiDNA2013049_FD_185799 | JGI IMG/M metagenome (GOLD analysis project Ga0209890, IMG submission 185799) | Permafrost soil microbial communities from the Arctic, to analyse light accelerated degradation of dissolved organic matter (DOM) -... | ecosystem: Environmental > Terrestrial > Soil >... | reverse complement strand
CACCTTTGTCATCGGCGCGGAGTGCGACGTCGAGCCCGGCGACCCGGTGACGCTGATCGGCACCGACGGAGACGAGCGCATCCCGGTCGAGGAGTGGGCGCGACTCGCCGGCACGATCAGCTACGAGATCGTGACCTCGCTGGCTGGGACCTGGACGTTCACACCGTCGGGCGCAGCGGCGACTACCATCCAGGTCCCCGGAGGCGGGTGGGTCGCGCAGGGTTTCTCCCGGACCAGCGTCACGGCCGCTCGCTACGACCGGATGGTGACCGTGCCCGATCTCGGGCGCGCGCAGGCAACGTACCTGGAGCTTGGCGCGGTGAACCATCAAGCGACGCTCACCGTCGACAGCACGATGTTGGGCACCAACACCACGTCGTTCACGCCGTCGGTCTTCGACGTGACGGGCGCCGTCAAGCCGGGCATGGCGCATCACTTCATCGTCGACGTCAAGGGGCGGGACGCCCTGCACTCGCCCGGCGGTACCCTGCTGGTGCCCGACGGCGCTAACTGGTCGCCGAACATTCCGCAGGGGATCTTCCGGTCGGCGGTCGTGCACGTCATGCCCGCGCTTCACGTCGCGGACGCGTTCGTACGGACGGACGTGGCGAATTCTCAGATCAGCATCGATGTGATGGTGAAGAACGACGGCACCGCGCCGGCCAACGGCACCGTCAGCGTGGCGCTGTCGAGCTGGAATTGCGACGCGAATCAATACCCGACGCTGCCGTCGTTACCGATCTCGGCGCTTGCTCCCGGGATGTCCGCGAAAGTGACGGTCGGGCCGGTGAAGTGGGGGCTCGGCTCATCGTCCTACTGGTGGCCCAACGTGCCGTACACGCCCGGATACGTCGCCAAGCTGCACGTCGCCGCCGTGACGGTCACGCCCGACGCGGCCGGCGGGGGCGCCGCGGCCGCGCACACGGTGCCGTATCGTTTCGGGTTCCGTCAGGTGAAACAGGTGGCGTCCGCGGGCGCGGTGGTCGGGCACTACGAGCTGAACGGCGTGCGCTTCAACCTGCGGGGCGACAACATCCAAGGAGCCGACTACGACAGCATCAATAACACGGGCAAGGGAAACGGGGACGCGTATGACCTGTTCGCGGGCTTCTTGCCGCCGTCGTCGAGCAACCGCGGATTTCCGGGCGCCGTTGATAACTGGGAAAAGCTGAACTACAACGGCACGCGCATCCACCAGGTGCTCGCCACGCCGTACATGCTCGACGTCATGGACGAGATGGGGTTCCTGGCCATCGGCGAGACTGCGATCCGCGGCGAGGGGAGCGGCGGCCAAGACTACGTCCTCGGTCACGACAACATGGTGGCGCACCTGACGGCGATGATCCTGCGCGATCGGAACCATCCGTCGATCATCCGCTGGAGTCAGTGCAACGAGGCCGAAAACGGACCGAATTCATCGAGTTTTCAGCAGGACCTCTTCAACGCGGCGATGGCGGCCGACGGCACGCGCCCAGTGAGCGCTGACATGTACCCGGGCGGGATCAGAAGCGTCTACCCGAGCAGCCCGAATTTCGCTGCTTATCAGCACTACCCCAACGGCACGGGCGCCTACACGAGCAGCGTCGACACGAACACGACCACGCCCTTCGGCGACGGCGAGTTCATCTGGCCGTCCGACAACAGTAAGCAGGGACTCACCTGGTTCGGGACCTCGACGATCACGCTCCGCCAGAAGGACGCCTCGGATGTCCGGCCCTACACGCTGCTCTCCGGGTGGGCGAGCTTCATCCCGGGCGTCAAGCGGACCATGATGACCATCGAGTCGTTGAACACGAACCCGGTGTTCGGTGAAGACAACCTCCCCGACCCCTGGTCGAACCCGATCATCACGCGCATCTCCCGCGCCTTCAATCCGGTCGCCGTCGCCGACGTCGCTTACTGGGACGCCAACCACGCGTCGAACACCAACGGCGACTGGCCCATCTCGAAGGAGAGCGTGACGAAGGGGACGAAGCTTTCCCGTCAGCTGGTCGTGTTCAACGACACCTTCGCCGGGACTACCGTCGACGTTTCATGGGAGATGCACCAGGACAGCGCCACTGGGGCGCTGTCCGACCAGGGGACCACGCAGCTGAACATTCCTCTCGGTCAGCACATGGCCACCAACATTCAGGTCAGCGCGCCCTCGAACGGCACGACTGCCGTGCTGATCCTGCAGTCCAGCAAAAATGGCCAGGTGATCTTCCGCGACGACGGCCAAGTCTTCACGTTGAAGTAGCGATGGGAAGATCGGCGGCATCGCTCTCGAAAATGGGGAGACATTCATGACGCACCGTATTCGCTTAGGATCCTGATCTGGATCATCGTCAGGATCAAAAGGCCAGAAGATCGGCGTCGTTTACGAGACCCTGGAGACCACAACGGGCGGGCCGCCCAGGATTCCCAACTAGATGTTCAAGCCGGGGATGCGGATGCCGGTGGTCTCGTCGGGGGATTTGAGCGGGAGGTGGACAGAGAAGGTCGAGCCGCGACCGAGCTCGCTCTCGACCTCGACCCGCCCCCCATGCAGCTCGACCAGCCGGCGCGACAGCGCCAGGCCGAGGCCGGTTCCCTCCGGACGGGTGCCGTTCGGCTGCGCGAGCTGCTCGAACTCGCGAAAGAGGCGCGGCAGGTCGGCGCGCGCGATGCCGATTCCCGTGTCGGAGACGGAGACCACCAGGCTGCGCGCTTCGGCCCGCGCCACCAGCCGCACCGTCCCGCCGCGCGGCGTGAACTTGATGGCGTTGGAGATGAGGTTGTAGAGCACCTGCTTGATCCGGCCAGGATCGACGAAGATGTCCGGAAGGCCGGGCGGCAGGGTCATCTCCAGGTGAATCCCGCGCTTGGTGGCGACCGCCCCAATCACGCCGCGCACGACGTCGAAGATGCTGCCGATCGGCGTCCGCTCGTACGCCAGGTCCATCCGCCCCGCCTCGACCTTCGAGATGTCGAGGATGTCGTTCACCAGCTGGAGCAGGTGGCGCCCCGAAATCAGCACGTTGCCGACGTAGTTGCGTTGCTTGTCATTGAGCCCGCCGAAGATCTGTTGCTCCAGCAGCTCGGAGAACCCGATCACCGCGTTCAGCGGCGTGCGCAGCTCGTGGCTCATGTTGGCCAGAAAGGCGCTCTTGGCTTTGTTGGCGGTGTCGGCCGCCTCCTTGGCCTCGCGCATCTCTCGCTGCGCGCGCTCGCGCTCGCCGACTTCGTCCTTGAGCCGTCCGTTGGCCTCCACCAGCTGGCTGGTGCGCTTGTCGACCCGCACCTCCAGCTCCGACATGATCGCGCGCAGCGAGGCCTCGGCCGCCTTACGCGCCGTGATGTCGGTGAACGAGGCCATCGCCGCGTAGGGGGCGCGGTCGCCGAACCGCACCAGCGGCTGCGAGTTCATCGAGATCCAGACCTTGCCGCCGTCGCCACGGGTCACGCCGAGGACCACGTTCTGCCGCGGCTCACCGGTCTGCAGCGTTATTAGGAACGGCAGCTCGCCGCCGGCGACCGGCCGCTCGGCCTCGTCGGTCGCCGAGGCGAAGGTTTCCGCCGAGGGGCGCCAGGCCATCTCGGACGACGGACGCGCCAGGATCCGTTCGCAGCTCGCGTTGGTGGCCATCACGTTCCCGTTGGCGTCGACCAGGATGATCCCTTCATCGAGCGCCGCGATCACCGAGCGGTAGCGCTCTTCGCTGTCGCGCAGCCCCTGCTCGACCCGCTTGCGCTCCATGAACTGGCCGATCTGGCCACCGAGCGCGCTCAGCATCGAGAGGTGATCGTCGTTGGCCTGCCGAATGTCCACGCTGTAAAAAGCGAGCACGCCGATCACCTCGGGACCGTTGCGCAGCGGGATGGCGAAGGCACCGTGCAGCCCCGATTCGGCGGAGAAGCCGGCCATAGGCAGCATCGGCTCTTCCGCCAGGTCGGAGATCCAGAGCGGGAGGTGCCGCTCCCAGACCCGCCCCGGCAACCCTTCGTCGGTCTTGAGCCGCACCGCGCGCCGCCGTTCCACGAACTCCGTTCGTTCGAAGCTGTCGGCATGCCACAGATCGACAGACCGCAGGAACTGCCGCCCCTCCTCGACCTCCCACAGCTCGCCGACCTGCCAGCCTTGATTCTCGCCCATGATGCGCAGGATGAACGGCGCCGCCTCGATGAGGCTGCCCGAACCGGCCAGCACGCGGGTGATGAGGTACTGCAATGACAGCAGCCGTTCGGTGCGCTGACGCTCCGCCACCTCACGTTCGAGCGCCGCGCGGCTCGAGTCGATCGTCGCCTGTTTGCGCGCCGCTCCCAGAAGATCGGCCTGGCTCTTCCCGATCGCCAGGATCAACAGCAGGTCCTCGATCCCCACGAACAGCGTCTCGGTGAACCAGACCCCACGCCCGAGGTGCGCGACGCCGTAGGTTGAAAAGCCGATCGCCGTGACCAGGCTGGCCAGCAGCAGCACGGTCGGATCGCGGTACATGGCCAGGAAGGCCAGCGAGACAAACGGGACGGCCCGCATCTCGATCTGACTGCCCGACACATAGATGAGGAGAGCGGCGAGCAGCCCCTGACCGACCGCTATCTCCCGCCGCGTGAGCGCCGAGCCCGGATGGCGGACCGCCATGTAAAGCGGCAGCGCCGCGAAGGTGCCCCCCAGGAAGAAGGCCTTCCAGGCGAGCGGCAGGTGCGGGAGGGCGGCGCTGCCGGGCGCGGGCGCCGTCCAGATCGCGGTGGCGATCCCCCCCAGCCACTGGGCGACCAGCAGCCAGAGGAACATCCGATCGGTGTGCTCCCAGATCTCCTGCTGATACTCGGCGTAGAGCCGCCGCGTCCCCGGAGTCTCCTCCTCGAGCTTCACGCTCACCGAGAGGCGAACCCGTTCCGCTGGGCGGCGAGCCGCGGCGACGCGCCTGTCGGGCTGAGCGGCAGCCGCGCGACCGGCAGGCGAACACAAAAGCAGCTGCCGCTGGGGGCTTGGTCGTCGATCCAGATGGCGCCGCCGTGCACCGACACCGCCCGCCGACAGAACACCAGCCCCAGCCCGTGGCTGGAGCGCGCCTCGCTCACACCGAAGCCGCCGGCCCGCCCGTACTTCTCGAACACGATCTGGCGGTGGGCCTCCGGGATCCCCTCCCCCTCGTCGCGCACCCTTATTTCGACGGCCGGCTCGGCCCCGGCGTCCATCGTCGCCAGGACGACCTCGACGGAGATCGTCGCCCGCTTCGGGCCGTATTTGTAGGCGTTGTCGATCAGGTTCTCGACGATACGCCGCACCAGATCGCGGTCCCCGCGCAGGTGCCCCACGCCGGGGGCGAGCGAGAGCTCCAGCCGTTGCCCCTTGTCTTCGATCCGGCGCCCCATCTCGGAGCAGATCTCACCGAGCAGCCCCGGCAGCTCGAACGCGGAGACGTGCGGGATGAGCGCGCCGTCGTCGCTCCGGCTCACGTCGAGAAGGTTCATTACCAGCCGGACCATCGACTGCGACGCACGCAGCACGTCCTCCAGCGATTCGCGCTCGTCGACCGGCAACTGCGCTCGACTCTGCACGTACTGAACGTTGGAGAGGATGCTCGACAGCGGGTTCTTGAGATCGTGGACGATCAGCGCCGTCAGCTCGTCCTTCTGGCGCTGCGCCTCCAGCAGCGCGTCCCGCTGGGTCCGGATCACCTGGACGTTGGCGCGCAGCTCGTCGGAGAGCCGCTTGATCCGGAGCAGCGACCGCACGCGAATGAGGAGCTCGGTCCGGTTGAGCGGCTTGGTCAAGAAGTCGTCGGCGCCCGAATCGAGCGCCGCCTTGTGGGTCTCGAGATCGCCGAGCGCGGTGAGGAAAAGCACCGGAACGTCGCCCCCCTCGGGGAGCGCCCTGATCCGCCGGCAGGTCTCGTAGCCGTCCATCCCGGGCATGAGGACGTCGAGCAGGACCAGATCCGGGCGCTGCGCGGCGAGCAGCGCCAGCGCTTCCGCCCCCCCCTCGGCCTGAATGACCGCGTACCCGGCGCCGATCAGGTTCCCCTCGGCGACCTCGCGATTCTGGAGGTTGTCGTCGACCACCAGGACGGTGGGCGAGAGCGAGCTATCCGGCGCGAGAGACACGCCTACCGCCCTCCTGTTTGTTGAAGAGGAACGCCTCGACGATAGCCCCGAAGGTGCGCGTGTCGATCGGCTTCGAGAGGTAGCCCTGGAACCCGCTGCCGAGGAGCCGCTCCCGATCGCCCGGCATCGCCAGGGAGGTCACGGCGACGATGGGGGTCTCGGCGAACTCGGCCCGCGCCCGCGCGTGTCGAATCACGGCTTCGGCGCCGCCGCCGGGAATCTGGACGTCCAGCAACAGCAGATCGAGCCGGCCGGCGTCGAGCGCGCGCCGGGCCTCGTCGACCGTCGCCGCTTCCACCACCTCGTGGCCGCGCAGCTCCAGGAGATCGTGCAGCAGCAGCCGGTTGAGCGCGTTGTCCTCGACGATGAGCACGCGCGCCGGCGCAGAAGCGCGCACACCTATCGGATTTGCGTTGGTCGGCATCATCCTCAGGGAGGCGCAGGCGCACGCCCGCGGATCCCCTCCAGCCTCTCGGCAGTTATCCCCGCCGTCTTGACCACCCATTGGGCAGGGCGCGGCATCAAGGATCCAGGATCACCGGTTTTGCCGCGGGCTGACGGTACGTTCGGGCTGTTTCGCCATAGGGAGGATCACCAATTCCACAATGTCAGCATTATGTTACTTTCCGCGCCGCACCCAGGACGGGCTGGTGGCGTCATTTATTTGGGAGAACAGACATGAAAATCTTTGGATCTCGGTTCCTGATGGTGGCGGGCCTCGCCGGTGCGGCGGGCCTCTTATTGAATGTTAACTGCGGCAGCAGCGGCGGCGGTGGCACCGGCGGCAACGGCACCGGGGGTACCCACACGGGCGGCACCACCGGCACCGGCGGTACCCACACGGGTGGCACCACCGGCACGGGCGGCACCCATACGGGCGGCACCACCGGCACGGGCGGCACGGCTGGTGCCAGCGCGACCGGCGGCACGGCCGGCGGCAGCGCGACCGGCGGCGCGGGCGGCGCGGGCGGCGCAGGCGGCGTCAAGGCAACCGGCGGCGCGGGCGGCAACTCGAACACCGACGGCGGGACGAGCACCGCGGCGTTCTCGTTCACGTTCGACAAGAACACCGAGGGCTTCATCTTCAACAACTACAACCCGGCTGGGGGCGGCAACGTCGACACCACCGACGGCGGAACCAAGCCGACGCTGACCTGGGACAACACGGTCGGCAGCCCCAGCTCGACGCCGACCGGTTCGCTCAAGCTCGACGTGACCTTCACGGACTACAACCAGTTCGCGCTCATCTCGAGCGGCACGAAGCCCTGGATGAATGGGTCCGGCAAGACGGCCACGGTCTGGGTCCTGCTCGACGCGGTCGATGGGGGCCATACCTTCGGCGGCGGTATTCAGCTCGAAGCGAGCTCGGGCACCAACTACACCGGCTCGAACGGCCCCTACACCACTCTGACGGCCGGAACCTGGAAGGCGGTCACTCTCCCGTTGACGGCCGCCGGCTCGTTCGATCCCGCCCAGCTCATCCAGTTCAGCATCAACTTCACCACGGGCAGCAAGCCGGACGGTGGAACGTTTGCGGGCCCGGTCCACGCGACCTTCCACATCGACACGCTCACCGACGGCTCGGGCAACCCCGGGGCGCTGGCGCCGAACGCCACGTTCGACGTGAACACTCAGGGCTTCATCGCGTCGGCGTCCACGCATCCCGACGGCGGCGCCACCCCCACGGTGACGTTCGATTCCACGACGGGTGATCCGACCGCGGGCTCCGTCGCCTTGACGCTCCCCTTCAACAACTACAACCAGGGGTACACCATCCAGTCGGACGTTGCACCGACGGCCAACCTCAGCGGCAAGACGCTCCACGCCAAGGTCAGGCTCGACGCGGTCGATGGCGGAACGACCTCGTTCCCCAGCGGTTACGTCCAGCTCTTCGTTCAGAGCGCCGGATTCAAGTTCGCGAATGGACCCGGGAAGAACTTGACCGCGGGCACCTGGACCGACTTGACGCTCACCTTCTCCACCCCGACGTTCATGGTGACCGGCTACGACCCGACGCAGATCATCCAGCTCGGCGTCCAGTTCGGGACCGGCGGTATGCCGGACGGCGGAGTGTTCGGCGCTGCGACCTCGCCGAAGTTCCACGTCGACTCGATCGTCACCCAGTAACACCAGCCCGACTATCAAACCGGCGTTCCGCCTCGCGCGGAACGCCGGTTTTTTGTGTGCCTCTATTCCGCCACCCTCGCTAGTCGTTCTTCTGGCAAACGCCACCAACGTCGCCGAACGCCGGTCCGCCTTCCTGGGCTGGAACACAGGTGTATCCAGCTGGACATGTTGGGGGATTGCGGATGTTCCCTCCGCAAACCCGTCCCGAGGCGTCGGTCGAGCAGGCCGGTAGCACTGCAAGAAACGCCAGGACCAACAACGCCCGCATGACCGGCAGTTTATCATTGGCCTAGCCGCCCGGTCGGACGGCGTAGACTGGCCGTCACATGCGCCTTCGCGCCTCCTCCCTCGCCCTTGCGAGCCTGGCAACCCTCCTCGGCGTGCTCGTTTCCGACGCCCCGTCGCAGGCCGCGGATCTTAAATGGACCGAGCTCGAACCGGGGATCGAGTACGCCACCGCCGAGGCGCCCGGTCCGCGTCCGCTGCCGCTGGCGATCGACGACCACCTTCACCTGGTGCGCGTCGATCCCAAGCGCCGTTCGCTGGAGGCGATCATGGCGGGCGCCGGCGATGGCCGCGCGCGGACAGCCGCGCAATGGTGCCGCGAGCGTCGACTGGCCGTCGCCATCAACATGGGGATGTTCGAAACGGATCGGCGAACGAACACCGGTTATGCGCGCAGCCCGGGGTACGTGAACAACGGGCACTGGGCCGGCAAGTACAAGGCGGCGCTCGGCTTCGGCGCGCTCAAGAAGAACGCGCCGGCGCTGGTGATCTCCGATCTCGACGATCCGGCCGCCAAGGCGCGCCTGGCGGACTATGGAACGGTCATCCAGAACCTTCGCCTGATCAAAGCCGGGCACAGCGTCTGGGAGCAGCAGGAGCGCCGCTGGAGCGAGGCTGCCGTGGGCGTCGACCGCCAGGGACGCCTCGTCTTCATCTTCAGCCGCTACCCTTACACGATGAAGGAGCTCAACGACCTCTTGCTCGCCCTGCCGTTGGCGTTGGAGAGCGCGATGCACATGGACGGCGGGCCACCGGCCAGCCTGTCGATCCACGCCGGCGGCGTGAACCTCGATCTGAATGGCAGCTTCGAGACCGGGGCGTTGGAGAGCGACGGGGTGCCGGCCCAGTTGCCCATCCCCAACGTCCTGGGCGTCAGGCGCTAACTATTCGAGGCCGACGCCGGCGCTACTTGAGCCCGACCGAGCCGGCCCAGTCGACGAAGGTGCTGGGGAAGACGCCCAGCAGGAGCACCACCAGCGCGGTCAGCAGGAGGCCGGCGCGCATCGAGACGCCGTCGGTGGGGGAGAACGGGCGGGCGGCGTCACGGAAGTACATCGCCACGACCACGCGCAGGTAGTAGTAGACGCTCACCAGGCTATTGAGGACGCCGACCACGACCAGCCAGTAGAGCTGGGGCGCCTGCATCGCCGCGCGGAAAAGATAGAACTTGGCGAAGAAGCCGCCCACCGGTGGCACGCCGCCGAGCGACAGCAGGAAGAAGGTCATCGCCAGCGCCACCGCCGGGCGCGCGGCGCCGACCCCCGCCCAGTCGTCGATGTAGAGCCGCTCGTCCTTGCGGTTGCCGATCCAGGCGACCACGCCGAACACGCCCAGCGTGGTGAAGGTGTAGGCCAGGAGGTAGAAGAGCACGGCGGGCTTGGCGTCGGCGACGCCCAACCCCCCGGCCACCACCCCGATGAGCAGGTAGCCGGCGTGCGCGATCGACGAGTAGGCGAGCATCCGCTTGATGTTGTCCTGGCGGAGCGCCGCCAGGTTCCCCAGCGTCATCGTCAGCGCCGCCAGCACCGACAGCGCCGAGGCCCAGCCGGTGAAGTCGAAGACCATCAACGGGCTCCCGAAGGCGGTGCCCAGAAGACGGATGAGCGCGCCGAAGGCGGCAGCCTTCACGCCGGCGGCCATGAAACCGGTGACCGGCGTCGGCGCCCCTTCGTAGGCGTCCGGCGCCCACATGTGGAAGGGGACGGCGGCGACCTTGAAGACCAACGCGATCAGGATGAAGTACTCGCCAAGGTAGAAGATCGGCGTCTTGTGGGCTTCCGCCGTCTTGGCGGCGATCCCCGAATAGGTGAACTCGCCGCCCGTGGCGCCGTAGACCAGCGCGATGCCGTAGACGAGAAAGCCGGTGGCGAAGGCCCCCATCAGGAAGTACTTCATCGCCCCCTCGGCGCTGCGCAGGCTGCGGCGCGCGCAGCCGGTGAGGACGTAGGCGGCCAGCGACATCGTCTCGATGCCGATCAGCAGCGACACCAGGCTGGTCGCATGGACGACCATCACCATGCCGGCGGTGGCGAACAGCACCAGCGCGTAGAACTCGCCGAACTCGAACCCCTGCTCGCGCAGGTAAGGGGGCGCGAACAGGAGCGTCAGCATTGCCGCCATCACGAACGCGCCGTCGAGATAGAGGGCCATCCGGTCGACGGTCAGCATCCCGTCGAAGTGCGAGGCGGGCGTCGCGGCATCGCCCCAGGCGGCGGCGATCGCCACCAGCGCCGCCACGCAGCCGGCGACGCCCAGCCAGGCCAGGCCGGAGCGCGTCTTGCCTTGAACGAACGTCTCGGCCAGCAGGATCACGCACCCCATGCCGATCAGGATCAGCATCGGCGAATAGGCGAACAGCTGGTTGATGTCGAAGGTCATGGCGCGATCCCCGTGGGCGCGGGAGGCGGCGCAGCGGGCGCCGGTGGCGGAGCCGCCACAGCGAGCGCCGGGTAGACGTGCGCGGGCGCGTCCGGGCCGCGCTTCGATTCGGCCAGCCGATCGCGGTAGTTCGCCACGAACGCGTCGACCGACTTTGCCGAGCGCGCCAGGATCGGCTGGGGCGCCAGGCCCATCACCAGCGCGGCGGCGACCACAATCGCGAACACCCAGGTCTCGCGGCCATGGACATCGCGAACCGCCTTGTTCTCCGGCTTGTCGAGCGGCCCGAACATCAGCTTCTGGTACATGGTGAGCAGGTACATCGCCGACAAGATGACCGCAGTGGCGGAGATGGCGCCCATCAGCTTGGGCGCCGGGAAGAACCCGACCATCCCCGACGACGCCCAGGTCTTGTTGGCGGTGAAGGTGCCGATCAGCACCAGGAACTCACCGACGAAGCCGCAGAGGCCGGGGAGCCCGACCGACGCCAGGATAATCACCAGGAACAGCGCCGCGAACACCGGCGTCTTGGCCCAGAGGCCGCCGAAGTCCCCCAGCCGGCGCGTGTGCCGGCGGTCGTAGAGGAGGCCGACCGCGAAGAAGAGACCGCCGGTCGAGATCCCGTGCGCCAGCATCTGGTAGATGGCGCCCTGGATCCCGGTGGGGTTCAGCGTGAGGATCCCCAGCACCACGAAGCCGAGGTGCGAGACCGAGGAGTAAGCGACGAGCTTCTTGGCGTCGTCCTGCACGTAGGCCATCAGCGCGCCGTAAACGATCCCGATGACCGCCAGGATTGCGATCAGCGGGGCAGCCTCGGCGGCGGCCAGCGGGAACAGGGGGAGCGCGAAGCGCAGGAAGCCGTAGGCCCCGAACTTCAGCAACACAGCGGCCAGGATCACCGAGCCGCCGGTCGGCGCCTCGACGTGCGCGTCGGGCAACCAGGTGTGCAACGGGAAGATCGGCACCTTGATGGCGAACGCCAGCGCGAAGGCGGCGAAGCAGAGGAGCTGCGGCCCCTCCGGCAGCGTCAGGTGCGACAGCTGCGTGTAGTCGAAGCTGGTGCCACCCGTCGTCGCATGCCACTGGGCGTAGAGGTAGAGGATCGCCACCAGCATGAGGAGCGACCCGACCAGCGTGTAGATGACGAACTTGATCGAGGCGTAAAGCCGCCGCTCGCCGCCCCAGATCCCGATGATGAAGTACATCGGGATCAGCATCAGCTCCCAGAAGACGTAGAAGACGAACAGGTCGAGCGCGAGAAAAGCGCCGATCATGCCGGTCTCCAGGATCAGCATCGCCGCCGTGAACTCGCGGACGCGAATGTTCCGGATGCCGATCGCCTGCGGGCAGAGCAGCGTCACCGGCACCATGAAGGTGGTGAGCATGACCAACCAGAGAGAGATCCCGTCGACGCCGAGGTGGAAACGGATGCCGAGCGGCGCGATCCAACTCTTGTCGACCTCCAGCTGGAAGCCGGCCTGACCGGCATCGAAGCCGGTGAGGATCGTCAGCGAAACCGCGAAGGTGACGAGCGCGGTCAGGAGGCCGAGGCCGCGGTGGATCGATTCCTCCTCGCGCGGCACGAGCATCACCAGGATGGCGCCGAAGAGCGGGAGCAGCGTGACCCAGCCGAGGACGCCCATCAGCGCACCGTAACTTTCTGTTTGACCGAGGTGCTGGTGTTCCAGTGCGTGTCCTTGACGTCGACGCGGATGGTGTAGCTCCCCGCCTGAGCGTAGGTATGGTGGGCAGTTGGCCCGGCGCCGCTCACCTCGGGCTTGCCGCCGTCGTCGAAGTCGTAGCTGTACTCGAGCGCCTCGGGCGCCGCCTTGTTGCCCCGCCGCGCATCGACGTCGACCCCCAGCCCGCTGACCGTCACCTTGAGGGCGTCCGGCGCCATTGGACGGGTGGCGAAGTAGAGCACCCCCGCGGCGCCGAGCGCGAACACCGCCATGTACCGCTGCCCGTCACCGTTCCCCTGCACGCTGCGCGAGAGGCGCCCGAAGAAGTCGACCGCCGCGACCGGCACGCCGACCAGGATCTTGTCGATCAAGATTCGGTCGACCACGAAGTAGATCGCCTGCGCGATCCGTTTGATCGGGCGGACGATCAGGAACTGGTAGAGCTCGTCGATGCGGAACTTGTCCTGCGCCAGCTTGACCAGCTTGGGGACGGCGGCCGCGAACTTGCGCGACGGCTCGCGGTAGCCGCCGCCGTAAAAGAGCCAGGCGAGGCCGATCCCCAGCAGCGCCAGCAGCGTCGCCCCGACCATGACGGCGATCTCCGTCATGTGCGAGACCTCCACCTCGGCACCGAGCACCGGCGAAAGCTCGCGGTCGAGGAGATTCCAGTCGGCGTGCTCGAACAGGCCGCCGGGGAGCCCGATGAGACCGCCCAGCCCCGCGCCGATCGCCAGCACCACCAGCGGGCCGACCATGCTGCCGGGCGACTCGTGGATGTGGTGCTTGATCTCGTCGGAGGCGCGCGACTCGCCGGAGAAGACCAGGAAGTAGAGCCGCGACATGTAGAACGCGGTCCCCAGCGCGGCGACGCTGAGCACGATTCCGGCGGCGCGCCCGACCCAGGCGAAATCCTGCATTGCGCCCTCGGCCGACATCGCACCGGCGATGATCGAGTCCTTCGAAAGAAACCCGGAGAAGACGACGCCGCAGATCGCCAGCCAGCAGACGACGAACACCCCGTGCGTCCAGGGGAGCTTCTTGCGAAGGCCTCCCATGATGGTGATGTCGCCCGAGCCGCTCATGGCGTGCATGACCGAGCCGGCGCAGAGGAACAGGCCCGCCTTGAAGAAGGCGTGCGTGAAGAGGTGGAAGATCCCGCCCTCGAAGTTGCCGGTGCCGACGCCGACGAACATGAAGCCGAGCTGGCTGACCGTCGAGTAGGCCAGCACCTTCTTGAAGTCGTTCTGCGCGAAGCCGATCACCGCCGCGAACAGCGCCGTCGCCGCGCCGACCGCCGTCACGATCGCCAGCGCGCCCGGCGCCAGCAGATAGACGGCGTGGGTGCGCGCGACCATGTAGACGCCGGCGGTCACCATGGTGGCGGCGTGAATCAGCGCCGAGACCGGCGTCGGGCCGGCCATCGCGTCGGGCAGCCACACATAGAGGGGAATCTGAGCCGACTTGCCGGTGGCCCCCACGAAGAGGAAGAGCGCCGCCCAGAAGGCCACGGTCGCGCCCCACAGCGGCTGCGTCAGCACGCCGCCCGCAGTCGCCGTCGCGTTGATCTCCTGGAAGTTGAGCGTCCCCGCGTACTGGTACAGCAGGAACATCCCGATCAGGAACCCGAAGTCGCCGATCCGGTTGACGATGAACGCCTTCTTGCCGGCGTTCGCGTTGGCGGTCTCCTTGTACCAAAACCCGATCAGCAGGTAGCTGCAGAGTCCGACCCCCTCCCAGCCGATGAACATCACCGGGAGGCTGTCGCCGAGGACCAGCACCAGCATCGAGCCGCAGAAGAGGTTCAGGTAGGCGAAGAAGCGCGGGTAGTCGGGGTCATGCTCCATGTACCCCGACGAGTAGATGTGAATCAGAAACCCGATGAAGGTGATGATCAGGCAGAGCAGACCCGAGAGGCCGTCCAGCCGGAACGCCAGATCGATCTTCAGCGGGCCGGCGGCGATCCAGGTGCCGACGCTGTCGCGCAGGCCGCCGGTCGGCGCCGCCAGCGGCAGCGCGGTGAAGAAGGCGTCGAGCGCCACCAGGCAGGAGCCGGCGATGGCGCCCGCGGCGACCGCCACCACCGTGTCGCGCGACCACTTGCGGCCGAACAACATCAGGATCGCGGCGCCGAGGAACGGCAGCAGCGGAATGAGGCGAAGGTTGAAAGTCACGACCGTCTCCCTCAGCGCTTCATCAAGGTGATTTCATCGAGATTGACCGTCTGCCGGCCACGGAAGAGGCCGACCAGGATCGCCAGGCCGACCGCCGCCTCGGCCGCCGCCAGGGCAATGATCAGGAAGGCGAAGACGTGCCCCTTGAGGTCGCCCAGCTGGCGCGAAAAGGCGATCAACGCCAGGTTGCCGCCGTTGAGCTGCAGCTCGATCGCCATGAGGACGATCAGCGCGTTTCGGCGCAGGAGCACGCCCGTCGTTCCGATCAGAAAGAGCGCGAACGACAGGATCAGATAGTAGATGGTCGGCATGGCGGACCTAGTGGTGCCCTTCCGGGGCCGGTTCCTCGGCGGCGCCCGGGTAGTCGTGGCTGGCCAGCTCGTGGACCTGCTTGCGGTAGTCGGCGGCGAGGTTGGCGGCGACCTCTTTCTGGTGCGACCGCGAGATCACGACGCCCCCGACGATGGCCACCAGCAACAGGATCGAGATCGCCTCGAACGGGTAGAGAAAGTCGCGGAACAGGAGATCGCCCACGGCCGCGACCGTTCCAAACGTGTCCGAGGGGGTGGCCGGCACCACGGTCGGCATCCCGACCGCGACCACGTCGACGAACTTCACGAACAGATAGACGCCCGCCAGCACACCCAGCACGCGCAGCGGCCGGAACGAGAGCGGCGTGACCTCCTCGCGGTTCAGGATCATCACCACGAAAATGAAGAGCACCGTGATGGCGCCGGCGTAGACCAGCACCTGCAAGACCGCCAGGAAGTGCGCCGAGAGCGTGGCGTACATCGCGGCCAGCCCGAAGAAGGTGGCGACCAGCGACATGACCGCCGTGACCGGGTTCTTGCGGGTGATGGTGAAGACCGCGAAGAACGCGACCATCGCGGCCAGGATCCAGAAGACCACCACGTCGCCGGCGGAAGCGCCGTCGGGGAAGAGGACGCTCACGCCGCCTCTCCCTTGGCCGCGGCGGGAATGCCGATCGTTTTGGGCTTGATGCGCGCCTCGAAGTCGGCGCGGAACTTGGTCAGGAAGCCGAGCATCGGCCAGGCCGCCGCGTCGCCCAGCGCGCAGATGGTGTTGCCGCCGATCCCGTTGGCGATGTTGGCCAAGAGCTCGACGTCGCCCGCCTCGCCCTCGCCACGCGCGAGGCGCTTGCACACGCGCGACAGCCAGCCCGAACCCTCGCGGCAGGGGGTGCACTGGCCGCACGACTCGTGGGCGTAGAACTGCATGATGCGCGCGCAGAGCGCGACGATGTCGGTGCTGTCGTCGAACACAACGATGCCGCCCGAGCCGGCCATGGTCTTCAGCTTGCGGCCGCCGCCCAGATCGAAGGCGACGCCGGGGCGCACCTCGACGTCCTTGATGCGGGGGTCGTTCATCAGCGCGTCGAACTCGCACGGAACGTCGAGCTCGGAGGCGTCGAGCGGCGGCATCGAGCTGCCGCCTGGAATGACCCCCTTCAGCTGGCGCCCGTTGGGGATGCCGCCACAGACGTCGTAGATGAGGTCGCGGAACGTGATCCCCATCGGCAGCTCGAACACGCCCGGCTTGTTGACGTGCCCCGAGACGCAGACGATGCGCGTGCCGCCCGACTTGCCCATCCCGAGGCCGGCGAACCAGTCGCCCCCCTTGGTGACGATCTCAGGGATGTTCATGATCGTCTCGACGTTGTTGACGACCGTCGGCGCGTTGAAGAGCCCCTTGATGGCCGGGAACGGCGGCTTCAGCCGGGGCCAGCCGCGCTTGCCCTCCAGCGAATTCAGCAGGCCCGTCTCTTCGCCGCAGATGTAGGCGCCGGCGCCCCGGTGAAGCGTGATGTCCAGCTTGAACGCGCCGCCGCCGCCAACCGCCGGGTGATCCTTCCCCAGCCAGCCCGCCGCGTAGGCCTCGTCGATCGCCCCCTGGACGATCTTCGCCTCGCGCATCATCTCGCCGCGAATGTAGATGTACGCGTGCTTGCAGCCGAGCGCGTAGGAGGCAATCAGCATCCCCTCTAGCAGCATGTGCGGGTCGTAGGCCAGCAGCTCGCGGTCCTTGCAGGTCCCCGGCTCCGACTCGTCGGCGTTGACGACCAGGTAGACGAGCTTGGCGTCCTTGGGGATGAACGACCACTTCATCCCGGTCGGGAACCCCGCGCCGCCGCGGCCGCGCAGGTTCGACTTCTTCACCTCGTCGACCAGGGCCGCCGGCTGCAGCGTCAGCGCGCGGCGCAGCGCCTCGTAGCCGCCGCGCTGCTGGTAGACGCCGAGCTTGTGGCTCTCGGCGACACCGAAGTTCTTGGTGACGATCTTGACGTTCGCCCCCTTCAGTTCTTGCCAGGTCGCCGCCATGTCAGACCTTCTCTCCGCCCGGGCCCACGCCGAAGAGCGTGCGAGAGAGCGGGACCGACTTCTCGGTCTTCTGATCGTTCTTCGGGTCTTCCCGGAACCGCTTGCGGAGCTCGTCGAGCACGACGTCGACCTTCTCGGGCGTCAGGTCGAGGAAGTAGTGGTCGCCGCAGATCATCATCGGCGCGTTCGCGCAGGCGGCCAGGCACTCCTCCTCGACGATGGAGAAGGCTCCGTCGGGGGTGGTCTCGCCAGCCTTGATCCCGAGCCGCCCCTCGATGTGCTTGAGGATGCCGTAGCCCCCCTTCAGCATGCAGGAGATGTTGGTGCAGACCATCAGCTCGTGGCGCCCCTTCTTCTCGCGATGAAACATCGTGTAGAAGGTGACGACGCCGTAGATGTGGGCCGGCGTCAGGTCGAGGGTGCGCGACACCAGCTCGATCACGTCGTCGGGGAGGTGGCCGAACTCCTCCTGTGCCACGTGAAGCACGGGCAAAAGGGCGGCCTGCTTGGTCGGATACCGCGAAAGCAGCCTCTCGACCCGCTGCTTCGATTGCACTGAAAACTCGAGCGGCATGGGGTGGCTAAGCCGCCGCGAAACTAAGAGAAACGAGCGAGCCTGTCAACAGCGCCGGCAACGGGGCCGAACCCCGGATCGAGTCAGATCTGCTGGCGTCAGATTTTGTCGACGTAATATCGTGCAACGGCGGCCACCGTCGCGTCCGGAGGTCCGAGATCGATGATGGCTTTCTTCAGCAGCATCGCGGCGACCACCTGGTCCCCCTCCTGATAGGCGAGATACCCGAGCCAGGCGAACGGCAGGGCATAGCGGGGGTGAAGGACGGTCGCCCGCTCCAGCGCCAGCCGGGCGGCCGCCCGGTCGTCGAGCAGCGCGCGGGCAGCCCCGAGGCGGGTGTAGGCGAAGGCAGCTCGAAACGGGTCGCTGTCGTCGCTGCAGAGCCGGAGCGCCAGCTCTTCGCGGGCGGCGGAGGCGCGCAGCACCTCCGGATCGCCCGAGAGCATCCCACGTGACAGGAGGCTGCCGCCGACCGCGCTCTGGGCCCCGCAGGAGCGCGGGTTGACGGCGACGGTGGCCAGCCAGAGCCGCTGGTCGTCGTGCCAGTCGCCGTGGCGCAGGTTCAAGAGCACCGCGAAGGCCACCAGCAGCCCGACACCGAGAAGTGTGCCCCGGCGCCGGGCGGGCGCGGGATGGCTCTCCGTGAACCGGCCGAACAGGGGCGCCGCGGCGAGCGCGATCCCGCAGAGCGGCAGATAGAGGAACCGCTCGGCGGCCGGGATCGGGATCGGGAGCAGGTTCGAGACGGGGAGCAGGGCGAGGAGAAACCAGCCGAGCCCGAGCGCGACCACCCGCTCGCCGCGGCGGACGGCGAACAGGATGAGGCCCAGGTAGCCGAGGACGATCGCGCCCGACACCAGCACCGGCCCCCACGGCTGCGCGCCGAACCGGAAATATCCGGTGTAGTCGGCACAGAGCGGCCAGGGCCATATCAAGAGGCGCAGATCGTGCGCCCAGATCGCCGGCAGTCCGAGCAGCGTCGCGCCGAACGTGCCGCCCGGGTACCGGGCGTAGGCGACCGGCGTCTGCATCGGCCCGAAACGGATGCCGAGGTAGACGAGCGTGATGACGCCGAACGGAATCAGCTCGAGGACCAGCCGGCGCACAGTCGTCGAGAAAGGTACGGGGGTAGCAGGCTCCGGAGGCCCCCCCCAGGCCCGGGGGTTCTCGCGGTCGAACCGCCCGAGGCGCAGGATCGCCAGCAGCGCGGGCGCGATCACCGCCGACTCCTTCGACAGGAGGCCGAGCGCGTAACAGAGCAGCGCCAGCCCGCGGCGACGGTCGAGCGACAGGACCAGCGTCCCGAGCGTGAAGGCGGTGACCAGCGAGTCCTCGCGAAACGAGGAGTTGTCGACGGTCTCGGCGGTGATCGGATGGAGCGCAAACAGCAGGCCGGCGACGATCGCCCAGCGCCGCCGCCCCTCCGGCAAGAGGCGCCGGGTGAGCGCCATCAGCAGCCAGGCTGCGACCACGTGCCCGAAGAGGCTGTCCAGCTTGAACACCGCCGGGTGGAAGGAGACCAGGGCGTCGAGCATGTACGTGAACGTGCAGAAGGGTCGCCAGGTCCCTTCCAAACTCGCACCGAAGTAGTCCTTCGACAGGAGCGTCCCGAATGATCCCGACTGCAGGAAGCGCTGGGCACCGAGGAGCACCAGCCCCTCGTCGTAGGTGAACCCGTTGCCGAGCGCGCGGGCGAAGGCGACGACGGCCGCCACCGCGACGATGATGGCCGCCCCCCGCGGCGTCGCCCACCAGGGGAGAGCCGCAGACGCCGGCGCCACGGATGGACGGCCGCGCATGGGTAAGGCTGATTGTAGCCGTGAAGTCGCCGCCAAAACAGCGACGACCGAAGTACAATCGCCGCATGTGTGAGCTCATGGGGATGGAGTGCAACGTCCCCACCGACATCACCTTCTCATTCACGGGATTCGCGCTCCGCGGGGGGAAAACCGGGCCCCACGCCGACGGCTGGGGTGTCGCCCTTTACCAGGGCAAGTTCGCCAGCAGCTTCCTCGAGCCGCGGCCGGCCTGCGAGAGCGCCATGGCCAACTTCATCCGCGACAACCCCATCAAGACGCTGCTGGCCGTGGCGCACGTCCGTAAGAAGACCCGTGGCAAGGCGAGCCTGGAGAACACGCACCCCTTCAAGCGCGTGCTCTGGGGGCGGCACTGGGTGTTCGCCCACAACGGCACGCTGCCGCAGGTGAAGAGGCGCAAGCTGCGCGTCGAGGAACCGCTCGGCGAGACCGACAGCGAGCACGCCTTCTGCTGGATGATCGAGCGAATCCGCGACGCCTTCCCGGGCGGCTATCCCAAGGATCAGCGGCGCCTGTGGAAGGCAGTGGCGGACCTGGGCGCGGAGCTCGGTACCGAGGGGAAGTTCAACTTCCTGCTCGCCGACGGGCGCCACCTCTACGCGCGCTGTGGGACCAGGCTCTGCTACATCATCCGCAAGGCGCCGTTCGGGCGCGCCACGCTGTGCGACGCCGAGATGGCGATCGACTTTTCGGCCGTCACCAGCGAGAGGGATCGCGTGGCGGTCGTCTCGACCGCGCCGCTCACGCGCGACGAAGTCTGGCACCAGGGGAAACCGGGGTCGCTCTGGGTGTTCCGGCAGGGTGCCCTGCGCGCGACGTTGCCCAGTGGGACAGCCGATCGCGATCCGGTGCGGCAGCGCGCGCGCTCGAAATCGCTGGCGCCGGCCACGACGCGGGCCGCCTGAGTAACCGCGCCGCCGGCGGGAGGGCGCTGCGGCGCGTGGTTGTCCGACCTACGGCGGCTTTTTCATCGCGGGCGACGCCGGCGCGCTCTACAAGCTCGACAACGGCCTCACCCTCCGCGCCGAGCTCGGCTCCGACGGCCTCAAGCTCGGCGCCGGCTGGTTGTTCTAGCAAGTTCGGGACCCTGGGAGGGTCCCGCGCCCCCCGCGATGAGGTCGCGCCGGCGAAGCCGTCGCGCCCTCGACGCGATCTTCTTCGGGACCAATTCGCCGGGACTCATCCGCGGCGTGCCCCGCCTTTGGTGGCGGGGCTGGTGCTAGGCTGCGCGCGTGTTGGGTTTCGACGAGCGCGCGGGAGTTGATCGCCGCCGATTCTTGAAGCGGGGGCTGTTCGGGGGGGCGCTGCTGGTTTTGGGCGGGGCGCTGCCGTTCGTGTTTCGGACGACGCGCCGGGGGAGCGCGCCGAGGGGATCGCTGCGGCTGCTCTCCGCCGACGAGTACGCGGTCTTGGCAGCGGTCGCCGCGCGGATCGTCCCTGGCGACGGCGCCGACGCGCGCTGGCCGCGGGCCGACGCCCTCGATTGCGCCGGCAAGGTCGACGCCCTGATGGCGACCGTGCATCCGGACGTCGGCAACGACTTCCGCCGGCTGCTGCGCCTCTGCGAGAGCGGCTTCGTCGGGACCTTCACCGCCGGCTCGCCGCGGCCATTCACGCGCGCGTCGGCCGCCGAGCAGGACGCTCGACTCGAGGCCTGGCGGCGCTCCCGCCTGGCCCTCCTGCGCAGCGGCTACCAGGCGCTGAAGCGCCTGGCCGACGCCGTCTACTATTCGTCGCCCGAGATCTTCCCGCTCATCGGCTACCCGGGCCCCCCGTCAGTCCCGCAGCCGCCGGAGATCACCCCATGAGTGGACGACCCGGCCGCATCGTCACCGGCGCCGAGATCCCCGATTCGGCGTCGATCGAGGCCGACTACGTCGTGGTCGGCAGCGGCGCCGGCGGGAGCACGGCCGCCGCCGTCCTGGCCGCCGCCGGCGCGCGGGTCGTGGTCATCGAAGAAGGGGGTCACTACACCCGGCGCGACTTCAACATGCAGGAGTCGTGGGCCTACCGGGCGCTCTACCAGGAGCACGGCAACCGGGCCACCGACGATCTGTCGATCCTGATCCTGCAGGGGCGGTCGGTGGGCGGCGGGACGACCGTCAACTGGACGTCGTCGTTTCGCACGCCCGAGCGGACGCTGGCGCTCTGGGCGGCCCGACACGGCGTGCGCGGCCTCGACGCGGCGACGCTGGCGCCGCACTTCGCCGAGGTCGAGCGGCGCCTCGACGTCGGCGTCGGCGACCCGAACGACGTCAACAACAACAACCGCAAGCTGCAGGACGGCGCCGCCAGGCTCGGGTGGCAGCCGGAGCTCATCCACCGCAGCGTCAAAGGGTGCGCGCGGCTCGGCTACTGCGGGATGGGGTGCCCGCTCGACGCCAAGCGCACGGCGCGTACGACCTTCCTGGCCGACGCCATCGCCGCAGGCGCCGACCTCTACACCGACTGCCGCGCCAAGCTGGTCGAGACCGATCGGGGCCGCGCGCGCGCCGTCGTCGCCGACGTGCTCGATCGCGCGACCGACCGCCCGCGCGGGCGCCTGGTCGTCTACGCCCGGCGCGGGGTCGTGCTGGCGGGCGGCGCCATCAACACGCCGGCGCTGCTCCTCCGCTCGAAGACGGGCACCGACAGCGGTCAGGTCGGCCGCCGCACCTTCCTGCACCCGACGGTGCCGCTCATCGCGTTTTACGATCAACCGATCGAGGCGTTCTACGGACCGCCGCAGTCGGTGGCGGTCCACCACTTCGCCGATCGCGGCAACCGCGTCGGCTACTTCTTCGAGACGGCGCCGATCCACCCGATGCTGGCGGCGCTGGCGTTCCCTGGCTTCGGCGACACCCACCGCAAGATCGTGGAGAGGCTTCCGTACGCGCAGGCGACGATTGCGCTGCTGGTCGATGGCCATCACGACGACGACGGCGGGACGGTCGACGTGAACGGCGACGGGCGGATCAAGCTCCGCTACCCGCTCTCTGCGTCGCTGCGCGAGGCGGCCGTCGCCGCGATCGCAGACATGGCGCGCCTACAGCTCGCCGCCGGCGCGCGCGAGGTGATGACGCTGCACGAGACGCCGCTGGTGATCCGGCAGGAGTCGGACCTGGCCCGGATCGCCGAGGCGCCGTTCGGACCCAACCGTCACACGATGTTCTCGGCGCACCAGATGGGGGGAGCGGCGATGGGCGAGGACCCCGCCCGCTCGGTCGTCAGCTCGCGCGGCCGCCACCACCAGCTGGAGAACCTCTGGATCGTCGACGGATCGATCTTCCCCACCAGCCTGGGCGTCAACCCCCAGATCTCCGTCTACGCCCACGCCCACCTCTTCGCGACCGAGCTGGCGAAGGCCGCCTAAAACTCGAAGGCGACGCCGACGTTGATGTCGATGTTGAGCGTGAAGTTGGTGAAGCCGAGGACCAGGTTCGACTCGGCGGTCAGCGCGAACGCGTCCGAAAGGTTGTAAAGGAGCCCGCCGCCGCCACCGACGAAGATCGGCCCGGCGTCGAGCGTGTCGACGCAGGTGGTCTTCATGTCGCTGCCGCAGTTGGGCATCGAGGGAAACGAGGTGACGTGGCGAATCGACCCGCCGCCCAACGCCGCCGAGACGAACGGGTGAAGCTCGCCGAAGTCGAACAGGAAGTGGGCGCGCGCGAACCCCGAGATGGCGAGCGAGGGCGCCGAGCAGATCATGCTCGTTCCGCAGGTGGTCGTGTCGGTCGCGTAGAAGGACGTCGCGCCGCTCACCTTTTGAAACCGGAGCTGCAGCGAGAGGATTAAATTGGGGCTCAGGAAATAGCCGATCTCCGGCGTGACCTGGCCAAGCTGGGCCGCGGCGAACCCCGCCGGCTTGACGACGTCCTTGCTGTAGACCTCCCCCGTCCCGGTGGTCCAACCGAAACCGCTGCCGACACCAAGCCCGAGGTACCAGCTGGGCCCCTCCGACTCCTTCGCCTTGGGCGGAGGAGTCGCCGTCTTCTTCTTCCCCGGGCCCAGCGCCGCGCCACCCGGCCCGTGGAGCGCGACGATCAATGGCTCGGCCGCCGACCCCTTCTTCGCCACGACCTGATCGTCGTCGCCGTCGACCTCGATGTAATACGAGACCTTGGCCCCCTCAGTGGCCGAGGCGGGGATCTCGGCCATCCAGTTTCCGGGCGAGGCCTCCTTCATCTCGCGCTCGCCGAAGTCCTCCGAACCGTCGGCGCTGAACGACAGCATGACCTTCTTCGCCTTCACCGACGAATCGAGGGTCACGTTGATCGGGATCGGCTTCCCCTGCGCGGCGCGGGTCACCGGCTCGTGGGTGATGGCGTCGGCCGACCCGGGGGTCGCCTCACCACCGGTCTTGCCGCCTTTGTCGCTCTTTTGGGCCTCCACCGCTTGGTCGAAGACCTCCTGGATCTCCGGGGTGGCGAGCAGCTTATCGAGCTTGATCTCCGGAGCGATCTCCAGCGCCTTCTTGAACTCTGCCAGCGCGTCGTCCTTCTGCTTGAAGCCGGCGAACAGGACGACACCTAGGTGGACGTGCGTGCGCGCCGCGATCTGACTGCCGTCGAGCCCGCTGCGGGAGCAGGCGTCGAGGGCGTCCTTCAGGATTTTACGCGCCTGGTCGAAGTTCAGGTTCTCGAACTCGTCGACCGCCTTCTTGTTGAGCTTGGTGATCTTCTCGAGCGCAGCCGGGTTCTCGGCCTGGGCGCGCGCCGGCGCGGCGTCGGCCAGCAGGGCGAGGCCGGCGAACAGGACTGCGAGGCGAATCGTGAGGGATTTTCCCAAAGCGGTTTCGGAGGTTTTCGCGAGGCAGCCGACCTGACAGCTTCCGTGGCAGCTGGCGCAGGAAGATCGCGGCGTAAGGCAGGGGCCAATGTATCACGGCCGGCCTGCTTTTAAATGATCCTAGGGGCCTGCGAAGTTGGCGGCCCGGCCGTATAATTCCACTATGCGGAAGTCGAGCCTGGTCTCCTTTGTGGCACCTTGGGTTGGTTTCGCTGCGGTGCTGGTGGGGGCCGGCACGCTCTGGCACCGCGGCGCGCCGCCCGCCCAGAAGCCCGCCCTCTCGAACGAGGAGCTGGCCGAGGAGGCAGGCATCGTACCGAGGCGCCTGATCGTCGACTTCCGAGACGACATCTCGCAGGCAGCGCTGGCCGCGACCGGCTTCCACGAGGTGCCGGTCAGCGCCTATTCGGCGGTCGACGGTCTCTACCAGATTGATTTCGCCGACGCCGACGCGGCGGCGGCCGCCGCCGCCAAGCTGGCGCGCGATCCCGACGTCGAGAGTGTCGACTACGACGCGCTGGCGACCATCCCGGCCGGCGAGGAGGAGCAAGAGGAGCTGGCGGAGGCACAGACGACGGGCTCGATGGAGGCCGAGTGCAGCGGGCAATCTGCTGGGGGCAAAGACGACGCGGGGTCATTCCCCAACGACGCTTGCTACAAGTACCAGTGGCACCTGCGTCAGATCGGGATGCCGGCCGCCTGGAAGCAGGGGAACGGTCAGGGCGCGGTGGTGGCCGTCATCGATACGGGCGTCACCAAGGTCGGCGATCTCAGCGACACCAAGTTCGTCGCCGGCTACAACTTCGTCACCAACAACGCCAACGCCGCCGACGACCACGGTCACGGCACCCACGTCGCGGGCACGATCGCCGAGTCGACCAACAACAAGCTCGGCGTGGCCGGCGTCGCCTACGGCGCGACCATCATGCCGCTCAAGGTGCTCTCGGCGCAGGGGTCGGGCTCGATGGGCGGCATCTCGCAGTCGATCCGCTGGGCCGCCGATCACGGCGCCAACGTCATCAACATGAGCCTGGGCGGTGGGCGTTCGATGGCCCCCATGGCCAAGGCCATCAAGTACGCCCACGATAAGGGGGTGGTCGTGGTCGCCGCCGCCGGGAACGACGGGCACGGTCGGGTGAGCTATCCGGCGCGCTACCCGGGCGTCATCGCCGTCGCCGCGACCCAGCAGGACGACGCGACGACCTTCTATTCGAACTGGGGTCCGGAGGTCGATCTGGCCGCCCCGGGCGGGAACACGCGCGGCAACGCCCAGGGGGGCGTCCTACAGCACACCATCGTGCCGGGCGACATCAAGCGCACCGACTACCTCTGGTTCATGGGGACGTCGATGGCGGCGCCGCACGTGGCGGGCGTGGCCGCGCTGGTGGTTGGCGCCGGCGTGAAGAAGCCGGCCGCCGTCGAGGAGATCCTGCTCTCCACCGCGCGCAAGCCGAGCGGGCGCGACTCCGCGGCGGGCGCGCGCCTCGACGACCACTACGGCGCCGGCATCGTCGACGCGGCGGCGGCGCTGCGCAAGACGCGCGACACGCGTGGCGGCGAGGAGCTGGGCCTGGGCCTGGCAGCCGGCCTGCTCGGACTGGTGCTGACGCGCCGTCGCGGGATCGCGGTTCACGGACTCGGCTTGGGCGCGCTGGCGGCCTTCGTCATTGGCGCTTCGGGGATCGATCTGACCTGGGCGATCCCGGTGTCTTGGTCGCACGCGCACGCGGTGGCCGGCGCGCTCTCGGGCGGGTTCACCGACCTTTCGGGCGGGCCGCTGAGCGCGACGCTGGTCTACAGCGCGGCCGTTCCGGTCCTGCTCACGCTGCTGCTCTACGGCGTGCGCCGACTGCGGCCGGCGCTGGCCGGCTTCGGCTTCGGCGTGGCGGGCGCGCTCCTCTTCGCGGCGATCGCCCACACGGTCGACCTCCGCTTCATCCCCGACGCCCTCGAGCCCACCTGGCTCTTCGCTCAGGCCGCCCTCGCCGGTCTCTTCGCGACGGCCTGCCTGCGCAAGGCCTGACCGGACTACCGCGCGCGACGCCCCAATAGGACGCGGAACCCGGCCTGCTGAAACCCGGCGTCGGTGGTAGCAGCGCGCTCGAGCCGCCTCGACCGCATGAGCTCTATACCGATGCAGTCGGTGAGGCTCCAGGTCTTGTCCTCGTGGGTCCGGTAACGTCGCTCCGCCGCAGACAGGAGTCGGCGATCGACCGAGACGATCTCCCAGCCTGAGTCCTCGCGGACCTCCAGCACCCACGCGATCGCCTCGCTCCGCAGAGGACTCCGCGCGAAATAGTTGCAGAGCTCGAGGACCACCGCGTCCGTCGAAACCAGCGGCGCGTCCTCGGCGGCCAGTTTCTCTGCGAGCGCCAGCGCCTCGTCGTGGTGCTGATCGCGAACGTCGATCAACGCGACCAACCAGGCCGTGTCGACGTACACCGCCTGCTTCAAAAGTCGTCTCGGAGGTATTCGTCGATCCGTTCCGAGCCGTCGCTGCGCCATCCCTTCCGAGCGCGCTTGGCGAGGGAGAGCAGCAGGTGGGCGCCGTGCGGCTGCTTGACCGCGTTCTCGGCTGGCACATCGGCAATGACCCGGTGGATCCGCACGTCGACCATCTGTCCCGGCTTGAGGCTTGGAATGTTGCTCGGAATCGCGAACTCATTGTCGTACGTGAGTTTGAAATAGTTGTGGTTCCACCGCCCTCCCCCGTGCTCACGAATCGAAACGAGCACGAGATGGTTGTCGGCGCGTTTCTCGAGGCCGAGGTTCCTCTGAACCTCGGCAGGGATCGCGACCAGTCGGTTCTTCGTCCGGTGAACGACAGCCGTGAACTCATCGAGGGCGGCCTTCAAGTGCGGATGGGCCATGCGATCGATCTACCCAGGCGCGCCCCACTCGTCAAGTTGATGTATTTGACTTGACGAGTAGATCTCTAGCCCCGCGGCAGCTCAGTCGGGACAGCTGCCCGCGTCGGCGGGCGGCGTGAGCTGGCAGGAGAGGGTGACGCTGGCCGTATAGTGGGCGGGATCGGGGCCGACCGGCTCGTTGCTCACGATGAAGGGCTGCTGGCCGACCGGACAGTAGGCTGGGCCCACGGCGCTCCCCATCGACCAACAGGCCGATCCCGCCGCAACCGTGGCGCAAGCCGGAAGGACGAAAGCTTGTACGCCGTCCGGCGTCGTCAGGTGCCCGGTCACGACGCAATCGGGATAGCTGTTCCCCTCGGGGTCGGTCTTGCTGAGAATGTCCGCCGGTACGCAGGGAGGCGTCTGCAATTCTGCGAGCTTGGTGGAGAAGGCCGCCAAGGCCTCCGTATAGCTATCGTCGCACACCGAGCCGATGACGCTGTTCCGGAACCCGTTGAGGAACTGCGAGAGGCGCACCGCCGGCTCGGCAAAGGCGCCGGTTCCATCGGCGGCCTCGGATCCGCAAGACGGCGCGCCCCGGGGCCAGAGCTCTCCCGGCGCCTCGCCACCGGCCTGGGGCAGCCACTCGACGGCGTAGGGCGACGACGGTCCGACGATGCCGGAGACCAGGATCTGGTTGTCCGGATCCGGCTTGAGCGATCTGATCTCTGAAGCGAATCTCGAGACCGGCGTCAGGTCGCCAGGCCCCTCGTTCGACTGGCAGTTCGTGAGGGCTAGCGTCGGGACCCCGCCGACCGAGGTGGCATCTGCCGGGGGCTGGATCGGCGGAGAGACCTGGTTGCCGTTGGAATCGAGGCAGAGGTGCCCCGTGTGGTTGCAGCGGTAGTGGGTGAGCGGGCCCCCTGGATCGCCGAGATCGTTGGCTGAAGGATCGCTCAGCGAGAAGAGCGAGCTGCCAGCGGGCGCCGAGCAGTCGTCCTGGTTCGAGATGAAGATGATCCCCAGATAGGCGTCGGGGCGCAGAAATCCGGCGTTCTCCGGCGGTGGCGGCTGTCCGTCGGCACCGAGCGCGCGGGCCAGCGCCGCCAGCGGCTGCCCGAAACCGCAGCCACCGTCCCCCAACTGGGCGATGCACTGGAACACCTTCGCCCTGCCCGACTCGGTCGCGTCGTCCGCCGCCGTGAAATTGCGGGTGCGCCCGATCTCGGAGATGAAGGCCGCCGACGGATCGAGCGTGGTGGCGGTGCACATCCCCTCGGGCTGACTGCGAAGGTTGCCGCCGTCCCCGGATGCCGTGCAGCTCGGAATGCCGACGTTCGTAGCCGCCCCGACGCCCAGGTCCGACGAGACGACACCGACGTGGAGTCCGAGCGGCGATGGTGTGGACTCCAAGGCCTTCATGAGGATTGGAAGCTGTGTGGCCAGCTTCGCCTGCCAACCGGCCATCGCCGGGCCGTCGTCGATCACGAACACGAGATCCAGGTCGTTGTTGACCGCGGTCGTGAAATTGGCCGTGGAGGTAATCGACGTGGCGCAGACGTTCGAGGGGAGCGGCGACGAGCAGGCCGCCAGGGTGGCTGCAAAGCCGAGGATCCACCACTTCCGCTGCCGCATTCCGACCATCCGCCGGGAACCACAGCAGCAAGTTTCGTGCGCGCGATCCCGCCCAGATTCTGCGACCACAGGGAGCTCAACCCGTCAACGCGGTTGGCGGGGGCGCCAACCCGAAGCGGCGCCTACTGCCCTCTGCGGAGCTCGGTCAGGACGGACTTGGCGACGGCCTTCAGCGTGTCGAACACGCCGGCGCCGCTGGTGGCGCAGGCCTCGAACTCGGGGGCCTTGGTCGGGTTCAGCACCTCGCGCAGCTGCTCGAGCGGCGCGGCGTTCGGCAGGTCGCGCTTGTTGTACTGGACGACGTACGGCAGCTTGTCGAGGTTGTAGCCCTGGTCGGTCAGGTTGAGGCGCAGGTTGTCGAGCGACTCGATGTTCGCCTCCATGCGCTCGATCTGCGAGTCGGCCACGAACACCACGCCGTCGACCCCCTTCAGGATCAGCTTGCGGCTGGCGTCGTAGAAGACCTGGCCGGGGACGGTGTAGAGGTGGAACCGCGTCTTGAAGCCGCGGATTTCACCGAGCGACAGCGGCAGGAAGTCGAAGAACAGAGTCCGCTCTGTCTCGGTCGCCAGCGAGATCATCTTCCCCTTCGCGTCGGGGCTGGTCTTCGCATAGATGTAGTGCAGGTTGGTGGTCTTCCCGCACAGGCCGGGCCCGTAATAGACCAGCTTGCAGTTGATCTCGCGCGACGAGTAATTGATGAAGCTCAATCGACCACCCGTCTCGGCAGATGCCTGATCGCGAGGTCAGTTCGCGCGTGAGCGAAGGAGGCTTCGCCTCCGCAGCTCGTCGCGGGAGGTTTGGAACCCTCCCAGGGTTCCATGTCAATCATTGAAAAGATTGTCGATGTCGCTGTCGGTGATTTCCGTCAGGATCGACGGCTGGCTCTTGGAAGCAGCCTTCTTCGCGACCTGATCGAACAGGCGCACCATCTCGTCCGAGGACTTCCGAACGCGCAGCCGGACCAGACCGAGCGATGACCGCTCGTCGAACAGCACGAGCAAAATCGCACGCCCACCCACCAGCGTGATGTGGATGTTGGTCTTCTCCCCCTCGTGGAACTGACTGGAGAAATCTTTCTCTCGCAGGATCTTCGAGATGCCGCCGGTGGCGGCGACGTTGCCGGCCGTCAGCGACGACAGCGACGTCACGTCCAGCTCCTCGATATCGCCGGCATCGGCGATCGGCTGGCCGTCGCGGCCGATGAGCAACACTGCTTTCGCGTTGGCGTCCCGAGCGAGCCGCGCGCAGACGAGTGTCATCTGCTGCTGCTCTTCGGGAAACATCACATCGGGGCCACTCATCGCGCTCCTCGCCAGTCCGGAAGGCTCACGAATATCATTCGCGAAACCGGGTTTCAAGCATTGTACCCCAGCTGCGCCGTCGGTGAAACGGCCTACATCTCGCGGCGGCCATCGATGGCGCGGGTGAGCGTGGCCTGGTCGGCGTATTCGAGCTCGCCGCCCATCGGGACGCCGGTGGCGATCCGTGTGGTCCGGACCCCGAGCGGCCGGAGCAGCTTGGCCAGATAGACGGCGGTCGCTTCCCCCTCGACGCTGGTGCTGGTCGCCAGGATCGCCTCGAGGATCGTCCCGTCGCCACTGCGCCGGACCAGCTCGGCCACGCGCAGGTCGGAGGGCCCGATCCCGTCCAAAGGGGAGAGCAGACCGTGCAGGACGTGGTAGCGGCCGCGGTAGCCCCCCGCCCGCTCGATGGCGATCAGATCCTGCGGCTGCGCCACCACGCAGACCATCGCCCCGTCGCGCCGCTGGTCCCGGCAGATCGCGCAGGGGTCGGCCTCGGTCAAATCGCAGCAGATCGAGCAGAAGCGGATCTTCTGGCGGACCTCACCGATGGCGGCTGCCAGGGCCGCCGCGTCCTCCGGCGCGGCGCGCAGGATGTGAAACGCCAACCGGGCGGCGGTCTTCTCCCCCACGCCCGGCAGCTTGGCCAGCTGCTGGATGAGCTTGGCGATCGGCGAGGCGAACATCCGCGCGCTAGCTCCCGAACATTCCGGGGGGGACCGGTAGGCCGCCGGTCACCTGGGCCAGCTCGGTGTCGGCCATCTCCCGCGCGCGCTGGAGCGCGATGTTCACGGCGCCGGCCGCCAGGTCCTCGATCATCTTCTTGTCGCCCACGATGGCCTCGTCGATGGTGAGCGAGAGGATCTCCCCTTTGCCGTTCGCGGTGCAGCGGCAGAGGCCCCCGCCCGTCTCGCCGACGACGGTCTTGCGCCCCAGCTCCTCACGAACCCGCGCCACCTCGGTCTGAATCCGCTGGGCCGTCTCGAGCAGCCCCTTGAGATCGGGGATCGACATCAGGTCTTGATCTCCTTCAGCGCGGCGCCGAACACGTCCTGTGCGTTGCGGATACGCGGGTGCTGGCGGGCCTCGTTCTCGCGGGCCTTGCGATCGGCGGCAGCCGCGTCGCTCTGCTGTCCGACCTCCGAGCGGACGGTCGTGCCGTTCGTGCGCACGGTCGAGCCGTTGGCCGAGCCGCCGACCGAGAACGTCACGCGCGTCGCCTGTCCCAGCGCCTCCGAAATCGAAGCCTCGACCTCGCCGCGCGATTTCTCCGTTTGGTCGGAGGTGTACTTGTCCGGAAAGACCAGCGTGACGGCTCCCGTCGTCATCGAGGCCACCTCAGCGTGGGCCAGCAGACCGGCCAGCCGCGGCCGCTTGGCCTCGAAGGTGGTCAGGATGCTCCGCCAGACCTCGGCCGGGCTCCCGACGGGGCCCTTCGCGGCGGGCGGCGGCGCGGACGGCATCTGCGCTGCAACCGCGACCGCCGTCGCGGGCGCAGCCAGCGCCGGCGCGGGCGCTTCTGGCGCCGTCGCGGGCGCTGCTGGCGCCGCGTCCGGTGACGCCGGGGCGCCCCAGGCGCGCGGTCCGGGGGCCGGCGGCTTGGCTTTCGCCGGCGCGCTCGGGGCCGGCGCCGAACCGCCACCGCCCGCGCCGGTGGCAGGCACCGGTCGCGCGCCCCGCAGGCGCCCTTCCAGATCATCCAGGCGTTGCAGCAGATCGCCGAGCGGCACCATCGGCTCCGCCGCGCACAGATCGATGGCCGCCATCTCGTACAGGAGGCGCGGCGTGGGCAAGCGCGACGCCTCGTCGACGGCACGCGCCCAGCGATCGAAGAGAACGGTGACCAGGCCCGCCCCTGCCCGCTCGGCCAGTCCCCGGACCTCCTCGATCTCCTCCGGCGTCGCGTCGAGCAGGTCGGCGAGCTCGACGCCCGCCACCGGCTTCACCGAGGCGACGACCTCGAGATCGCGCAGGAACCCCAAAAACGACCGCCCGAGCTGCCCCAGGTCGACCCCGCGATCGGCCGCCCGCGCGATGAGGCGCAGCGCCGCCCCCGGATCGCGATCGAGCACGGCCACAGTCAACGCCACCAGCAGCTGCCGGTCGGCGATCCCGAGAACGTCGGCCGTCACCTCGGCGGTCAGCCGCTCGGTCCCCACGTAGGCGATCGTCTGGTCGAGCAGCGACAGGCCGTCGCGCACCGAACCGGCCGCCTGCCGGGCGACCAGACGAACCGCCTCGGGCGCGGCGTCGATCTTCTCGGAGCGCAGGATCTCGGTCAGGTGGGTCGTCAGTCGCGCCGTCGAGATCAGCTTGAAGTCGAAGCGCTGGCAGCGCGACAGGATCGTCGCCGGGATCTTGTGCACCTCGGTCGTGGCGAAGACGAACACCACGTGCGGCGGCGGCTCCTCCAGCGTCTTCAACAGCGCGTTCCACGAGTGCGCCGACAGCATGTGCACTTCGTCAATGATGTAGACCTTGCGGCGCGACCGCGCCGGCAGGTAGCGGACCCCCTCCAGGACCGACTTGGTCTCCTCGACCTTGGTGTTGGAGGCGGCGTCAATCTCGATGACGTCGACCGAGCGCCCGCCCGCGATCTCCTGACAGATGTCGCAGACGCCGCACGGCTCGGCCGTCGGCCCCTTCTCGCAGGAGAGCGCCTTGGCCAGGATGCGAGCGGCGCTGGTCTTCCCGACGCCGCGCGCCCCGGTGAAGAGAAAGGCGTGGTGGACCCGGTTCTGGGCGATGGCGTTGGACAGCGTCCGGGCGACGTGCTCCTGCCCTATCAGCTCCGAGAACCGCTGCGGCCGGTACTTCCGAGCCAGGACCAGGTACGACACCCATCGGAATCTACTCGGAACCGTTCGCTTGTCGATAGGTCCCAAACGGGCCGGTCGAGCCCCCGCCGTGCCGCGGCTTGTCGGGCCCGTCGTGGTGCTTACCTGTTTAGCCGTCCCATGAGGCTCGACAAGCTGACCATCAAAGCCCGAGAGGCTATCCAGGCCGCGCATGAGCTGGCCGGTAGTCGCGGGCACCAAGAATTGACGCCGGAGCACCTGCTGTTGGCGCTCCTCGACCAGCAGGACGGCGTGACTGGCGCCCTGCTGCGCAAGATCGGGGTCGACCCGGCGCAGGTCCGACAGGCGGGGCAGAGCGCGCTCGACGCGCAGCCGCAGGTTCGGGGATCGACGGCCGATATCTACGCCGGCCGGCGGCTGGAGTCCCTGTTCGAGGATGCCGGCAAGCAGTCCAAGGAGTTCAAGGACGAGTACATCTCGAGCGAGCACCTCTTGCTGGCGCTGCTGGCCAAGGACCACGGCGCCGCCAGCCGAGCCCTGAAGGACGCCGGCGTCCGCCGGGAGACGCTGATGAAGGCGCTGGCCGAGGTACGGGGCACCCAGCGGGTCACCGATCCCGAGGCCGAGGGGAAGTACCAGTCGCTGGCGAAGTACACGCGCGACCTGACCGAGCTGGCCCGCAACGGCAAGCTCGACCCGGTGATCGGGCGAGACGAAGAGATCCGTCGGGCGATGCAGGTCCTCTCCCGCCGCACCAAGAACAACCCGGTGCTGATCGGCGATCCGGGCGTCGGCAAGACGGCCATCGTCGAGGGGATCGCGCTGCGCATCGCCACCGGCGACGTCCCCGAATCGCTGCGGGACAAGAAGATTCTGTCACTCGATCTCGGCACGCTCATCGCGGGGACCAAGTTCCGCGGCGAGTTCGAGGAGCGCCTCAAGGCCGTACTCAAGGAGATCGAAGCGGCCGCCGGCGGCGTCATCCTGTTCATCGATGAGCTGCACACGCTGGTCGGGGCGGGGGGGGCCGAGGGGGCGGTCGACGCCGCCAACATGCTCAAGCCGGCGCTGGCGCGTGGCGATCTGCGCTGCATCGGCGCCACCACACTCGACGAGTACCGAAAGTACATCGAGAAGGACAAGGCGCTCGAGCGGCGCTTCCAGCCGGTCTACGTCGGCGAGCCGACGCTGGACGACACAGTCGCCATTCTGCGCGGCCTCAAGGAGCGCTACGAGGTACACCATGGCATCCGGATTCGTGACGCGGCGCTGGTTTCAGCCGCCCGCCTGTCACACCGATATATCCAGGGACGGCAGCTCCCCGACAAGGCGATCGACCTCGTCGACGAGGCGGCCAGTCGGCTCAAGATGCAGATCGATTCGCGCCCCGACCCCATCGATCAGATCGAGCGGCGTCTGACGTCGCTGGCGATCGAGGAACAGGCGCTCGGCAAGGAGAAGGACGAGGCGTCGGCCAAGCGGCTGGCGGCGGTCGCCACCGAGATCTCGGAGCTGCGCGAGCGCGCCGACCAGATGAAGACCGTCTGGCAGCATGAAAAGAGCCTCATCGGCTCGCTGCGCAAGCTGAAGGAAGAGGCCGAGAGCGCCAAGACCGAGGCGGAGCTGGCCCAGCGGAAAGGCGATCTGAACCGCGCCGCCGAGCTGCGTTTCGGCCGCGTCCCGGAAATCGACAAGCAGCTCCTGGCCAAGAGCGACGAGCTCAAGGAGGCCCAGAAGCACGGGTCGTTCTTGCGCGAGGAGGTCACCGAAGAGGACGTGGCGGCCGTCGTCTCCAAGTGGACCGGCATCCCGGTCGACAAGATGTTGGAGGGGGAACAGGCGCGCCTGCTTCTTCTCGAAGAGCGCCTGCACTTGCGGGTGATCGGCCAGGACGAAGCGGTGGCGGCGGTGTCGAACGCGGTCCGCCGCGCCCGCGCCGGCCTGCAGGATCCCAACCGCCCGATCGGCTCGTTCATCTTTCTGGGGCCGACCGGCGTCGGGAAGACCGAGCTGGCGCGCGCGCTGGCCGAGTTCCTGTTCGACGACGAGACGCACATGGTGCGGATCGACATGTCGGAGTACATGGAGAAGCATGCCGTGTCGCGCCTCATCGGCGCGCCTCCGGGCTACGTCGGCTACGACCAGGGCGGGCAGCTGACCGAGGCCGTTCGACGCCGCCCCTACTCGGTGATCCTGTTCGACGAGATCGAAAAAGCGCACCCCGATGTCTTCAACACGCTGCTCCAGCTGCTCGACGATGGGCGCCTCACCGACGGGCAGGGGCGCACGGTCGACTTCCGCAACACGGTCGTCATCATGACCTCCAACGTCGGCAGCCAGTTTCTGCACGACTGGACCAACCTGGAGGCGAAAGACCGCGTCATGGAGGAGCTGCGTCGTTCGTTCCGCCCCGAGTTTCTCAACCGGATCGACGACATCGTCATCTTTCATCCGCTCGGACGGAGTGAGATCGACACTATCGTCGACGTCCAGCTGGGGCGGCTGCGCAAGCTGCTGCGCGATCGCGACCTCGACCTGGAGCTTTCGCCCGAGGCACGCAGCTTCCTCGCCGACCAGGGCTACGACCCGCAGTACGGGGCGCGGCCGCTCAAGCGGGCGCTTGTGCGCTTCATCCAGGACCCGCTGGCGCGCAAGCTCCTGGCCGGGGACCTACATCCGGGTGACACCGTGCTGGTCGAGCGCGGCCAAGGCGACGAGGCCGGTGCGCTGACTTTCGTCCGCAAACCCCAGCAACGCATCGCGGCCATGTCATGATGGAGTGACCAACCACGAATGAAAGATCTCTATAAGACGCTGGGGGTTGCGGAGAGCGCGGACGAAGCGGCGATCAAGAAGGCGTATCGCAAGCTGGCCAAGGAGTTCCACCCCGACACCACGGGCAACGACAAGAAGAAGACTGAACGCTTCAAGGAGGTCGCCGAGGCCTACGAGGTCCTCGGTGACTCGAAGAAGCGTCAGGAGTACGACCGCCTCAAGCACGCGCCCGTCCGCCCCGACGGGATGCCGGAGGGGTTCGACGCTGAAGCGTTCGCGCAGACGTTCGGCCGCTCGCGCGCCGGCGCCGGTGGCGGCGGCGGAATGTCAGGGGAGTTCGACATCAATGACATCTTCTCCACGCTGTTCGGGGGCGGAGGTGGTCCGGGGGTCGGCTTCGATCCGCGGCGGCAGCGGACGCGCCCCCCGCGCGGAAGCGACATCGAAGGACGCATGGAGGTCACGTTCCTCGAGTCCGTCGTCGGCGGCAAGCGCACGGTTCGCACAGGCAGCGGAACCGCCGTCGAGGTGAGCATCCCGCCAGGCGTCGAAGAGGGCGGACGGCTCCGTCTGCCTGGACAGGGCGCACCCGCGCCGGCGCGCAATGGCACGCCCGGCGATCTCTACCTCGACATCGAGGTCCGCCCCGATCCGTTCTTGCGGCGCCGCGGCCCCGATATCGAGCTCGACCTCCCGGTGACGTTCGCCGAGGCGGCGCTGGGCGCCAAGATCGAAGTCCCCACGGTGGAAGGTCGCGTCACCATCACGGTGCCCCCTGGCACGTCGAGCGGCGCCCGCCTGCGTTTGCGCGGCCGCGGCGTCAAGAATGCCGACGGAACGCGCGGCGATCAGCTCTGCCGCGTCGAGATCGTGGCGCCAAAGGTCGGCCCCGACGACGCCGAGACGCGGAAGCTGATCGAAGAGCTCGCGCGACGAACCGCAAGCGCAGAGGTCCGCCGATTTTGAGGGAGTTTCGCCAAACCTTCGACCCCCTTGCGAAGCCCCCGCCCAGTTCCACGAGACAAATCTGTTATATCCTTTTCACCCCCGCGGCATCCTAAAGCAGAGGTCAACCAACCCATGAGCGCTGACACCACGAAGACCCTCCCGCTCCTGTCGCTCCGCAACCTGGTGCTGTTCCCCGGCGCAGTGATGCCGGTCGAGATCGGTCGCGCCAGCTCCCTGCGCCTCATCGAGGCGCTGGGCGGCAAGGGCGCGCGCGTCCTCGTCGGCACCCAGAAGGACGCCGACATCGAAGAGCCGGCGGGCGCCGATCTCTACACAATTTGCGTCGAAGGCGAGGTCGTTCGCATCGTCAAGGCGGCCGAGAACCGCGTGACGGCCGTTCTCCGCGGCACTGAGCGGCGCCGCGTCACCGGCTTCGTCCAGGAGAAGCCGTACCTGCTGGCGTCGTACGAGCCGCTGGTCGAGATCCGCAAGGACCCCATCGAGATCGATGGCCTCGGCATGGCCGTTTACGACGTGGCCAAGCAGCTGATCGCGATTTCGCCCGATATTCCGGACGAGACGGCGCAGGTGCTCGACCAGCACAAGGATCCGGGCCGCCTCGGCGACATCGTGGCGGCGACGGTCGATCTGTCTCCCGAGGAGCGCGCGTCGCTGCTGGTGGAGATCGACGTGGCCGAGCGGCTGCGGCGCCTGCTGGTCCTGCTCCAGCGCAAGGTGGAGCTGATCAAGGTCAAGCAGAAGATCGACTCGCAGGTGCGGGAGGAGTTCTCCAAGCACCAGCGCGAGGCGGTGCTGCGCCAGAAACTGAAGGCGATTCAAGACGAGCTTGGCGAAGGCGAGGACGCCAGCGACCTCGACGCGTTCGACGAGAAGATCAAGGCGTCCGAGATGCCGGCCGAGGTCGAGAAGACCGCCCGCAAGCAGCTCGATCGTCTCAAGCAGATGGCGCAATCGTCTGCGGAGTACACCGTTCAGCGGACCTACCTCGAGTGGCTGGTCGAGCTCCCCTGGTCGAAGCGGACCGAGGATCGGCTGGATCTCGATCAGGCCCGCGAGATCCTCGACAGCGATCACTACGACCTCAAGAAGGTGAAGAAGCGCATCCTCGAGTACCTGGCCGTGCGCAAGCTGGCGCCGGGGAAGAAGGGGCCCATCCTCTGCCTGGCTGGACCTCCGGGCGTCGGCAAGACGTCGCTCGGCAAGTCGATCGCCCGCTCGCTCGGACGTGAGTTCATCCGCGTCTCGCTCGGCGGCGTACGCGACGAGGCCGAGGTTCGCGGTCACCGGCGCACCTACATCGGCGCGCTGCCCGGACGAATCATCCAGGGGATGCGGCGGGTCGGATCGCGCAACCCGGTCTTCATGCTGGACGAGATCGACAAGCTGGGCGCCGACTTTCGAGGCGACCCGTCTGCTGCTCTCCTCGAGGTGCTGGATCCAGAGCAGAACTCGACCTTCTCTGATCACTACCTCGAGGTGAACTTCGACCTCAGCGACGTCATCTTCATCGCCACGGCGAACATGCTCGATCCCATCCCTCCGGCGCTGCTCGACCGCATGGAGGTGCTGGAGATCCCCGGCTACACCCGCGAGGAGAAGCTGGAGATCGCCAAGCGCCACCTGGTGCCGAAGCAGGTCGCCGAGCACGGGCTCGACGAGGAGCGGATCAAGCTCTCCGACGAGGCGCTCAACACCGTCATCGAGCAGTACACGCGCGAGGCGGGGGTGCGCAACCTGGAGCGCGAGATCGCCAGCGTCATCCGCAACATCGCGGTCAAGGTGGCGGAGAACCAGCCCTACGATCCCAACCTGGTGCCGGCGACCGTCGCCGACATCTTGGGGCCGCAGCAGTACTACTCGGAGGCAGCGGAGCGCACGGAGATCCCCGGCGTCTCGACAGGGCTCGCCTGGACGCCGACGGGAGGCGACATCCTCTTCATCGAGGTTTCTGCAATGCCCGGCAAGGGGACCCTGATCTTGACCGGACAGCTCGGCGACGTGATGAAAGAGTCGGCTCGCGCCGGCCTCTCCTGGGTTCGCACCCACGTCGAGGATCTCGGGATCACCACCGACTTCGAGAGGACGGACATTCACCTGCACGTCCCGCAGGGCGCCGTCTCGAAGGACGGGCCGTCGGCGGGCGTCGCCATCACCGTGGCGTTGGTGTCGCTCCTGACCGGGCGGCGCGTGCGCGGCGACGTGGCGATGACCGGCGAGATCACCCTGCGCGGCACGGTGCTGCCGGTCGGCGGCATCAAGGAGAAGGTGCTGGCGGCCCACCGCTCGGGCATCAAGCGGGTGGTGCTCCCCGACCGCAACCGCAAGGACGTCATCGACATCCCGGAGACGGTCCGCGCCGAGATGGACATCGTCTTCGTCAAGAAGATCGACGAGGCGCTGGAGCTGACGCTGGAGACCGTGCCGGTCGTCGTCGCCGGGCCGGAAGGTTCGGCGGCGGGCACCGAGGCCACGGCCCGCGCCTAACACAGAGAAGCTCAACGACCGACTCGCGCGCTGGCCGCGCGGGTCGACCTCTCACCACTCGAGCAACGCTGCGCCCCAAGAGAGGCCGCCGCCGAATCCGCACAGTGACACCCGGGCTCCCGGCCGCAGCCGTCCGGTCGTCCAGGCCTTCTCCAGCGTGAGAGGGATGCTGGCGGCCGCGGTGTTTCCATAGGTTTCGATGGTGCTGACCGCCCGGTCGGGCGGAAGATCGAGCGACTTCATCATCGCCTCGATCATCCGGAGGTTGCTCTGGTGCAGGACCAGGAGGTCGAGATCCGCGGGCGCCAGATCGTGCTCGGCCAAGAGGCCCCGGATGACGCGCGGGACGGCGTTCACCGCGAACTCCCAGACCTTGGGGCCGTCCATCGTGAAGGTGTTCAATCGCTTCTCGAGGACGCTCGCGTCGACCGGCAGGCGCGTGCCCCCAGCCGGCACCGCAATCGTCTTGCTGCCGCGCCCATCGCTGCCGAGCTTGAAATGGATCCGCCGGTCGTCTTCCGTGTGGGTGAGGAGCACGGCGCCAGCCCCGTCGCCGAAGAAGACGCAGGTGCGCCGGTCGCCCCAGTTCATGATCTTGGAGAACGCATCGACACCGATGACCAGCACGTTGGCGTACGCCTTCGGATCGGCCAGCATCATCCCCTGCGCCACGCTGAGCGCGAACACGAAGCCGGAGCAGACCGAGTTCACGTCGAAGGCCGGGCAGTTCCGCTCCGCGATTCCCAACTTCTCCTGAATCATGCAGGCGACCGCCGGCTGGGACTGGTCGGGCGTCGCGCAGGCCACGACGATCAGATCGACGGCCGACCTGTCGACGGCCGCGTTCCGCAGGCAGCGCTCGGCGGCCTGGCACCCCATGTCGCTGGGGCCCTCATCGGGCCCCGAGATTCGACGCTCCCGGATCCCGGTCCTGGCGACGATCCACTCGTGGGAGGTTTCGACCCGTCGGGCCAATTCCTCGTTGGTGACGGTCGTGGTCGGAACGTAGCCCCCGACGGCTGAGATTCGAATGCCCATCGCTTCAGACCGTCATTTGTTGCGATTCCATCCGGAGAGCCTTCGTGTCGTCCATCCAGGCATTGCGCTCCTTGACGAATCGCTTCCACTTCATGATTCCGTAGTCCCTGAGCTCGGCGAGCAGCTCGGGGCTGCGATCGAGCTTCGAGCGGTAATTGAGCTCTCGATCCAGAGAGATGCGCGCCACGCGAATCCGGCGGTACTTGGAGTCGTGGATCTTCCGCTCGGCCAGGGCGCGGTTGATCGTGTCGATGAACTTCAGCTCCTGCTCCATCGACAGATTTCCAGAGAGCGCGTTCCTGCGATCGAGAATCTCATGGGTCTCGGTGGGGACGCGGGCGCAGGTGCTGGAGTTGATCTGAATCACCCACAGCTCGTCGATGTGGTGCTCGACCAGGTTGTGAATGGGCGGGTTCTGGGAGAAGAGACCGTCCCAGAACACACCCCGCCCCGGCACGTTGACCGCGCGGAACATCTCCGGGATCGCCGCCGAGGCCAGCAGGCACTCCGCGCAGAGCTCCTCACCGCCGAACAGCTCGAAATGGCCGCTCAACACCTCCACCGCCCCAATCTTGATGGCCGGCGCCCCCGGTCGCCGGGCGAGCGCGCGCAGCTCCTCGAAGTTGAAGTACTCGTTCAGCATGGCGCGAAACTTCTCCTCGCCCCACTGCGGCAGGTTGTACGGGCTCACCTCCGGCAAGACCATCAGATCGCGGAGGCTCATCATGCTCATCAGGGACTGATTGGCGAGCTTGTCCAAGGGCTCCCGGGCCGACATCGCGTCCCAGAACCCTCGCAGCTTTCGCACCGCCAGCTCGGGATCGTTTCGAACGAGGCCGTCCCAGGCCAGCGTCGCGCAGATCGCCCCGCCCGACGTGCCTGAGAGCGCGACGATGTCGATGTCGTCCGGAATGCGCGTCATGAGACCCTCGAGGACGCCCGCGGTGAAAGCGGTGTGGCTCCCTCCCCCTTGGCACGCGATCGCCACCCGACTACGAGCTCCGTTTTCCACTGCGGCCTCCCTCTGTCTGGTTGCTGACACTGGCGCGCGTGAACGCCATCCCGCTAGGCCGAGGCCCGCTGCATTTCGAACGACTTCGCGGCCCAGGTTTGCAGATCGCGAACCTGAGACTCGGACTGTTCCTTGAAGACGTCGAGCAGCTTTCCCCAGAGCTCTTCGACGATCTTCTGGTAGTCGGCGGACGACTTGACGTCGGAGACCCGCAAGGTCTTCTCGATGAGCTGAATCCCGGTTCGGTACGTCGAGTCCATTGATTCGCGGTGCTTGTTCAAGCTCTCGAGCGCGTACTCGGCCCAGCGCTTCTGAAAGGTCTTGGACCATTCCATCCCGGCCCCGGAGGCGCTGGGCAGCTGCTGCGTCAGGTTCTTGATGATGTCCATCGGCACCTGCATCGACGACTCGGATGCCTTGCGGAACGATTCAAACAGCAGATCAAACATCGGCCCTCCATCACGTGAGTGATTTTCTCGTTGGGCGTCAGTGTGCGGCTGGCCTGGAAGTTGGCAATGAAGGGATCGACTGATTCCCGAGGTCAATGTTCGTCGAACGTCGGCGGCCAAGGTGCGCCGGCGGAGAAGGCGCCTCGACCGGCGTCGGCATTCTCCTGCGCGAGGTTGAGGGCGCGAACCGGGAAGGGGATGACGATCCCTTCCGACGCGAAGGCGCGGACCAGCGCCTTGATGAACTCGTGCCTCACCACGAAGAGGTCGGGGTACTGGCGCACCCGCAAGACGACCCAGAGGTCGATGCTCGAATCGCCGAACGCCTTGTAGCGGACCGACGGAGCGAACCCCGGCGCGGCCCGCGATCAGCCATTGTCGCAAACTCGCCCGCCGCCGTGGCGGACGTCCGTGGCACAACCATACTGCCCGGGGTGGCGGGCCGTTCGCGATCGGGTCGCGGGCCATCGGCCCTGTTGGCCCCTTTCTTGGCCTTCTTGGCCCCGCTCGCCTCCGTGTCGACGGCCCGCGCCTGGGCGTCGGTCGAGCATCAGGAGATCGGCCGCGTCTCCTACTTGCGCGCCTGCGCCGATCTGACAGCGACGGTCGCCTCCCGCGGTACGCCCGATGCCGGCGTGAAGGCGCGCCTCGAGCGGGTCTGCGGGGAGAACCTGCCGGTCCTGGCCAAGCTCTACGGCGACGCGACCGCGATCGCGGGCGACTTCCTCGGCCACCCCTCCGAGTTCCTGTCGCAGACCGGCGCCTGGCGGTTCAACAGCAAGAAGTCCTATTACCTGCTGGCGCTGGAGAACAGCGCCCACTTCAACCCGACGTCGACCCGATCGTGGGCCGAGTACCACCAGCAGGCGATCGCCTTCGCGCTGGTGGGGGCCGCGGGGGAGGGTCTGACCACCGTCGAGCAGTTCCAGCTGGCTCTCTTCGAGAGCGCGTTCGCGGATCACTATCTACAAGACTCGTTCGCTGCCGGGCACATGGGGTTCAACCGCGCGGCGTCGAGCGCCGCCGCCGCCAAGTCCTTCCACGACGCCTGGAACGCGCGCGGGCGCGTGGCGACCGACCGGGCGGGCCATCGCTGGGTGACGTTCGGCGACGGCCGGCTCGACAATCCCTCCAACGAAGAGGGGCGACGGTACGTGATGGAGGCGGCCAGCCTCTCCGTCCGCGGGGTCCTCACCGCCTACGTGCTCGGCGCGCGGGTGCCGGAGGACGAGATCGCCGTGTGGCAGATCCTCCCCTTCACCATCGAGGCGCCGGAGCTGCTCGCCGAGGTGGCGGAAATCTTCGTCCAAGAAGAGGTCAAAGCCGCGACGGAGAAGACGATGGCCGAGCGCGAGCTGGTGCCGCTCCAGCTCACCATCCGCCCCGCCTACAAGGACTTGGTGGCAACCGCGTCGTTCTGGTCGGTGGGCGCCTTCAACGCTCCCGGCGATCCCTACCTGGCGCTGGTCGGGGGCGTCGAGCTCGGCATCCCCTTCGTCCCCGCGCAGACCTATCTCGGCGCGGGGGGTACGTTCCAGGCGCCGGAGCGAAAGCGCGCCGCCGTGATCGACACCGGCTTGCTCGTCCCGCTCGGGCTCAGCGTGGCGGGCCTCCTCAGCCACCAGCTGAACGTCACCGCCTCCTGGCTGATCGGCCATGGCTTCGCAGCCATCGCCCACGTCGAGTATCAGCTGAACGTCGAGCTCGGTGACCTGCTCATCAACCTGCATGCGGGGGTGGCGGAGATCTTCCCTCAGCCGCGCACCGGCTATTACGGCGCGGTCGGCCTGGGATTCGTGTTCAGCGCGGCCGGCGGGGGGGCGTTTTGAACAGCCCGAGGAGCAGCCCGAGGAACAACCCGGGGATTTTGGCCCTGCTCCGGGCCGGAGGATGGCGTGGGATCGCCAACCGGATGCGCAGCGCCACCCAACGCCACCAGGCGTCGGTGCTCGCCGGCGGCGTCGCCTTCTTCGCGTTCCTGTCGATGTTCCCGGCCCTGGCGGCGCTGGTCTCCCTGTACGGCCTCTTGGCCGATGCCGAGGACGTCGCGCGCCAGATCGATGCCTTGGCCGGCGCGCTTCCGCACGACATCCGGATGGCGATCCACGATCAGATGGCGCTCCTCACCGCCCGCTCGACGGGCACCCTGAGCCTGGAGGCGGCGATCGGCATCGTGGCCGCGATCTGGGCGGCGACCAAGGGGATGAAGGCGCTGATCACCGGGCTCAGCCTGGCGTTCGGTCAGAAAGAGACCCGGGGGTTCATCCGGCTGAACGTCACCGCGTTCCTCTTCACCATGGGCGCCATCATCTCAGGCGTCATCTCCATCGCGGCGGTGATCGTCTTTCCCATCGTTCTTTCGTTCTTCCGGATGTCGCAGCTCGGCGAGCAGCTGATCCGCTGGGGCCGCTGGCCGATGTTGACCGTGATGGTCCTTCTGGCTTTGAGCGTGGCGTACCACTACGGGCCGGCGCACGTGCCGTCCACCCGCCGATGGCTGTCACCTGGCTCGCTGGTGGCGACTGCCCTGTGGCTGGCGGGGTCGGCGCTCTTCTCCTGGTTTGCGTCGACCTACGCCAAGACCGACCGGGTCGACGGTTCGCTGGGAGTCATCATCACGATCCTCACCTGGTTCTTACTGTCGGCGTACATCGTGATCCTGGGGGCCGAGCTGGACGCCGAGATCGCGCGCGAGGTCGCCGCACGGTACGGACCCAAACGGCCCGAACCCGACAACGACGACCTCGCTCCCTGAGTGCGCGGGACTGTTGCCGCCTCACGACCCACAATCGACGATAGACTCTCGACTGGTGCCGGACGATCGCCCGAAATTCGAGACGCAGTCGGGGATTCCGCTGGCCGCGTCGTACGGACCGTCCGACCTGGGCGCAGACTGGACGTACGCCTCCAAGCTGGGTGACGCCGGTCAGTACCCGTTCACGCGCGGGCCGCACGCCAGCATGTACCGGGGGAAGCTCTGGACGATGCGGATGTTCTCCGGGTTCGGGACGCCGGAAGACACCAACCGGCGGTTCGCTTTTCTGCTGGCGCACGGGCAGACCGGGCTCTCGACGGCGTTCGACATGCCGACGCTGATGGGTCTCGACCCAGACGATCCGCGCTGCCTGGGCGAGGTCGGTCGCGAAGGGGTGTCGGTGGCGTCGGCGTCCGACATGGAGCGCCTCTTCGCCGACATCCCGCTCGACGAGGTGACCACCTCGATGACCATCAACGCGCCGGCGGTGGCGCTGCTGGCGTTCTATCTCGTGGCGGCCGAGCGGCGGGGAATCGGACCCGAACGCCTCGCCGGGACGATCCAGAACGACATGCTCAAGGAGTTCATCGCGCAGAAGGAGTGGATCTGCGGCGTGCGGCCGCACCTCCGCATCATGCGCGACATGCTGGTCTACTGCACGCGGCGGATGCCGCGCTGGAACACCGTCAGCGTCAGCGGCTACCACATTCGCGAAGCGGGCGCGACCGCCGTGCAGGAGCTGGCGTTCACGCTGGCCGACGGGATCGGCTACGTCGAGCTGGGGCGCGAGGCGGGCCTCGAGGTCGACGACTTTGCGCCGCGGCTGTCGTTCTTCTGGGACGTCCACAACGACTTCTTCGAGGAGATCGCCAAGCTGCGGGCGGCGCGGCGGATGTGGGCGCGGATCATGCGCGAGCGCTTCGACGCCAAGAACCCGCGCTCGTGGCTACTGCGGGCGCACGCGCAGACGGCCGGGGTGTCGCTGGTCGCGCAGCAGCCTCTCAACAACGTGGTCCGCACCGCCTACCAGGCGCTGGCTGCCGTGCTGGGCGGAACGCAGTCGCTGCATACGAACGCCTTCGACGAGACCTATGCGCTGCCGACGGAGGAGTCGGCCACGCTGGCGCTGCGCACGCAGCAGATCCTGGCGGAGGAGACCGGAGTGGCGGCGGTCGCCGATCCGCTGGGCGGCAGCTACTACGTCGAGGCGCTCACCGATCGGGTCGAAGCCGAGGCGACCGCCATCCTGCGGACCATCGATGAGATGGGCGGGATCGTCCGGGCGGTCGAGGCCGGCTGGCCGCAGCGTGAGATCGCCAAGTCGGCGTACCGGACGCAGCGGCAGATCGACAGCGGCGCGCGGGCCGTGGTCGGACTCAACCGACACACGACGGCTGGCGCCGACGCAACATCGATCCCGACGTTGAAGATCGACGACGGTCCGGAGCGGGCGCAGCGGGCGGCCGTGGTCGAGCTGCGCGCGCGGCGCGACGGCAGGGCGGCGCGGGTGGCGCTCGACGGCGTGCGCGCCGCCGCCGAAGCCGAAAGCGGCGGCGATCTCGGGGGCGGCGGCAACCTCATGGAGGCCGTGCTCGAGGCGGCGAGGCAGGAGGCCACGCTCGGAGAGATCTGCCAGATCTTCCGTGAGGTATTTGGCGAATATCGCGATCCCGCGGAGGTCTAAGCGCGCTAAGTTAGCGCCATGCCACCGACGCCAGGAGTAGGACAGGATATCGAAGCGCTCTGCGGTCGGTGCGGCCAGGTCTGGCACGTGGTGATGGCCAAGATGGGCGAGAAGATCGCCAAGGTGGTCTGCAAGCGCTGCGGCGGGCACCACCGCTATCGCAACGAGAACGATGCAGCGGAGGCCGATGCGCCGCGCGCCGGTCGCAGCGGCCGCAGCTTCTCGTCCGGGCGTTCGCGCGGCGCCAAGACCCCCACCCCGATACCGGTCGCACCGCCGTTCGACCCCTCCAAGCCCTCCCGACCGTACGCGGCCACCGCCGAGTACGCCGCGGGGGAGCGGATCACGCACCCACAGTTCGGCGTCGGGGTGGTCGCCGGCTCGCCAGGCTCGGGCAAGATCGACGTCGTGTTCCCGACCGGGCCGCGCATCCTGGCCGCCGCCAAGATCGCGTCGAGCCTGGCCCGCCCGATCGCCGTCTCCGTCCCCATCGCCGATCGACCACCTTCGGCCAAATGAAATGAAAGGTCTGCCGCGGGTCGTCCTGCGGAAGCGGCTGGGGCGGGCGATTCGGGGTGGGCATCCGTGGATCTACCGGGATGCGCTGGCGGCCTCGCCCAGGATCGTCGACGGAAGCGTGGTGCTGGTGGCGGGCGCCGACGGGCGACCGCTGGCGCGCGGCTTCTGGGACGCGACTTCGCCGATCGCGGTGCGGATCCTGGGCGCCGCCGGCGACCTGGATCTGGGGCGCTCGCTCGATGTCCGGATCGGGGAGGCGCTGGCGCGGCGGCTGGGCGCGATCGATCGCCACGAGACCGATGCCTTCCGCTGGATTCATGGCGAAGCGGACGCGCTGCCGGGCGTTCACGTCGATGTGTACGGAACCGCGCTCAGCGTCCGTTACGACGGAGGTGGTGCCCGGGCCTTTTACGGTGATCTGCCGACGCGACTGCGCGCGGCCGCGCAAAAAGCCGGCCTGGCGATCGATGCCATCGTCGAACGCCGACCACGGGGCGGCCGCGGGGACGCCGACGGGGAACGGACCCTGCCGCTCTACGGCGCCGCCCCCGACGGCGAGATCGAGATCCGCGAGAACGGATTGCGGTTCGGCGCCGATCTGCGGCGCGGGCAAAAGGGGGGCCTGTTTCTCGACCAACGCGAGAACCGCGCGCTGGTCCGCACGCTGGCGCGCGATCGCCGAGTGCTGAACCTGTTCGGCTACACCGGCGGGTTCTCGATCTACGCCGCGGCGGGCGGCGCGCGTGCCACAGCTACCGTCGACGTCGCGGCGCCGGCCATCGCGGCGGCGCGGCGGAACTTCGAGCGCAACCGCCTGCCGCTCGACAACGCGCGCTTCGCCGCCGAGGATGCGTTCGCGTTTCTCACCCGCGCCGCCGCGGCGGGCGAGCGATTCGAGCTGGTCATCTCCGATCCGCCCAGCTTCGCCCCCAGCCGCCGCGCGCTGGAGACGGGCCTGCGTGCCTACCAGCGCCTGCATCGTCTCTGCGCCGCGGTCACCGCGCCCGGCGGGATCCTCTGTGCCGCCTCCTGCTCGAGCCACATCGGGCGTGCGGCCTTCGTCGCCACTGTCCGCGACGGCGCGCGCGAGGCCGGCCGCCGCGCGAAGATCGGCCAGATCCGGGGGGCAGCCCTCGACCACCCGGTCGTGCCGCAGTTTCCCGAGGGCGACTACCTCAAATTTGCGGTAATAAGCCTGTAATGGCGTCAGCGCCGATGCCTGTGTCGGGCGGACAATCTCCGGTGGCGGTCACCGCCGATCCGGCCGGACCGCTGGCGTCGCCTGCCTATCGCTGGTCGGTGGGGCTCGGCCTCGCGCTGCTTCAATCCGCCGTCTACTTCGGGATCGGCCACGCCCACCTGACCCGTTCGACGGAGCTCCTGCGCACGCGCCTCGACGACGCGATTCCGTTTTGGCCCTGGACCGCCTGGTGCTACCTGCCGTTCTACGCGGGGACGTTCCTGATCACCATCGGCGGCTTCCGGCACCGGCGCCTCTTCGATCGGACGGCGATGGCGGTGGTCCTGGTGATGGCGCTGGGCGCGATGGGCCACCTCTTCGTCGGAGCCGAGTATCCGCGCCCCGTGCTCTATCCCCCCTACCCCAACCTCTCGTACGCCTTCATGGCCTGGGTCCAGCACGTCGACCCGCCCGGCAACGTCTTCCCGTCGCTGCACGTGGCGCACACGACGATGCTGTCGCTTCTGCTGCTCCGCGATCGCCCGCGCCTCGGCCGGCTGGCGCTTCTGATGGCGACCATGCTGGCGCTCTCCACGCTGACCACCAAGCAACACTTCATCGCCGACGTGCTCAGCGGCTACATGCTGGCGGCGCTCGGCCGCGCCTTCGCGCTGTCGTCGGTCAGATCCCGACGAACGTGATCACTTCGCCGGCGCCGTATTCTTGCTTGCGTTCCTGGCGGCGCGCTCCCCCGCGTTGATCGGGTCCTTGAAGTTGATCCGCTCGTACTGGATGCCGCTCTTCGCCAGCTGTGGCTCGATGGCCTCTCCCCTGCCGACGATGACCACCAAGAGCGTGTCGGGTTGCAGGAAGTCCTTGGCCGCCGCCCTGGCCTGCGCCTCGTCGACCGCCGCCAGCCGCAGCGGCAGATCGCGCACGTAGCCGATCCCTAGGCCATGCTCCTCGGCGCCGACCAGCGCGGCCGCGATTCCCGCCGCCCCCTGCAGGCTGAAAGGATAGCTGCCGGCGTAGTAACCCTTGGCCTTGGCCAGCTCGCCGCCGCTGGGCCCCTCGGTCTGCATGCGCCGGATCTCGTTCACCGAGGCGAGCAACGCGTCCCACACCGTCTCGTTCTTGGTCGCCGCGCTGACGCGGAACGCGCCCTGGTAGAGCGAGGCGCCGAACGAAGACCCGATGCCGTAGGTGAGGCCCCGCTTGGACCGCACCTCGGTCATGAGACGGGACGAGAAGTCGGAACCGCCCAGGACGTAGTTCATCAGCGTCACCGCGTACCAGCGCGGATCGGCGTGCTTGATCCCGGCATGCCCGAGCACGATCGTCGCCTGCGTCAGGTCGGGGCGATCGACCAGCAGGATCCGCGTCCCGCCGCCGGGAGGAATCGTCCACCCGGGCCGCACCGGCGCGTTCACGGGCACCCAGCCGTGAAACGCCTTCTCCAGCTGTACCCGCAGGCGCGTGGCGTCGACGTCGCCGGCCACCGCGAGGATGGCGTGGTTCGGGTGGTAGAAGGTCTTCCAGAACTTCTCCAGCCGCGCACGATCGATCTTGCGGACGTCGTCGGCGGTCAGCACCCAGGCGTTGGGGTGATTCTCCCCGAACAGCTGGTTGTCGAAGTGGGCCTCCGCCAGCTCGCCCGGGCTGTCGTAGCGCGAGGCGACCGCCGCCAGCATCTGGTCCCGCACGTCCCCCATCTCGCTCTCGGGAAACGACGGGTGCAAGAGGACGTCGGACAGGAGGTCGAGGCAGAGCGCGCTGTCCTTTGACAGCGCCGAGCAGGAGACGGTGGTCCCCTCGTTCGTGGCCTGCGCGTCGAGCGCGCCGCCGACGAAGTCGATGGCGCGCGAGATGTCATCGGCGCTGCGGGACTTCGTTCCATTGGTGCCGTTCTTGGTACCCTTGCGCAGCATCGCCGCCACGAAGTCGGAGACGCCCAGCGTGTCGCGATCCTCGTCGTAGCCGCCCGCCTGGACGGCCAGCCCGAAGCTGACCACCGGCAGCTCCTTGCGAGCGACGACGATGATCTGCATCCCGTTCGCCAGCGTGAAGCGATCGATCTTGGGGAGCGCCAGCGCCTCCGGCTTCGGCGGCGGCGGCGCGGCGATGAGGTCGCTGCGGCCGGTCCAGAAGGTCGAGGCAGCCGGTGCGGCCGGCTTGGGGGCCGCCGTCTCGTACTGGACCTCGATCGATCCCGACGAGGCGGCCGGCTTGGGGGGCGCGCTCGCCGCGCAGCCGAGCAGCGGCAGCAAGCTCGACGCGGCCACCGCGGTCAGTCGTCCGCGGATCATTGGGTCACCCCCGCTTTGGGTCCCGCCGCCGCGGCGGCCGGCGCCCCGGGCGGCACCAGCGTCACGCGCGTGAGGTTGGTGTCGACCAGATACTTGCGCGCCACCCGCTGCACGTCGGCGGCCGTAACGGCCAGGTAGCGCGTCGCCCCCTCGATGAAGCGGCGCCAGTCCCCCTCGACGTACTGCGCCTGGCCGAGGCGGGTGGCGATGCCGTCGACGGTCTCGAGGCCGAACACGAACCCGGCCGCCAGCTGGTTCTTGGCTTTGTCGAGCTCGGCGGGCTCGACCGGCTTGTCGCGCACACGGGCGATCTCCTCCGCCAGCGCCGCCTGCACCGCCGCGCCGTCCTTGTTGGGCAGGTAGGCCGCGTAGACGAGAAAAAGTCCGGGGTCCTCCAGCGACTCCGTCACGCCCCCGGCCGCGATCGCCAGGTGATCGTGACGGACCAGGCGTTCGGGCAGCCGCGCCGACTCGCCGGCGGAGAGGATGGCAGCCAGCACCTCCAGCGCCGGTAGATCGGGATCGGCCGCGCGCGGGATGTGATAACCGCCGACCACGATGGGGATCTGCACCTCGAGCTGCAGCGTCGCCGTGCGCGGCGCCGTCTGCGGCGGCTCGACCGCCGTGTTGCGCGGCTGCGCGGGGCCGCGCGGGATCGGCCCGAAGTACTGGTCGACCAGCTTTCGGGCCGCCTGCTCGTCGAGATCGCCGACCAGAATCAGCGTCGCGTTGTTCGGCTGGTAAAAGGTGTCGTAGAAGCGCTGGCAGTCGGCCGGCGTGACCTTCTCCAGATCCTCGATGGTGCCGATCGCCGTCCAGTTGTAGGGGTGCTTGGTGTAGGCGAGCGCTCGGAACTTCTCGATCGCCTTGCCGACCGGATCGTTGTCGACGCGCAGGCGCTTCTCCTCCTCGACCACGTGCCGCTCGGAGTCGACCGTCGCTTGAAACAGCTTGAGGTTTCGCATCCGCTCCGCCTCCAGCTGCAGCGCGAAGCCGACGTACGAGGGCGGCACGGTGTCGTGATAGCCGGTCAGATCCTCGGTGGTGAAGGCGTTGACCTGGCCGCCCACCTCCTTGAGCAGGCGTGCGTGCTCCTCGGGCGGGACGTGCTGCGACCCCTTGAACATCATGTGCTCGAACATGTGGGCGACACCGCGGATCCCGACGTGCTCGTCCTTCGATCCGACATGATAGAAAACCTGGACAGTTGCGATCGGCGCCTTGTGATCGGCGAGGAATAGAACCTGCAGCCCGTTCGCCAGCGTCCAGCTCTTGACGTCCAGCTTGGGCGACGTCACGGACGCGGCGGTGGCGGGCGCCGCTTTGGCGGGCTTGGCGGTCTTGGCGGGCTTGGCAGTCTGGCCCGCGCGCGCCGGAGAGATCGAACCGAACGCGAGCGCCAGTGTCAGCGTCAGCGTGGGCAACGGAACCAGGATTCGCGTCGACGGAGCGGTCACGGCCGGCCGGACTATGACACACTGATCGCGCGATGTCGGTCGTGATCGAAACGGTCGAGAGCCGTGCGCTCGTCGGAAATCCCCTCGGTGACCCGACGGCGCGCCGGATCGCGGTGTGGCTGCCGCCGTCGTATGCGCGCGAGTCGACACGACGCTATCCGGTCATCTACTGGCTGGCCGGGTACTCCGGCACCGGCGAGATGTTGTTTTCGGGGAACCCCTGGCAGCCGGGGCTGGACGCGCGGCTCGATCGCCTGGTCGGCAGCGGCGCGATGGGGGAGGCGATCGTCGTGGCGCCCGACTGCTTCACCCGCTGGGGCGGCGCGCAGTACCTCGACTCGCCCGCGCTCGGGAATTACGAGACGCACCTTCTCCGTGAGGTGATCCCCGCCGTCGATGGGCGCCATCGGACCGTCGCCAGCCGTGAGGCGCGCGCCATCGGCGGCAAATCATCGGGCGGCTTCGGCGCGCTGGTGCTGGCCATGCGCCACCCCGATCTGTTCGCGGCGGTCGCCAGCCACGCCGGCGACATGGCCTTCGAGCTGTCGGCGCTCAAGGATCTTCCCGTCGCCGCGCGGACCTTGCGCCGCCACGGCGGGATTCCGCCCTTCACAAAGCACTTCGAGGCCACCGAGAAGAAGTCCGGCGACGACTACACGACGATGATGGTTTTGGCCCAGGCGGGCGCCTATTCGCCCGAGGCGGGCCGGCCGGGCGGCGTCGCGCTCCCCTTCGACGTCGAGACCGGGGAGATCGACTGGGCGGTCTGGAAGCGGTGGAAGGCCTGGGACCCGATCGAGATGGTGGCGGCGCACGCAGAGGCGCTGCGCCGGATGAAGCTGCTGTTCGTTGACGCCGGGACGCGCGACGAGCACAACATGGATCTGGGGGCGCGGATCTTCGTGGCGCGCCTGCGCGCGCTGGGCATCGCCTGCGAGCATCAGGAGTTCGACGACGGCCACCGAGGGACTGCGTACCGCTACGACATCTCTCTCCCCATGCTGGCGGCTGCTGTCGGCGCCGCCCCGCCGGCGCGCTGATCGCCATGCGCCCAGGCGATCGCGTTGCGTTCACCTGCGACGATCTCGATGACGACGGCGCGGGCGTCGGCGAGAGCGGTGGCCATCAGGTTCACGTCGCCGGCGCCCTACCCGGCGAGCGCGTGGGCGGCGTCGTCGAACACGTCTCGCGCCAGTCGGGCGCGGCCTGGGCCCGGCTCGAAACGGTCGACGCGCCGTCGCCCGCACGGCGTCCGCCCGCTTGCCCCGCGTTCGGCGCCTGTGGCGGCTGCCCGTTGCAGCACCTCGCCTACGACGCGCAACTTGCCTGGAAGCGCCACCGCGTCGCGCGCGCTCTCGCCGCGTACCCGGCGCTGGCCCACCTGAGGGTCGACGCCTGTGTCGCGTCGCCGCGGCCGCTCGGCTACCGGAACCGATCGAAGCTGGTCGTCGCGCGACTCGACGCTCGACTCGTTCTGGGCGCCTTTGCGCCCCGCTCGCACGACGTCGTCGATCTCGCCGGCTGCCGGATCTCCGCGCCGCCGCTCGAGGAGACCGGGGCCGCGCTCCGGTCGCTCCTCGACGAGGCGGGTGTCCGCGCCTACGACGAGCGGACGTTGACCGGCGACCTCCGCCACGTCGTGCTGCGCGCGAATCACGAAGGTCGCGTGCTGGCCGTCTGGATCGTCGCCCGCCCGCTGCCGGACGGCGTCGCGCTGGCCCGACGATTTCGCGCAGCCCGACCCGAGGTCATCGGCGTCGTCGAGCACGAGAACCGTTCGCGCGGCAACACGATCTTCTCCGACACGGAAGGCGACAACGAGCGCCTCCTCGACGGCGCCGGCGAGATCGAGGAGCAGCTCGCGGTTGCCGAACACACCGTGCGGCTGACGCTGGCGCCGGGCGCGTTCTTCCAGGCCAACCGCGAGGTCGCCGCTCTCGCCTATGCCGAGATCGCCCGCGCCCTGGCGATCCAACCGACCGAGCGGGTGCTCGATGCCTACTGCGGCGTGGGCGGGATCGCGCTGACGCTGGCGCGCGGCGCCGCCGAGGTGATCGGGATCGAGTCGCACGCGGGAGCGGTCGCCAGCGCCACAGCGTCGGCCGCGCTCAACGGCATCGCCAACGCCCGCTTCATCGCCGGCGACGCCGCGCAGACGCTGGGTCAGATCGATCGCGCCGACGTCGTGGTCCTGAACCCGCCCCGCAAGGGCTGCGCCCCCGAGCTGCTGGCCGAGGTCGCCCGCCTCGCCCCGCGCGCCATCGCCTATCTCTCGTGCGATCCCGAGACGCTGGCCCGCGATCTGGCGCTGCTGGCGACGCACGGCTACCGCACGCGCGCCGTCACGCCCTTCGACATGCTCCCCCACACGCCGCACGTCGAGGCGCTGGCGGTCGTCGACCGCGTTGTGGACCTCCGCGCGCGCTAGGACGAACCGAGCGCGCGGGCCAGGAAGTCGGGGTGCAGCCCGAGGCCGATGAAGCCGGCGAGGCCGAGCACGATCCCCAGCCCCGCGAAGCCCCAGGCCAGGTAGAACAGCCACTTCTTCTGGGTCAGCGCCGTGAGGCCGAGCAGCGCGATGGCGATCGAGGCCAAGGCCTCGGCCATGTCGAACTGGTCGTGCCGTGCGTCGAGGACCTCGTAGTGCTCGTGGAAACCCTCGGCCTTCCGCTTGATCTCCTCCTTCTCGACGTCGTAGTGGCGGATCTTCTCGGCGTAGTCTGCGAGCTTGCGATCGATGAACGCGCGCCCCTCGCTGGTGAGGCCCGGCGTTGTCTCGCGCTGGATGCGCAGGCTGTCCAGCGCCGCCTCGGCGATGTTCAGCTTGGTCCCCTTGGCCTGGTAGTAGGCCCAGGCATCGATGCCGCTGGCCTGCGCGCGCGCCATCGCCTCGACGACGTTCCCTTTCTTGACGTTGCAGAGCGCCGTGAAGGTCGCCGTGATCGCAACGCTGATGGCGACCACCGCGTTGAGGGTCCAGCGCACGCGCCCCCCTGGTCCTGATCCTCTCTTGCCGCCACCCTCGCCGCCACCCTCGCCCCCTTCACCCTCTTCGCTCTCTTGCGATCGCTCGACCGCTTCGCTCACCGTATCCGCCAGCTCGCTCATGCGGCTAGTGTAACCGCGAGCCCCCCTATGTCGCGTAGTGGCGGCGGGTCCACTCGGCCATGGCGATGCCGGCGGCGACCGTGACCGGGAACGAGTGGTTGATGCCGTACATCGGGATGCCGACGATCTGATCGGCGGCTTTGAGAAGCTCCGGCGAGACGCCGGCGGTCTCGCTGCCGAACAGCATCACGCAGTCGTCGGGGAGCTCGGCGTGCCACAGATCGACGCGCGCCGCGTCCTTCTCGAAGACGAGCAGCTGGCGGCCGGCGGCGCGCACGCGCGCGATGAACTCCGCCTCGGTCGGCACGAGGACGATGTTCTCGTAGCGGTCCATGCCCATCGCGCCCCGCTCGTAGAAGCGCTCGTCGCCCACCAGGAGAATTTCGCGCACCAGGAACGAGTGCGCCACGCGGATGATGGCGCCGACGTTGAACGGGTTGCGCGCCCGCAGGACGGCGACGCTGAGCGGCCGCCGCAGCTTCTCCAGACTGGCCCGGATCTCCTCCAGCGGCATCTCGAACGGCGGAACCTTCATCGACTGCGACCGCGCATCGGCTACAACCGCGCGGTGGTCGCGGCTGTAGCGGGCGCCGGGGCATCACCGCCCGCGAAGCTGGCGCGAAACGGCACCGGCATGAGCACCCCCGCGAACACCACCACCATCACCCAGAAGAGCAGCTTTCTACTGCGCGGCAGCGGCGTGTCGTCGACCGGCGGGTGGTTCACCCCTCCCGACGCCGCTCGCAGGATGCGAATCATCATGTACCAGATCAGCCAGGGGAGCGCCGCGACGAGCGCGATGGTCCGGCCCATCGACTCGTTCCAGTGAGCGCCCGCCTCGATCCGCGTGGCGTGCATGACCCACAAGAAGACGGCCACCGCGCCGAAAGGGAGGATCCGGTGCAGCCGCGTCGCGAACCGGCTGTAGCCGTTGCCGAAGTAGGCGGTCGCGATGTGTCCTCCGTCGAGCTGCCCGATCGGAATCAGGTTGATCATCGTGACCAAGAGGCCAACCCAGCCAGCCCAGGCCGTCGGGTGCAAGAAGACGTCGCGCCTGCCGTCGGGGAGCCAGGCCCCGGTCGCCACATGCTTGAGCAGCGCGTAGAGGAGGGAGTTCCCCTCTTGCTCGGCCCCCGGGACCAGCGGGCCGACCGGCGAGCGGTGGAGGCCGTAGAGAATGACCGGGACCGCGACCAGGAGACCGCAGAGCGGCCCGGCGGCGCCGATGTCGATCAGCTTCTTGCGGTCGGAGGTCACGTTGCGCATGCCGATCACCGCCCCCATCGTGCCGAGGCCGAAGGTCGGCGGCAGCGGGATGAAGTAGGGGAGCGAGGCGTCGACCCCGTGCAGCCGCGCCACCAAGTAGTGTCCGAGCTCGTGCGACAGCAGGATCAACATCAGCGGCAGCGAATACGAAAGCCCGTCCGCAATCGGAAGGATCGCCTCCCAACCCTCTACCCCGGCCCGGGCGTGCATCAGCATCGCACCAGCCGCGGTGGTGGTCAGGAAGGTGGCCAGAAAGAGACCGACGTGCAGCAGGAGCCGCTTGGGCCGCGGCGCGACCGCCGACGACGCCTTGTCTGCAGCGCTGGGCGGCGATTCCGCGGCGCTCATCGTTCGCGGCTTCCGTCGGCGGTGGCGCGCTTGGGCGGCGCTTCGGCCGGCACGACGCCGCCGGCCGCCGCGCGATCGAGCGTGGCGCGGAACGCCCCCCGGCGTGGCAGCTCGGCCCCCTCCAGCGCCCCGCCCAGGCGGAGCAAGAGCCCGCGCGCCTCGTCGGAGAGCGCGGTCGGCGTCTCGATGGCGATGCGCACGTGGGCGTCGCCGCGTCCGCCGGCGCGCGGGAACCCTTTGCCGCGCAGCCGGAAGGTGGCCCCCGCCTGCGTCCCGGGCGGCACGCGCATCTGCACGCGCGCGTCGAGCACCGGCACGTCGACCTCCGCCCCCAGCGTCACCTCGACGAAGCTGAGCGGCATCTCGATGGTCAGGACCTCCCCGTCGCGCGTCGACTCGCGGCCGTAGAACGGATGCGGGCGCACGCGCACAAGCACGTGCAGATCGCCCGACGGGCCGCCCCGCCGCCCCGGCGCCCCCTCGCGCGGCAATCGCTGCGTCGACCCGCCGATCGATCCCGGCGGGACGCGCACGGTGTAGCTGCGCTCGCGATCGACGAGCCCCGCCCCCTCGCAGGCGGCGCAGCGGACGCGTGGCACCTGACCGGTCCCGCCGCACCCCATGCACTCACGCCGCGTGGTGAGAAATCCGGCCTTCTTCCGGACGATCCCCTCGCCGCCGCAGTGGCTACAGGTGGCGAGCCCGGCGCTGGCTCCCTCGGCGCCGGTGCCGAGGCAGACGCGGCAGTCCTCCGGCCGCTCGAAGGTGATGGTCTTCTCGCAACCGAGCGCCGCCTCCTCGAAGTCGACCTCCAGCGTGTAGCGCATGTCGCGCCCGGCGGTCTTGCGCCGGCGGGTCAGGCCGAACAGATCGCCGAAGAGCGCGTCGAAGAACTCCGTCGCCGAGGCGATGTCCGCGCCCCCCAGCGGGCCGGCACCGTCGACGGCGCCGAAGCGATTGTAGTGCTCCCGCTTCTCTTCGTCGGAGAGGACGGCATAGGCGATCGACAGCTCCTTGAACCGCTCCTCGGCGGCGCGGTCGCCCGGATTGCGATCGGGATGCCAGCGCAGCGCCAGCCGTCGATAGGCCGCCTTGATCTCGACCTCGGTCGCGCCCCGCTCGACGTCCAGCGTCTGGTAATAGTCGGCGGGCAGACTAGCCCTCGGACGGTTTTGGTTGAGACTTCGGCCCGGTCGAGACCGAGACCAGCGCGGGACGCAGGAGACGCTCACCGATGCGGTAGCCCTTCTGCAGCTCGGCCGCGACCGCGCCCGACGGCACGTCGGCGTTCTCGACCCGCGAGACCGCCTCGTGCACGCGCGGGTCGAACGGCTGGCCGGCCACCTCGAACGGCTTCACCTCATAGCGCTCCAGCTTCTGTTGAAAGAGGCGAAGGACCAGGCTGACCCCCTTCATGACCGCCGCGCCGTCGACGACGCCTTTGTCCTGCGCGCCGGCCGCGCGCTCGAGGTTGTCGACCACCTCGAGAACGTCCCGCAGCACCGACTCGCGCGCTGTTGCGACCGCATCGGTCTGCTCCTTGCGGGCCCGCTTCTTCCAGTTCTCGAAGTCGGCCGCCACGCGCAGCATCCGGTCCTTCATCTCGTCGCGCTCGATCGCCAACGCGGCCGCGCGATCCTCGGGGCTGGCCGGCGGGAGCGCATGCTCCGGGCCCTGGCCGTTCGCGCCATTGGCGCCGTCGGTTCCGTTCTTCTTCTCGTCCATGTTCGACTCTTCGCTCATCTCGTCTCTCGTTTCTGGCAACCTTCGTGTCCGATGGAAAGCTAGGTCTTCCCCAGCGCTTCGCCGATCATCTCGGCCGTAAAATCGACCAGCGGGATGACCCGCGAATAGTTCATCCGCGATGGGCCAATGACCCCGATCGTCCCGAGCGGCCGGCCGTCCGCCACGTAGGGTGCCGCCACCACCGACACGTCGGTCAGGTCGGCCAGGTTTGCCTCCGCGCCGATGAAGACGCAGATGCCCGGGGCGCTCAGCGTCCGTTCGAGGAGGCGCACCAACAGGTCCTTCTCTTCCAACGTGCGCAGCAGCAATTTGGCGCGCTCGAGGTCGGCCTTCCCCGCTAGCAGGTTCGACTGCCCGTCGACCAGCACGTCCGCCTCGGGATCGACCGGGACGGCCGCCTGAGCCAGCCGCAGCGCCCGCGCGAGCAGCTGATCGTGCGCCGCCTTGTCGTTGGCGATCTCGTCCATCAGCTTGGCGCGGACCTGATCCAGCGTCAGCCCGCTGACCAGCCCGTTGAGAAAGTTGTTGATGCGGTCGAGATCGCCCGGGGTGAGCGCGAAGTCGATCGGCACCAGCTTGTTCTGAATCTGCCCGCTCGCCCCGGCCATCACGGCCAGCAGCTGCCCGTCGCGCAGCTGGACGAACTCCAGGTGCTCGACCACGTCGCTCTCCGGGCGCGGCGCCTGGACGACGACCGTCAGGTGGCTGAGCTCGCGCAGCATGCGCGAGGTCCGCTGCATCACCTCGGGCACGTCGCCGCCGGCCGGCGCCAGCCGCTCGCGGATCTCGTCCTTTTCGCCCGAGGTCAGATTGCGGACCCGCAGCAGCATGTCGACGTAGTAGCGCAGCCCCCGTTCGGTCGGCAGCCGGCCCCCCGAGGTGTGCGCGTGGCGGAGGAGCCCGACCTCCTCGAGATCTCCCATCACCGTGCGGACAGTCGCAGCCGACACATCCAGCCCATAACGGCGGGTGACAGTATGCGATCCCACCGCCTCACCGGTGGCCAGATACTCGGACACCACGGCGTGCAGGATTTTCTTGGCTCGTCCGCCAATATCCACACATCTGATTTACCTCAAGGAACGGGCCTCGGCCAAGCGACGGAGGCCTCCCGCCCGGAATATAGTGAACGCTTGATCTATCTGGACAATGCCGCTTCGACGCGTCCGGCCGACGAAGTGCTCGAGGCGATGGCCGAGACAGCCCGTGCCCACTACGCGAATCCAGCCTCGGCGCACGCGGCCGGGGCCGCCGCCAGCCGGGCCCTGGAGGCCGCCCGGAGCGAGGTCGCGGCTGCTCTGGACGTCGAGCCCGAGGAGCTCGTCTTCACGAGCGGCGGCACCGAGGCCGACGCGCTGGGCCTCCTCGGCGCGGCCCGGGCAGCTCGAGGGAGACACGTCCTGGTCAGCGCGCTCGAGCACCCGGCGGTGATGCGCGCCGCCGAGGCGCTGGTCGCCGCGGGGGCCACGCTGGACGTCGTCCCGCCCGGGCCCGACGGGGTCGTCCGTGCCGAGGCAGTCGCCGCGGCCGTCCGGCCCGACACCGCGGTCGTCGCCGTCATGCTGGTGCAGAACGAGATCGGCACCGTGCAGCCGATCGCCGAGATCGCCCGCCTGCTCGACCCCGATCGCCGACGCCGCCCGCACCTGCACGTCGACGCGGTGCAGGCGTTCGGGCTCCTGCGGCTGCGCCCCCGCGCGCTCGGTGCCGACAGCATCGCGCTTTCGGCGCACAAGCTGCACGGGCCTCGCGGCGCGGGCGCGCTCTGGGTGCGCCCGGGCGCGCGCCTCGAACCGCTCTGGGTCGGTGGCGGCCAGGAACGGGGCCGGCGCGGCGGCAGCGAGAACCTGCCGGCGATCGTCGGGTTCGCGCGGGCGGTCACGCTGGCGCGGCGGTCGCTCGACGCTGGCGGCGCCGACGCTGTCGCAACGCTGCGGGATAGGCTGGAGGCCGGGGCGCTGACGGCCGTCGCCGGGGCGCGCCCGACGGTGACCGGCGCGGCGCGCGCGCCCCACATCGCCTCGCTGGCGTTCCCCGGTCTCCCCGCCGAGCCGCTGCTGCATGCGCTCGAGGCGCGCGGCGTGCTGGCCTCCGCCGGCTCAGCTTGCGCCTCCCGCACGGCAGGCCCCAGCCCGACCTTGAAGGCGATCGGCCTCGACGATCGCACCGGTGTGCTGCGATTTTCGCTGTCGCGCGACACGACGCAGGCGGACGTCGACGGCGCGATCGCCGCCCTGACCGACGCAGCTCGCGAGGTCGCAGGCGGTCCGGCGGGCTCCCCCCTCGCCAAGCGCCCCGCGCGCGGGTAGAAGACCCCCCCCATGGCCACGCAAGACGGGGGCGTCATCCTCTGCCGCTACGGAGAGCTATTCTTGAAGAGCGGCAACCGCCGCCGCTTCGAGCGCGTGCTGTGCGACAACATCCGCGCCGCTGTCGCCGATTTCGCCGGCGCCGAGGTGATCAGCACCCACGGCCGAACGCTGGTGCGCGTCCGCCCGGACGACGTCGAGGACGCCGCCGGGCGCCTCGAACGCATCTTCGGCCTGGTGTCGTTCTCCGTCGCCCGCCGGGTCTCCGCCGACGCAGAGCTGGAGGCGATCGGCGCCGCCGCGGTCGAGGCGGCCCAGGCCGCCATCGCGCGCGATCGCCCGATCTCCTTCAAGGTCGAATCGCGCCGCGGCGACAAGCGCTTCCCGGTGACGTCGCTGGAGATCTCGCGCCGGGTCGGCGCGCGGGTCCAGACGGCGACCGGCCTCCGCGTCGACGTCCACACGCCGGCGCTGACGATCGGCATCGAGGTCGCCACCGGCCACGCCTTCGTCTACGCCGGCACCCGCGCCTCGCCGGGCGGGCTGCCGGTCGGCGCCTCGGGGCGCGCGCTTTTGTTGCTCTCGGGCGGCATCGACTCGCCGGTGGCCGGCTGGCTGGCGGCCAAGCGCGGCCTCGCGCTCGACGCCGTCTACTTTCACTCGCCTCCCTATGTCGGCGAGAAGTCGCGCGACAAGGTGCTCACGCTCGGCCGCAAGCTGGCCCGCTGGCAGGCGTTGCGCTCGGTGACCGTCGTCCCCTTCACAGAGGTGCAAAAGCGCCTGCGCGACGCCGGCCCCGGCGAGCTGGCGGTGGTCCTCTACCGCCGCATGATGATGCGCATCGCCGACGCGGTCGCCGACAAGCTCGACGCGACGGCGCTGGTCACCGGCGAGAACCTGGGCCAGGTCGCCAGCCAGACGATCGATAACCTGGGAACGATCGAGAACGCCGCGCGCCGGCTGGTGCTGCGCCCGCTCTTGACGTACGACAAGGTCGAGACAACCGCACTGGCCCAGCGCATCGGCACCTACGAGACGTCGATCCTGCCGTTCGACGACTGCTGCTCTCTGTTCGTGTCGCCGCATCCCGCCACGCGCGCCCGGGTGGAAGACGCCGCCAAGGCCGAGGCCAAGCTGGATCTGGCGGCCGAGGTGGCCGCGGCGGTCGCGGCCAGCGAACGGGTCTCGATCGCCTGATATGCTTATTGGCTCTCTCATGCAGCCCGCAGTTTCACCGAAGTCACCGGAATCTCCCCCGGCCACACTCGCCGAAAAGCACGCCCGCCTGCGCGAGGTGATCGGCGGGTACGGCTCGGCGCTGGTCTGTTTTTCCGGCGGCGTCGATTCGACGCTGCTGCTGCGCGTGGCGCACGACGTGCTTGGCTCGCGCTGTGCGGCGCTGACGACGGTCTCGGTCACGATGGCCGCCAGCGAGCAGCAGGCGGCGCGCGATCTCGCCGCGCTCATCGGCGTGCCGATCGAGCTGGTGGACTCGCACGAGCTCGAGCGTCCCGGCTTCGCCGCCAATCCCACCGATCGCTGCTACCACTGCAAAGCCGAGCTGCTCGAGATCGCCCGCCCGCGCGCCGACGCGCTCGGCCTCGCCGAGGTGCTGCTCGGCACCAATCTCGACGATCTCGGCGACCACCGCCCCGGCCTCCGCGCTGCCGACGAGCGCGGCGCGCGCCAGCCGCTGGTCGACGCCGGATTTTCCAAACCCGAGGTGCGGGCCCTCTCGCGCGAGCTGGGGCTGCCGACCTGGAACAAGCCGCAGCTCGCCTGCCTGTCGTCCCGCTTCCCCTACGGCACCGAGATCACCCCGGAGCGGCTTCACCGCGTCGACGCCTTCGAGGACGGCCTGCGCGCGCTCGGCTTCCGCCAGCTCCGCGTCCGCTACCACGGCGAGGTGGCGCGCCTGGAGATCGATCTCGACGACATGCCCCGCGCGCTCGAACCGGGCGTGCGCGAGGCGATCGTCGCCCTCGGCCGCGCCCAGGGCTTCCCGTTCGTGGCGCTCGACCTGGCCGGCTTCTCCTCCGGCTCCCTCAACAAGCTGATCGCGCTCCGCCCCCGCTGAGGGAGGGCAACGGCGCCGCGCACATGATCCCCAAGCGGCCGAAGCGGACGAAGCCGAACGCGACCCTGCAAACGCCCTATGAGATCTGACGCCAGGTCTCATCAGTCGGAAGCGGCAGCGGCAGGGCGCTGAGCAAGCGGGCCAGCCGAGGACGTTCCGCCCTGCGAGCGACGCTCAGACCGACGTGTCGACCGCGCTCACGCGCGCGTCCGGCGCCGTCGCGGCCGCGGCGACTCGGGCGCCGCGAGGGGACGGCGGCGAGACCGCTCGAGGTCGAGATCGAGGGAGATCGAGCGAGGTCCGCATACGACTAAGGCTAGATCATATGCATTTACCCGTCACTCTTGAGCGAGATTGTATCCGCCTCACCAGAGGTGGCCGAATCGGAGCTCGGCGGTGATCTCTAGGCCGTCGGAGGGAAACCAGCTTCCGTCGAAGGCCACCGTGCCGACCTCCGCGCCGAAAAGGCTCGACCCGACGCGGTGCTCGTAGCCTCCCTCCACGGACAGCAACCCCGGGACAGCGGATGGATGCTCATCGTCGCCACCGAATAACGAGGCGATCGCGTGCGCCCGCAAACCGACGTTCAGGCCGTGGGGACCGTCTTGAAGGACGACCCAACGAACGTAGGCGCTCGCTTCCGAAACGAAGAGCCAGCTCGCGAGCTGAACACCTATCTCGATGCGATCGACCGGGTAAAGTGCCAGCTCGAAGCCGAACCCGCTCGGATAGCGCAAGACGACGGCCAGCGACATGTGCGCCGTAATCGGTTCCACCGGGGGCCGGGGCGGGGGCGCCGGCACCTCGTCATCGGTGGCCGCGCGCGCGGTTGCACCGACCGAGGCGAGCAAGGCAATCAGAGCGACCGCGCGACGCACGCGGGACGAACGGAGCAATCGCGATGCCAGCGTCCGCTCGCGCGATTCCCTGGCGCAGCCGTTAAACCTTCTGTTGAGAATCGGACAGCCGCCTCGACTGCGGCGGCCGCGAGCTCGCGGCGCGCGCGGCCGGCCCCGGCGTCGATGGCGTTCGGCCTCCGGCTCCTGCGCCGAGCGCGCTCCGGCCCGCCCGGCGGTACACTGGGCCATGGGCTACGACACGGACGTGGCGCGCGCGCTCAGGCCGCCCTCGAAGGCTCCCTGGATGCTGGTCGGTCTTATGCTGGCCGGTGCGGCTGGGGGTGGGTATCACTTTTACGACGAGCTCCGGCGGGCCCGGAGCGAGACGCGCGCCGCGACCGAGAAGGCGAGCGCCGGCGTCGCCGCCGTCGCCGCCGCCGCCGCCGCGCAGAAGGAGCTGACCGACAAGGTCGAGAAGCTGGAGGGCGAGAAGGCGGAGCTCACCACCGCGAAGGAGGAGCTGTCGAAGGAGGTGGAGGCCAAGTCGGGCGAGCTGGCCGAGCTCAAGGGGACCTACGACAAGCTCGAAGAGAAGATGAAGGACGAGATCGCCAGCGGGGAGATCTCGCTCTCCCAGGACGGAGGGCGCCTGCGCGTCGGCCTGGTCGACAAGATCCTGTTCGACTCCGGCGAGGCCGCCGTCTCCAAGCGCGGCGAAGAGGTACTGGCGCGCCTGGGCGCGGTGCTGGCCGCGATCGACGACAAGCAGATCCAGGTTTCGGGCCACACCGACCGCACGCCGATCTCCGACAAGCTGACCGGCCAGTTCCCGACCAACTGGGAGCTGTCGACGGCGCGGGCCACCAACGTCGTTCGCTTTCTGTCGGAGAAGGCCAGTGTGCCGCCGCAGCGCCTGGTCGCCAGTGGCTACAGCGAGTACCACCCCATCGCCAACAACAAGACCGGTGCCGGCCGCGCCCGCAACCGCCGCATCGAGATCCTGCTGACCCCCTCCCTGGACCCCAAAGCGATCGCCCGGAGCAAGCTCGCCGCCGAGGCCGAGAAGGCGAAGGCGCCAGACCTGGCGCCGAAGGCGAAGTCCAAGAAGTAGCGGCCGCGCTTCCCGCGTGGGACGCGACAACCGCGCCAGGCGGGCGGCCTCCTCGCCGCGGCTACGACCCGGTCCAGAACCTGATCGGGCCGGTGTCGCTGTGGACGAACTGCGAGTGGGGGTAGAAGCCGACGCCGCCCATGTGCAGGGAACGGACATAGTGAAGCACCTGACGCGTGGTGACGCCGCGGATGCGGAAGTCGACGGCGTGCCCTTCCATGTGCTGGCTGTGGCGCGCGACCTGATGCCCCTTCTTGCGCAGCATCAGGTTGTACTTCGGCGAGCGGTAACCGGAGACGACCTCGATCCGCCGCGCCGAAAATTTCCCCGCCACGCGCCGGAGGACGTCGATGAGCCTCACGTCCATGTGCGTGGCCTGATTGGTGAAGTGATCGCGCAAGAAGGTGTGGAATCGTCCGTCGATCTCGTGCCCCTCGCCGGGAAGGATCGGCAACGCCTCGTGCGTCCAGATGTTGAAGAGCGTGGTAACCGGCTCGACCCGCTCGCCCGGCCAGAGCTCGGGGTCGCTCTGCGGTGCGTGCGCGCGGCTCGCCAGCCGGCGCGCCCGCGCGGCGCGGCTGGGGGTCGCCCAGCGCGCGAGGTCGGCGTCCGACACGTGCACGTCGGGACGCAGCGCCTTCTCGCGCGCCGCTTCCTCCTTCTTGGAGAGCACGCGTGGTTCGCCCGGTGTGAGGTGCTCGGCGCGCGCGGCCACCGGATCGAACAGACGATCGGCCGGGTCGATCCTCCAGAGTTGCGAAGCCTGGTCGACCGGCATCGCCAGGCAAGCCAATAAGACGATCACACCACAAGTATAGTCCGGGCGCCGCTCCGGAGAAGAATTCAGCGAGTATTTACGCCCCTCTTCACGGTTCGCAGTCGAGCTCAGCCGCACCGATGACGTGACACTTGAGGCAGGCGCGCTGATTGCGGGCGGCCAGGAACCGGCAACGGGCGGTTCGGCCGAAATTGGGGCCGTGAGGGGAGAAGGTGGGGCCGCGCGTCGGGTCGGTCGAGTGGCAGGTGAGGCAGCTCTCCTCGCGGTGGCAGGAGACGCAGGTGCGGATGTTGCGTTTGGCCTGAACGGAGTGGCTCTGGGGACGGGGCGTGGCGATCGGCACGCCGGCGTCGTCGCGCGCCCAGCCCGGAGGATGGAACTGCTTGACCGCCGTGCCGGTCCCGAACGGGTTGTGCGGCTTCACCCCCGGCAGGCCGCCCGTCGGATCGGAGGCCACGCCCGTCCGCTGGTGGCAGCCGACGCAGAAGGTCTGCAGGCGGTGGCACGACGAGCAGTCGGGGACGTTGCGGCGCGCGTCGGGGACGTGCAGCGTGACGTAGTCGGAGGGGTGAATGTCGGGCGGTTTGACGACGCCGCCGTGGCAGTCGACGCACTCGTTGCGGCGATGGCACGACAGGCAGTAGCTCTCGTCGCGGCCCGCCTGCGCGTGGTCGCGGCGGAAGGTCATGTCGTGCGCGTCGAACCCGCGCAGCGAGCCGGACGGTTCGAGCAGCCCCGTCCCGCCCGCCGCGATGGTCGCCGGCGTGGCGAGCCTGACCTGCAAGCGGCCGTCCGGCTCGGTCAGGTGGCAGGCGCCGCAGCGGGCGGTCGACTGTTTGCCGGCTTCCATGCCGGCTTCCTTGCCATTGTGGCAGCCGAGGCAGCTGGACATCATCGGCAGGTCGACCCGCGTCACCATCGCCTCGGAGGCGGCGTTGCCGTGGCAGAGCTCGCAGCCGATCCCACGGGTCGCGTGCAGGCGGTGGTTGAACTTCAGATTCGGCCGCGGGAGCGCGACGCGCGGCGGTTGCGAGAAGGCGTTGAGAGGCATCCAGCCGTTGCCGGCAGCGTCGACATGGCAGGCGTCGCAACGCGCCTGACCCTGCCCCTTGGCCGTCACCTTGGAGGGTTGGGCGTGGTCAATCTTGTGGCAGCTCCGGCAGGCGGCCTCGCCCGGGATCAGGTTGTCACCCGCGGCCGTCGACTGTGAGGCCGTGCTGTGGCAGCTCTCGCAGGTCGCGCCCAGGCGCGCATGGGCCGCGTGGTCGAACTTGATCGGGATCGTCTCGGCCGGATAGATCAGCGGCGAAGGCCCCTTCGGCACGACCGGCGCGACCGGGGCAGCCTGCGTGGTCGCCGGCGAGGCGGCGGACGCGGTTGCCAGCGCCGCGACCATCCCGACCGCCGCGGCGACGGCGACGGCGACGCCCGTCGCGATTCCTGTTGGCCAGCGCCTCATAGCCCCGCGCCGAGCTCCACCATCGCCAGCCCGCGGAACTGGCTCTCGTAGTAGGTGCCGACGTTGTCCTCGACCAGCAGGTGCAGGTGTACCCCCTGCCCCAGGCGAAACCGCCCGCCGGCCTCGGCGCCGAACACCACGCCGCTGCTGTTCACCGTCGGCTGGACATCGTTTCGCCAGGTGTAGCCGGTCAATCGCCCTTCCAGCTCAATCGGGGCGCGCACCTTGACCCGCGTCGTCGCGTCGACGCCCGCCTTGCGCCCGCCGTAGCCGTCATCCCAGTAGGCGTCGGCGCGGAGCATTCCACGCGCGTTGCGCCAGGCCGCGCCCACGCTGCCGCCGGCCGCGAACCGCCCGCCCGGCGCCATGGCGCCGACGTCCTGGCCGGCATAGGGGCCGGTGGTCGCGATCTCGTCGGTCGTGGCCAGGTAGAACCGCGCGAAGCCGCGCGCGTAGGCCTTCACGCCGCGCGGCAGGGCAATCTCGTAGCTGGCGCGTAGATCGCGGTAGGCGCCGGTCGAAAAAATGTTCCAGATCGAATCACCGTCAAAGGTCGGCGCCAGGAAGTCGTGCTCCAGCGTCAGCCACTGCCGCGGCGTCAGCTTCACCCGCAGCGCCAGCTGCTCGTCGTCGAGCTCGTCGAAGAGGACGTTGTAACGCAGGCCGCCCGACAGGAAGATCCGGTTGCCCCAGGCCGCCATCGCGGTCAGCGACACGACCTCCTGGTTGATGCCGCTCGATGGCTCGCCCGGTTGCTGATTGGCGGTGGCCGACCAGATCTCCCGGAACGACAACCGCGCCGACCAGGGACCGGCCGGCGCGCCGGCAACCAGCGCCGCGCCGGCCAGCGGCGACATCTCCGAGTTTTGCGCCGGCCGCGTCGCCGGATCGCGCGACCCGGCGCTGGTCCCGTCCAGCTCGTAGATCGGCGACGACAGCGGCAACGTCCCCCGCACCTCCGTCCCGGCGAACGCCTCCACGCCGAAGGTCCGCGTGGCGTGAAAAAGGACGTCGGCCCCGTCGAAGGCGTAGAAATCGATCAGATCGAAGTGGAGCTGCCGCCCGAGCTGAAAGTCGACGTGCCCGCCGACGTTCCGACCGCCGAGAAACGCGTAGAGGATGTCGAGCCCGTTCTGATTGAGCTCCTGGATGCTGTTCACCCCCGTCGGCGCGCCCAGTATGTACCCGCCGAAGTCGGCGTCGAAGCGAACCGAGGCGTCGACGTAGAAGACGTTCCGACCGCCGTCGTCGCCGTGCCAGCTGTCGGGGCCGATGTCGAACACGTTCAGGTCGAGATACTGGGTGAGCCGCCGCCGCGACAGCAGCTCGTTGGTCCCGTCGGGCGCGAAGCCGCGCACCTGATAGCCCTGGCCGATGGTGCGAACGTCGACGGAGAAATCGTACGCGCGGGCCGGCGCCGCCGCGCCGCAGACGATCAGACCGACCAGCAACCGGGCCAGGCACCGCGAAGGACTCCACACGTCTCGCACGGCGCTCGTCGCTACGGCCTGACTGTCGTCACTCCGGTTCGACCTGAAGGTCGAGCTGGTCCGCCGGAAGCGCCGCCGCAGCCTTCTTGCCCTGCTTGCCTTGCTTGCCGCGCGAACGCGAGGCCGGCTTGTCGGCTTCGCCGACGATCCCCAGCTGCGCTGGTGGGAGGCCCGCGTCTTCCAGCGCCGACATCACGCGGGCGGCGCGCACGGCGCGCATCTCGCCGGCGGTGTGGAACAGGCTGCGGAGCTCTTTGGGGGGCGGCGCCGACGACGTACGCGCGACCACCCGCACCTTGGCGTCCTCCTTCTTCGCGGCGCCGGCCAGGATCTTAAGGGCCGCCTGGCCCGTCTCGGAGACGTCCATGCCGTTGGCGTCGATCACCTTGCCGACCGGGAAGCTGACGCGCAGCTTCGCCCCATCGGCGGTGACGGTGGCGCCGAGCTCCTCGAGCCCGGTCTTGAGCGCGAGCGACAGCGCGTCCGCGGTCGTCTTTTGCTTCGCTTCGGCCGCGGCCTTGTCCTTGTCGGAGCCGGTGTACTTCTCGAGCTCGGTCTTCAGCTTGTCCCGCTCGGCCGTCGCTTGCTCTGCCGCCGCCCGCTCGCTCGCCAGCTCTGCCTGCCGCGTTCCTACGGAATGCTGCATCTTTTGGTAGGGAATCAGGTACACGTAGCCGGCGAAGCCGAGCCCGGTGAACGCGACCGCGAACCAGAAGAGCTGCTTCCAACCTCCGCCTGAGCGGGGCTGGGCGCCCGCCATGGGATCCTCGAATGCGTAACGGGCCATTCGCGGCGGACAATACCCCTTTTCCGGCCGCTTTTCCCGCCTCTTGACACGGTTGTGGGTGGCCCGTTACGTTGTAGGTGAACGTAAGCGCGCCTGATACCGGTGAGGTTGCCCGTGGGTGTGAGCGGAGGCGTCCGTGGAGTGATTCCGAACTTAGGAGCCCCAAAGGAGGTCCGCGCCGTGAGAACCGAATTCGAAATTGGAGACAAGGCGGTCTACCCGTCCCAGGGCGTCGCCGAGGTCATCGGGATCGAACAGAAGGAAGTTCACGGGAAGATCCAGAGCTTCTACGTTCTGCAGGGCCTCGACACCGGGCTGCGCATTCTCGTCCCCACGGACAAGGCCGATCAGGTCGGGCTGCGGCGAATCGCCGGCCGCGACGAGATAGCCGAGGTGATGGAGATCCTGCGGGACAAGGAGATCCACATCGATCGCCAGACTTGGAATCGGCGCTACCGAGGCTTCATGGAGAAGATCAAATCGGGCTCCCTGTTCGAGGTGGCCGAGGTCTTCCGCGATCTCTATCGGCTGAAGGGGATGAAGCCGCTCTCCTTCGGTGAGCGCCGGATGCTGGACACCGCGCGCGGCCTCATCGTTCAGGAGCTCTCGGTGGCCCGCGCCGCCGACACGCACAAGGTCGAGCAGGAGCTGGACCTGATGTTCGCCTGATTTTGCGATTGGGGCGGGTGGAATGTTAAGGTAAGGCGCGACCCTGGCTTTGCCTTTCATGCAGATACACCTCGCCAAGTCCGACATCACTCTCATGGCCGTGGATGCGGTCGTTAACCCAGCAAATTCACTGGGGATTATGGGCGGTGGTGTATCGGCCGCCCTCTCCCGCAAGGGGGGACCGGCGATCCAGAAGGAGGCGATGTCGCTGGCGCCGATCGCCGTGGGCGCCGCGGTGGTGACCAACGCCGGGACGCTGTTCGCCAAGATGGTGATTCACGCCCCGACGATGGAGCAGCCGGGGATGAAGATCGGCGTCGAGAATGTCCGGCGCGCGACCCGCGCGGCGCTGCTGGCCGCCGCGCGAAACAACATCGACCTCATCGCCATTCCTGGAATGGGGACCGGCCTCGGCGGCGTCGATCCTTCGGACGCCGCGCGCGCGATGGTCGATGAGCTGCGCGCGCACCGGCAGCCCAAGCCGTCGACGGTCTACCTCGTCGACATCGACGACGAGATCTTGATGTGCCTCGAAGAGGCGCTCCGCTTGGCCGTAGGCTAAGGTTCAGCCGGCGGAGTGCCGACGGCTTGCACTAAGGCCCATTCGCACCCATCGCTATCGTAGAGAGCCCGCTTGGGGCTCCACTGAGAGGGACCCATCGTGAAAATCCTCGTCACGTGCAAACGGGTGCCGAACCCCGAGCACAAGCTGAAGATCGGCGGCGGCAAGTTGGACCTCGCGGCAGCGAGCTGGCAGCTCAACACCTTCGACGAATACGCCGTCGAGACCGCCCTGCGGCTGACCGAAAAGGGCAAGGGGGGCGAGCGCGCGGGCGAGGTGATCGCCGTCAGCATCGGCCCCAAGGAGGTCGGGCAGCAGCTGCGCGGCGTGCTGGCGATGGGCGCCGATCGCGCCATTCTCGTCGGTGGCGAAGATGCGGCGCTGGACGCGCTGGCCACGGCGCGCGTGCTGGCGGCGGTGGTCGCCAAGGAGACGCCCGATCTGGTCGTGCTCGGCAAGCAGACCGTCGACGGCGATTCGAACCAGGTCGGACAGATCCTGGCCGGCCTGCTCGGCTGGCCCCAGGCGACGTTCCTGGCCAGCATCAAGCTGGCGGCCGACGGCAAGAGCGCGACGGTCACCCGCGAGGTCGACGCCGGCGTCGAGGAGAAGCGCGTGCGGCTCCCCGCCGTCGTCACCGTCGACCTGCGCATCATCGGCAAGAAGGCGGTGCGCAACGAGGCGCTGGCCGGGCCAGAGACCGAGTGGGAAGAGACGCAGCGCTACGCTTCGCTGAAGGGGATCATGGCGGCGAAGAAGAAGGAGATTAAGGACGTCACGCTCGCCGAGCTGGGCGTCGACGCCAAGGCGGCGATGAGCGTGACGTCGTACGAGGCACCGCCCGTACGCAAGGCGGGCGCCAAGGTCGCCTCAGTCGACGAGCTGGTCGCCAAGCTCCACAACGAAGCGAAGGTGATCTGATGGCCGCCGTCGTCGTCTTTTGTGAGTCGGACGAAAAGGGGATCCGGACGGCGTCGCTGCCGGCGTTGACCGCCGGCGCGGAGCTGGCCAAGCAGGTCGGAGGCGACGTCGTCGCCGTGGTGATCGGCGCTGGCGTGAGCGCCGCGGCTGCCGACGCGGCGAAGTATGCGGCGCGTGTCCTGGCCTTCGACGGTCCCGGCCTCGGCGCCCCGCTGGCCGAGACCTGGGCGCCGCAACTGGTCGACGCCGTCAAGCGCGCGGGCGCGACCGCGCTGCTCGGCACGGCGACGTCGACCGGCAAGGACCTCCTCCCCCGTGCCGCGGCGCTGCTCGGCGCGGGGATGGCCTCGGACATCACCGCCGTCCTGGCGGCGAATCGCTTCAAGCGCCCGGCCTACGCCGGCAACGCGATCGAAGAGGTGACGATCGCGGGGCCGGTGGTCGTTGCCAGCGTCCGGCAGACCGCGTTCCCTCCCGCGACCGCCGGCGCCGGTGGCGCGGTCGAGACGGTCGCCGTCGCCTCGGTCGACGCGCTCGGCGCCGAGATGGTCGGCCTGCACGCCACGCCAAGCGCCCGCCCGGATCTCGGCGAGGCGAAGGTGGTCGTCTCCGGCGGCCGCGGCATGCGCGAGGGGGCGAACTTCAAGGTACTCGAAGAACTGACCGATCTCCTGGGCGGCGCGCTCGGCGCCAGCCGCGCCGCCTGCGACGCCGGCATGGTCCCGAACGATCTGCAGGTCGGCCAAACGGGGAAGGTGGTCGCGCCCCAGCTCTACATCGCCGTGGCGATCTCGGGCGCCATCCAGCATCTCGCCGGAATGAAGGGGTCGAAGGTCATCGTGGCCATCAATAAAGATCCCGAGGCGCCGATCTTCCAGGTCGCCGACTACGGCCTCGTCGACACCTGGGAAAAGGCGCTCCCGCCGCTGGTCGCGGCGGTCAAGAAGCTCAAAGCGGGCGGCTGACCGGGCGCGCGATGCCCTACGTCGCGCTCACCCACGCCGGACGAATCCACTACGCCGAGCGCGGCGAGCGCCGGGCCGATCGACCGTCCGTGGTCTTCATCCACGGGGCGGGCGCTGGCTCCGGGATCTGGTCGATGACGATCTCGCGCGTCGCCCGGAACGCGCACGCGATCGGCATCGATCTCCCCGGGCACGGTCCGAGCGCCCTCGGCGAGCTCGCCACGTTGTCGCTCGAACGCTACCGCGACGCCGTCGGCGAGCTCTGCGGCGCGCTCTGCCTGGGCCGGTCGGTGCTGGTCGGCCATTCGATGGGTGCGCTGGTCGCGCTGGAGGCCGCGCTCGCCTGGCCCGACAAGGTCCGCGCGCTGGTCCTCGTCGCCGCCGCCCCCAAGATGCCCGTCGACCCCGAGTTGCTGGCGCTGCTGCGCGACGATCCGGACGGCGCGAGAATCTGGCTGGCCGAGCACGCGCTCTCGCCGCGGGCGAAGCCGGCCGTCCGGCGCGGCTTCCTCGCTGCCGGCGCCGCCGCGCCCCCCGAGGTCACCCGCGCCGACTTCGAGATCGTCCGGGCCGCCGACCTTCAGCCGCGCCTCGAAAAGATCGCCTGCCCGATCGCCTGGCTCGACGGCGCCGACGACGCGATTGTCCCCCTCGCCTGTCGCCAGGGCCGCCGCGGGAGCGTCGTCAGTATCCCCGACGCCGGTCACCTGCTCCCGATCGAGCATCCTGCCGCGATCGCCGAGGCGGTTGCGAGCGCCGCGCCGATCGATGCGTCTCGGCTTCGAGCCTAGCTGGGGCCTAGTTACAGCCGATACGGCCGGTGCTGCTGAGGGCGAGGTCGTCCATCCAGACGTCGTTGGCCAGGCTGCTGAAGCTCTGCCAGCCGATCAGCACGTCGACGAACATTCCGTTCATCCAGGTGGCCGGTAGGGCGCCGTTCTGCCAGTCGGTGGCGGCCGTGATCGAATGGATCAACGTTCCGTCCGAGTAGGCGCGGAGGGCGTTGTAGCTGGCGGAGCCGTCGAACTCGAGCTCGAGGCAGTGCCAGGTCCCCGCCGA
>Ga0209890_10000020_pt1 | contig 73068 bp, 65 predicted proteins | sample OrgsoiDNA2013049_FD_185799 | JGI IMG/M metagenome (GOLD analysis project Ga0209890, IMG submission 185799) | Permafrost soil microbial communities from the Arctic, to analyse light accelerated degradation of dissolved organic matter (DOM) -... | ecosystem: Environmental > Terrestrial > Soil >... | reverse complement strand
TGTGTCGCCTGTTGCGCGTAGCTGCGCACGATGTCGCCGGCACGGTGCGCCGACATGACCCCGATCTCCCACCCGATGCCGTAGGTGTCGAGCACCTCGCCGCATTTCGACATCACCGCGAGGTCGGACTCGCTGCCGACCACGATCCCCACCATCAACGTGCCGCTCATCTCTCTCCCGCCTGGGCCATTCCGATGTCGTTGCGGTACTGCATGCCCTCGAAGTAGATCCCCTGCAGACCGGTGTACGCCTGCTCCGTGGCCGCCTCGAGGGAGTCGCCGCGGGCGACAAGTGTGAGCACCCTGCCCCCGTCGGTGCGCAGTGCCCCGGCGCGGCCCGCGCCCTCGCGGGTGAGGCCCGGATCGCGGCTGCTCGGGTCTCGGCGCGTCGCGGCGTGGAAGGCCAGGATCGACGGGTCGAGCCGGTCCAGGCCGGTGATGACGTCCCCACGACGTGGAGTGCCCGGGTACCCGGCTGCGGCGAGGACAACGCCGACCGCGCAGCTCTGCACGGCGCGGCGTGCAATCCCGGGGGACACAGCCCCCGCGGCGGACGCGATCAACAGCTCGAGGAAGTCCTCGTCGAGGACCGGGAGGACGACCTGCGTCTCCGGGTCGCCGAACCTGGCGTTGAACTCGAGCACGCGCATGCCGTCTGGCGTGAGCATGATCCCGGCGTAGAGGCAGCCGGAAAAGGGCGTGCCGAGGGCCGCGAGCGCGTCGACGCAGGGGCGCAGCACCTCGGCTTCGACACGCTTCAGCAGGGCGTCATCGGCCCCGGGTGGCGGGGTCATGGCCCCCATGCCACCGGTGTTGGGTCCGCTGTCGCCGTCGCCGATGCGCTTGTAGTCGCGCGCCGGTGGCAGCAGGCGGAGGTGGCGCGAGTCCGTGACCGCGAGCACGCTCAGCTCCGGTCCCTCGAGACGCTCCTCGACGATGACGCGGTCGCCGGCTCTGCCGAAGAGGCGGCCGTCGAGGCAGGCGCCCACCGCCTGGCGGGCGGCGTCGAGGTCCGAGCAGACGGTGACGCCCTTGCCCAGCGCCAGGCCATCGGCCTTGACCACGCAGCGGCCGTCGAGCTCGTTCACCAGCGCCATCAGCGCGCCGCGGTCAGGGGCGGTGCCCGTGCTCCAGCGCGCGGTGGGAATGCCGGCTGTGTCCATGAGACCCTTGGCGAAGCTCTTCGAGCTCTCGATGCGCGCCGCGGCCGCGCTCGGACCGAACACCGCGATGCCCGCCGCCCGGCACGCATCGGCAACGCCGGCCGCCAGGGCCGCGTCGGGGCCGACAACGACCAGCGTGGCGTCGCAGTCGCGCGCGGCGGCGACCACTCCCGCCGGGTCGTCGGCAGCGACGGCGACGTTGGTGGCAAAGGCAGCTGTGCCCCCGTTGCCGGGCGCACAGACGATCTCGACATCCGGGTGGCCGCGCATGCATGCCCACGCCAGCGCATGCTCGCGGCCCCCCGAGCCGGCGATGAGCACCCTGGTCGTGGGGCTGCCTACTCCCACTCGATCGTCGAGGGCGGCTTGCTGGAGATGTCGTAGACGACGCGGTTGACGCCGGCGACCTCGTTGACGATGCGCCTGCTCATGGTGGCGAGCACGTCGTAGGGGATCTTGGCCCAGTCCGCGGTCATGCCGTCGTCGGACTCGACGATGCGGATGGCCACGACGTTGGCGTAGGTGCGGTTGTCACCCATCACCCCCACCGACGAGATCGGGGTGAGGATGGCGAAGCTCTGCCACACCTTGCGGTAGAGACCGCTGCGCTTGATCTCATCGATGACCACCCAGTCGGCGGCGCGCAACGTGTCGAGGCGCTCCGCGGTGACCTCGCCGAGGACGCGGATGGCGAGCCCCGGTCCCGGGAACGGCTGCCGCCACACAATGTCCTCGGGCAGGCCGAGGGCCAGACCGACCTGGCGCACCTCGTCCTTGAAGAGGTAGCGAAGCGGCTCCACCAGCGTGAAGCGCAGGTCCTCGGGGAGGCCGCCCACGTTGTGGTGTGTCTTGATCTTCTGCGCGTTGTGGGTGTCATGCGACGTCGACTCGATGACGTCAGGGTACAGAGTGCCCTGGGCGAGGAAGTCGACGTCGCCGAGCCGGCGCGCCTCGGCGTCGAACACCTCGATGAAGGTGCGCCCGATGGCGCGGCGCTTCTCTTCCGGGTCGACCACTCCCGCGAGCGCGGTGAGGAACCGATCGGTGGCATCGACGTGGACAAGGTCGATGTGGCGCTGGTGGCTCATCACCTCGACGACGCGCTCGCCCTCGGCACGGCGGAGCAGGCCGTTGTCGACGAAGACGCAGGTGAGCTGGTCACCGATCGCCTGGTGCACGAGCGTGGCGGCCACGGCGGAGTCCACGCCACCGCTCAGCGCGCAGAGAACGCGGGCTGCGCCGACCCGGGTGCGGATGGCGTTGACGGCCATCTCGATGAACGACGACGGCTCCCAGGTGCCCGCGCAGCCGCAGACGTCGATCAGGAAGTTGCGCAGGATGTCGCGGCCCAGCGGGGTGTGCACGACCTCGGGATGGAACTGGATGCCATAACGTCCCTTGGGGCCGCTGATCGCCGCGTATGGTGAGTTGAGCGAGTGCGCCACCGAGCGGAAGCCCGGGGGCACGCGTGTGATCACGTCGCCGTGCGACATCCACACGTCGATCTCGGGCGGCAGCCTGTCGAAGATGCCGGTGCGCTCGTCGACGCTGATCGACGCGTGGCCGTACTCACGACGCTCGGCGGGGAGCACCTCGCCACCGAGCTGGTGGGCAAGAAGCTGCATGCCGTAGCAGACGCCGAGGATGGGCAGGTCGAGGTCGTAGAGGCCGGGGTCCGGCAGCGGTGCTCCGGGGTCGTACACGGACGCGGGGCCACCGCTGAAGATCAGGCCGCGGGGGGCGCGACGGCGGATCTCGGCAGCACTGATGGTGCCGGGGACCAGCTCGCAGTACACGCGCGCCTCGCGAACGCGGCGGGCGATGAGCTGGGAGTACTGGGAGCCGAAATCGAGAACCAGGACGGTGTCCTGGGCGACGGTGGGGTCGGCCGGCGCGATCGGACCGCGCTTGGGGATGACGGCCGTCCCGCGGCTCACTCGGCCGCCCCGCGCACGCTGTGGATCACACCCCCATCCCGACGCGCTGCTCGCGCTGCTGCACCTTGCCCTCGGTCTTGATCGAGGGGGCGATGACCATCTCGGTGCGCTGGAAGTCCTGGATGTTGCGCGCGCCGCACACGCCCATCGAGCTCTTCAGCGCGCCGACCAGGTTCATGCTGCCGTCGTCGACGTGGGCGGGGCCGAAGAGGATCTCCTCGAGCTTGCCCTTGACGCCCGTGCGGATGCGCGTTCCGCGCGGCAGATTGGGGTCGGGCGTGGCCATGCCCCAGTGGTTGCCGCCGCCGGCCGCCTCGGTCGCCGACGCGAAGATGGAGCCGATCATGACCGCGTCGGCGCCACTCGCGAACGCCTTGGCGACGTCGCCACCGAGGCGCATGCCCCCGTCGGTGATGATCGCGACGCGCTCGCCGCTGCGGCGCAGGTGGTCGTCGCGCGCGGCAGCGCAGTCGGCGGTGGCGGTCACCTGGGGAACGCCGATACCGAGCACGCCGCGCGTCGTGCAGGCCGCGCCCGGACCGACGCCGACGAGGAGGCCCTTGACGCCGGTGTCCATCAGCTCGAGCGCCGTCGCGTAGTCGACACAGTTGCCGGCGACGACGGGGATGTCGAGCGAGGAGGTCAACTCCTTGAAGTTGAGGTGCTTGTAGCTCTTGCTGACGTGGCGCGCGGTGAGGACCGTGCCCTGCACCACGAACACGTCAGCACCCGCCTCCTGCACGATGGGCGCGCGCCGCTCCGCACCCGCCGGTGTGGTGGAGACGGCGCAGGGGCCGCCGGCCGCCTTGATCTCCTCGATGCGCAGGCCGATGAGGCCGTCCTGCACGGGAGCTGTGTAGATCTTCTGGAGGAGCACGTTGATGTCCTGGGGCGTCGACTCGGCGATGTCGTGGAGGACGTCGCTGGGATCCTCGTAGCGCGTCTGCACGCCGTCGAGGTTGAGCACGGCGAGACCGCCGAGGCGTCCCATCTCCTGGGCGAAGCCGACATCGACGACGCCGTCCATGGCCGCCGCCAGGAACGGGATCGCGAACGTCGTTCCGTTGAGGGCGAAGCCCAGATCAATCTCGTCGGGATTGATGGTCACCCGTCCGGGCACCAGCGCCACCTCGTCGAAGCCGTAGGCACGCCGCGCCATCTTTCCCCTACCGAGCTCGATCTCCATACGGCCTCCCGATCGCGGTCCGAAGACAGAAACACCCAGCGCCGCACAGTGCTGGCTGGGTGATGGACAGAGCGGGCAACGACAACCCCACCATCAAGGCAGTGTAGCAGAGGCAGGGCTTCGGCCGAACCACTCCAGCACAGCATCTTGTGTCTCTGCGCGCCTCAGATCCCACATGTGGTGGCGGCACCACACCGGGGCCGCCGTCAGGGGTAGATGCCCCTCACCTCGCTCGCCTCGGCCACCCTTCTGACGGCGATCTGGTAGGCCGCTTCGCGCAGTGACAGCTTCTCCGCCTGGGCCTTGGTGCGCACCGCGTCGTAGCCGCGTGCCATCACCTCGCGCAACCGCGCGTTGACCTCGCCGCGCGCCCAGAAGAATGCCTCGAGGTTCTGCACCCACTCGAAGTAGGACACGACGACGCCGCCGGCGTTGGCGAGGATGTCGGGGACGATGAGCACACCGTTCTCCGTGAGGACGGCCTCGGCCTCGGGGTCGACGGCGGCGTTGGCACCCTCAGCGATGACTCGTGCGCGCACCCGGGTGGCGTTGGCCGCGGTGATCTGTGCCTCCAGCGCGCAGGGCACGAGCAGGTCGACCTCGAGGGTGAGCAGGTCGTCGTTGGTGAGCACCTGCGCGGCTCCATAGTCGGCGATTGCGCCACCCTCCTCCTTGAGGGCTGTGAGCGCGTCGACGTCGAGCCCACCGCCGCTGTGCACGCCACCGCCGCTGTCCGACACCGCCACCACGCGCACGCCGGCGGCGGCAAGCAGCCGCGCGGTGGACGAGCCCACCTGTCCGAAGCCCTGCACCGCCGCCGTCGCGCCGGTGGGGTCGATGCCCGAGTCGCGCAGGGCCTGGGCGGCGACGGTCGCGATGCCGCGCCCGGTGGCGGCATCGCGACCCTCAGAACCGCCGATGGCGACCGGCTTGCCGGTGACCGACGCCGGCACCGAGTAACCCGCGTGCATGGACAGCGTGTCCATCATCCACGCCATCTCCTGCGGACCTGTGCCGATGTCGGGAGCCGGGATGTCGCGGTCGGGTCCGATCAGCAGCGAGATCTCCGTCGTGAAGCGGCGCGTGAGACGCTCGCGCTCGGTGATGCTGAGCGCCTTGGGATCGACGACGACGCCCCCCTTGGCACCGCCGAACGGCAGCCCAACCACCGCCGCCTTCCAGGTCATGAACATGGCCAGCGCGCGTGCGTCGGCGAGCGTCATCGCGGGGTGGAAGCGCATGCCGCCCTTGGCGGGGCCGCGCGCGATGTTGTGCTGCACCCGGAACCCGGTGAAGACGCGGAAGCTGCCGTCGTCCATCTCCACGGGGAAGTGGACGATGAGCTCGCGCTTGATCTGCCGCAGGACCAGCACGAGCGCCGGGGCGAGATCGAGCTGGCGGGCCGCGACGTCGAAGTGGTGGTGCGCGATCCCCAGCGTTGCGCTTCCCTGCACCGGTGCCGTCATCGGCAACAGGGTATCTCGCACACCCCGGCACCGTGGGGAATCGGGGCGATTCTCCACCGCGTGCGGGTTGGTGCGATGGGAGTGTTGTGACACGCGTGCCGGGCGGCCGGGATCACGGATGACCGGGTGGTCGCGGCGTGGATGGAGTGCGTCAACGCGTCACACGATGGGTGACGTCACGTGGCCATGCGGCGGCGCCACGATGGTGTGTGCGCACGTCATGCGACGGCCCTGGAATAGGCTGCGTCGACACCTCGTGGAGCTGATGCCGCAACGCTGCGGCGTGCGTCTCGTGGTCACGCGGCGGCGCTGATGCGGTGACAGTCACCACTGCGCCCTGTGGAAATCACCGCGCCACGCACCTTCTCACAGCATCTGAATCACGACACACATGTCACAAAGATGCCGACACATTGACAACAGTGTGTATAGGCACCATGCTATGTCCGACCCGGCGGGGGGTTTTGACCACCTCCTGTCACAAACAGTCGTCGTGATGATCCGCGCAGACGCGGTCGTCAGCAAGGAGGCCCGTACCAATATGGCCAGGACCAAAGGCAGGAGAGGCGGAATCGACAAAGCTGTCGGCCGCACTGTCAAACGCGTGAGCCGCACAGCTCGTCGCCGCGCCAACACCGGCGGTGGTGACCTTCTCAAGGCGGTCCAGGGACTCGTCAAGGCGCTGCCCATGAACGAGTTGGAGAAGCGACTCGTCGGGCTCGAGAAGAGCGTCTCGCGTCTCGAAGGCGAAATTCGCAAGGCCGCACGTCGCGTTGTTGGCGGCACCGCCAAGCGCGCCACCACAGCCAAGCGCAGAACCGTTCGCAAGGCGACCACCGCCAAGCGGACCACCACACCTCGCAAGGCCGCTGCCAAGCGCACCACCACCGCGCGCAAGACCACAGCGAAGCGCGCCACCAGCCGCGTCGGCGCCGCCAAGCGCGCCACCAAGCGCGCCACCACACGCAAGGCCACGACAGCGCGCAAGTCGACCGCCAAGCGGGCCACCACCGCCAAGCGGACAGCCACGCGCAAGGCCACGACTGCACGCAAGACCGCCGTCAAGCGGGCGTCCAGCGCGCGCCGGGGCGCAGCCAAGCGCGCCACGACCGCCCGCAAGGCATCCGTCAAGCGCGCCACGACCGCCCGCAAGGCATCCGCGAAGCGCGCAACCACGGCGCGCAAGACCACGGCGAAGCGTGCCACCACGGCGCGCAAGGCGACGGCGAAGCGTGCCACCACGGCGCGCAAGGCGACGGCGAAGCGGGCTGCCCCCGCCAAGAAGGCGACCGGTCGCGTCGGCGCTCGTCGCGGCGCGCGCAAGGCTGCAACGCCGGCTGCGGCACCGGCCCCATCGGCCACGCCAGCCTCCAGCTGACCGTCTCTCGCTCAGAAAGCCCCGCCACCCGTGGCGGGGCTTTCTTTGTGCCCGGGAGCGGCCTGCCTCTGCGCTAACCCACCGCCGTCGCCGACCAGTCGTGGAGGACAGCGCTGAGGGTGTGTGCGGCGTGCTCGACGGCGGCGCGGTCGACGTCGCGATGGGTGACACAGCGCAGCCGGTGGTCCCCGACGGCGCCGATGAGCACGCCGCGATCAGCCGCGGCAGCGATCACGTCTCGCGCCGGACGCGCGGAGTCGAACATCACCATGTTGGTGGGCCGCGGCACCTCGTACACGGTCACACCGTCGGTGCCGCGCAGCACGCCGGCGAGGAGCGCGGCGTTGGCGTGGTCATCGGCCAGGCGGTCGACGTTGTTGCGCAGGGCGTGCAGGCCGGCGGCGGCGAGGATGCCTGCCTGGCGCATTCCGCCACCCAGGCGGAGGCGCCAGAGCCGCACCTCGGTGATGCACGCCGCGTCGCCGCTCACCACCGACCCCACCGGCGCCCCCAGCCCCTTGCTGACACACACCGACACGGTGTCGCAGTCGCGCACCAGCCGGGCGACGTCGACGCCCAGGGCCACCGCCGCATTGAAGAGGCGGGCGCCGTCGCAGTGCACGCGCATGCCCGCACCGTGCGCAACCGCTGCCGCGGCGTCCATCGCCTCGACGGTGACCGCGGTGGCGGCGCGACCCCCGTTGGTGTTCTCGAGCCAGAGCAGCCGCGGGATGGGCCGGTGAGGATCCGGGGGACGCAACGCCGCCGCGACCTGGGCGGGAGTGGGCGCCCCATCGACAGCGTCAACAGTCCGCAGGATCACGCCGGCCACCGCGCCGGCACCGCCGGCCTCGTCGATGACCACGTGCGACACGGAGTCGACGATCACCTCGTCACCCGGCCGTGTCTGCGCGGCCAGCGATGCGAGGTTGCCCATCGTGCCGCTGGGCACGAACACGGCTGCCTCCTTGCCGAGGCGCGCCGCCATCTCCTCTTCGAGGCGATGCACGGAGGGGTCCTCGCCCCACACGTCGTCGCCGACCTCAGCCCCCGCCATCACCCGGCGCATCTCCGCGTCTGGAGTGGTGAAGGTGTCACTTCGCAGATCGACGGGGACGGACCACACTCGTGACATTGCTGGGAGCCTCCAGGGCGTCGTCGTCACCGGCCATGCACACGCGATTGCGGCCACCGTGCTTGGCATCGTAGAGAGCCGAGTCGGCAATCGCCAGCAGCTCGGCGGGGCTGACGGTGTCCTCCGGGTAGGCGGCGCCGCCGACGCTGACGGTGATCGACGCCGATCGGTCCGCGTCGATGGGCACCGTCATCGCCTCGGCGGCGGCACGGATCTTCTCGGCGACACGGCGCGCGTCCACGGCGTTGGTGTTGGCCATGATCACGATGAACTCCTCGCCCCCGTAGCGCGCGGCGAGGTCGGCGCGACGGATGCTCTTGGTGAGCGTCGACGCGAAGGCGCTCAGCACGCTGTCGCCAACGGGGTGACCGAACGTGTCGTTGACCCTCTTGAACTGGTCGAGGTCGATGACCAGCAGCGCGAGCGGGGTGTTGAGCCGCTCCGCCAGCGCCACCTGCTGGCCGAGGTGATCGATGAGGAAGCGGTGGTTGTGGAGGCCGGTGAGGTCGTCGATGCTGGCCTGACGCTGCACCAGGGCGATGAAGCGCTGCCGCTCGAGGGCGAGCGTGACCTGCTCAGCCGACGTCGACACCAGGGAGACATCGCCGGCGGTGAAGCCTCCGTCGGCGCGGGTGAGGCCGAGCACTCCGAGCACGTCGGAGCCCACGCGCAGCGGGGCGACGCAGACGTCGCGCATGCCGGCGCGCCCCTCGGTGCTCTGCGGCGCGGCACCGAGGACGAGCGCGTCGGGACCGCGGTGGCGATGGGCGGTACCGAGCGGGCCCTCCTCGCGCAGCACCGCAGCGGCGTCGACCTCGAGGCGCGACCCTGCGCTGACGACCAAGCTCTCCGTCAGGTCCGAGGCCTCCACCACGATGAAGGCGCTGTCGGCGTCGGAGGAAGCCTGCAACTGGGTGCAGACCTCGCGCAGCGCGGAGGGGAGTTGCTGCGGTGAGTTGAGCTCGGTGGCGATGGCCGCCCGCGCGCTCGTCGCCCTGATGGTGGCACGGAGCTGGCGGCGCATCTCCTCGAAGCTCGAGGCGAGACGGCCGATCTCGTCGTTGGCGACACGCGGCACCGGGACGTCGTATTCCTCGCGCGGCAGGGCAGCGACCGCACGATCGAGGCGGCGCAGCGGTCGCTGCAGGTCCGTCTGCACCACCAGGACGATGAGCGCCATGGCAACGACGATGAGGCCGAGGAGGATCACCAGCGGCTGCCACAGCGTGCTCACCTCCGACACTGGGGTGCTCACCAGGACGGCGAAGCCGGAGCCCAGCGATCGCACGTCGACGCCCGCCTCGCGACCACCGACGTCGACGATCGCAGCCGACCCATCGGCTGCGGGCACGGCGCTCACCACGGCGCTGACGCCGGTCCCAGGTGCCAGGCTCTGGTCGAGGACGGCGCTGCCCGCCGCAACGATCGTGTCGCCGCGCACCACAGCGATGCGGGCGGGGTCGGCGGTGGTTGCGATGGTGCCGTCGAGGGCGCGAAGAAAGGCGCCGTCGACGGGCCGGGCGATGAAGGCCCTCTCGTGGGTCCCGACGACCGTGGCCACGGCGAGCAGCCAGAGGGTGTGGGCAGGGCCCTCGACCACCCGGCCAGGCGCGCCCAGGTCGCCGCTCAGCGCGACGACGAGTGGGTCGTTGGCGGCCACCACCGAGGCGCCCCGCGCGGCAACGGCGGCGAGCGGGCCACTGACACCGACCACGTCGGATGCGCTGTTCACCTGCGAGTAACGCACCAGCGTCGCCTGGAGAGTGGTGTCGTCGGCGGCGCTCAGCGGGGCTGCCAGCTCCTCCGACATCCCCTGTGCGAACGACCCCAGCGACGTCTGCTGACCGGCGACGAGGTTGGCGACGATGCCCGCCTTGTCGGCGGCGCGCAGGGTCGCCTGGATGCGGTTGTCACGGCTGGCCAGCGACAGGGGGATGATCGCGATCAGCACCCCGGCCACGGCGATGATGGCGGCGAGCTTGACCGAGAAGCTGAGGCGGCTCCAGGCCAGCGGAACCCGCCGGAGACGCGCACTGCGGCGCCATGGGGTCGTCGCCGGGGTGCTGGAGAAGCTGTGCATCAGGTGCCGCCGATCGTACGTTGCCCCTGTGAACCGCCCCGGTGATGGTTCCGTGACGAGGAAGCGCCGTTGCGCTCCAAGCTGCCGTACCCTGCGAGGATGCCTGCGGTCGTGATCAGTTTTGTCGACGGCGAGGTGCTCCACGCCGAGATCCCTGAGCTGACCTTCGACATGCCGGTGATCGAGGCCGAGGTCCGAGGGGTGGAGCCCAACAACCAGCGCGCCATCCTTCCGCTCACCGCGATCACGCAGATCGTGGTGGGCAAGCCGGAGGCGCCCCCGGCGGAGAACGTCGTGGAGGGGTGGGACAGGGCGGTGTTCCACTTCCTCGACGGCCAGGTGCTGCGTGCATCCATCGCCCCGGACGCGCTTCTCGGTCTCCATGGGGGCATCTGGAAGGTGCTCCCGATCGGCGGCGACGAGGTGACCACGCTGGCCATCCCCTACTGCGCGCTCAAGGGCGTGTTCCACGTACGCCAGTGGGACAGCAGGCCTCTGGCCGACCGCGGTGACAGCGATCGCATCGACACCGTGACGCGCGTTCTTGCCGAGCGCGAACGGCACCTCGAGGAGCTGTCCACGCCTGAACAGCGGCGCCCGCTCATGAGCCGCATCGGCCGGCGGCGCGGTACCTGACGGCTGTGACCGCCACCTCATGACGAGGGCACCGTCCAGGAACCGATGGTACCGTTGACCCCCGTGTCGCCAAGCCCCGCAGTGATGAACCCGGCGGTGGAGCCCGGCGGCATGATGCCCCCGGCCCGCATCTTCACGCGCCGCACCGTGGTCTCATTGATGGCGGTCGCCGTCATCCTCGCGCTGGCGCTGTGGCGCGCCCCGATCGACTGGGGCGACGCCTGGTCGCGCATCCGCCACGCCAATCCCGGCCTCTACCTGGCCGCCATCGTCGTGTACTACTCCTCGTTCCTGGTGCGCACCTGGCGATGGAAGCTGCTGCTTCGCAATGCCGGCGAGGACCGCCCCACCATGGCCCTGCTGCCCATCCTCATGGTTTCCTTCTTCGTCAACTGCGTGGTTCCGGCCAAGATGGGCGACATCTACCGCGCCTACCTGGCGCGTCTGCGCCAGCGGGTGGTCGCTGCGCTGGCGCTGGGCACCATCATCGCGGAGCGCCTTCTCGACCTCGTGGTGCTCATGACCCTGCTCCTCGTCGCCGGCGCGGCCGTCTTCCACGATCGGGCGCCGTCGGTGCTGATCCCCTACGTCATCGTCGGAGTGGCCATCTGCGCGGCCGGGATCGGCGCCATCGCGGTGATGCGTGCGGGCCGGGGGCAGCGCCTTCTTCGGCTCCTCCCCGAGGCGGTGTTCCATCGCTACGAGAGCTTCAGGATGGGGACGGTCGACTCCTTCAAGAACCTCAAGGTGCTGCTCCCGCTCACCGTCCTGGTGTGGGCGATGGAGGGCGGACGTCTCGGGCTGGTCGTGTACGCGCTCGGCGACGGCTCGTCGCTGGGCGTGGCCCAGCTGCTGCTGATCGCCCTGGTCGCGGCGCTGCTCACCACCGTGCCATTCCTTCCCGGCGGCCTCGGGCTTGTCGAGGCGGGGATGGTCGGCGTGCTGGTGAGCGTGGGGGGGCTGGGGCGCAGCGCGGCGGTCTCCATCGCGCTTCTCGACCGAAGCATCAGCTACGGCACCGTCGTGGCCGTCGGCGCCGTTGTGTTCGCCGTTCTCCATGTGCGTGTGCCGCGGGCGGCCGACGGGATGGTCAGCGGAGTGGCACGGTGAGGGCGCTGGTCACCGGGGGAGCCGGGTTCATCGGCTCGACGCTGGTGGACGCCCTGGTCGCCGGCGGCAATGAGGTCAGCGTCGTCGACGACCTCTCCCGGGGGCGCCGCGAGAACCTCAACGCCGGGGCCGACTTCCACCAGCTGGACATCGTCGACGAGCGCCTCACCGACCTCATCGCCTCGATTGCCCCGGAGGTCGTCTTCCATGAGGCCGCGCAGATCGACGTACGCCGATCGGTCGCCGAGCCACTGCTCGACGCACGCATCAACGTGCTCGGCACGGTCAACGTCCTCGACGCGTGTGCCCGCGCCGAGGTGCGCCGCATCGTCTTCGCTTCGAGCGGAGGCGCTCTGTACGGCGACGCCGACATCCTGCCCACGCCGGAGGAGTACCCGTGCACGCCGGCCTCCGGCTACGGCGCCGCCAAGCTCGCCGCCGAGACGTACGGGAGCGTGTTCCACCAGGTGCACGGACTGGAATTCGTCGCGCTCCGCTACGGCAACGTGTTCGGGCCGCGCCAGGATCCTCACGGTGAGGCCGGGGTGGTGGCCATCTTCGCCCAGCGCCTCCTGGCCGGCGGCGAGGCCGTCATCAACGGGAGCGGCACCCAGACGCGTGACTACGTCTACGTCGACGACGTGGTCGACGCCAACATGCGCGCCGCGCACAGCAAAGCCCTCGGCGCGTTCAACATCGGGACCGGCCGCGAGTGCGACGTCAACGAGCTGTACACCCACATCGCGCGGGCCGCGGGCGTGGACCGCGAGGCAGGACATGGCGAAGCCAAGCGCGGCGAGCAGCGCACGTCCTGCCTGGATGCAGCCCGCGCCGCCGAGCTCCTCGGCTGGACTCCGCGCACCACCCTCGAGGAGGGCATCTCACGTACCGTGCAGTGGTTCTCCGACCGGGACAGAGCCAAGTAGTTCCAGCGCCTGGTCGCAGCACTCCGAGGCGTGAGCGGCGAGGGCGGCCACCGCAGCGGTGATGCCCGGGTTGGCGCCGTCGGCCTGCAACATCCTCCACGCCCAACCGATGTCCTCGGCGGCCGCGCCAAGAAGCGCTCGGGTGGCGGCGTCGCCGTCCGCGAGCTCGCCGGGCGGAGGCAGCCGATCGAGCGTCTGTTGTACCGATGCGCTCACACGCCGGGCCCTGCGACCGTCGTCGGACTCGGCGACCTCCGCGCTGCCCACAGAGGTCAGGGCTGTGGCGAGGTCATCGATGGATGCGCGCAACAACGCGTGCAGCGACCTCAGCAACACCCCGGCATCGGCGGCCCGCAGTGGAGCACCGCCGAGCGAACGGTAGGCTCCGAAGAGGAGCAGGACCACAACCACGATCGCGATGACGTAGACCGCGATGTCAGCCTCACTTGTAGCGGAACGTGATCCGCCCGCGCGTCAAATCGTAGGGGCTCAGCTCGACGCGCACTTTGTCGCCGATGAGGATGCGGATGTAGAATTTGCGCATCTTGCCGGCGGTGTAGGCGAGAACCTCCTGGCCGGTGAGCAGCTTCACCTTGAACATCGCGTTGGGCAGCGGCTCCACAACCGTGGCATCCATCTCGATCGTCTCCTCCTTGGCCTCTGCTGCGACAGCGGCGGCGGCCGGGTCGCGGCGGCGTGCGGGACCGCGACGGCGTGCGCCGCCGGGACGAGGTGGACGTCGTGCCAAGAGGATCTCCCTGAGATGGCGCGGATCGAACCGCACTCACTGCTCAGCGTAGCACGGCCACCTTCGACCCCGCGGCTGACAGAAACGAAATCGCCGTTAGAATCACGCGAAGTCAAGGAGAGGGAATGTCCCAACAGCAGGCAGTGCAACGTCGATCATTTCTCGGAGCGCTCAGTCAGCGCGTCCTCGTTTTTGACGGCGGCCTCGGCACCAGCCTGCAGTCATTGGAACCAACCACAGCCGATTTCGGGGGCACGGCACTGGTGGGCTGGATGGACGGCCTGGTGCTGCATGCCCCGCACCTCGTCGAGACGGTCCATCGCTCGTTCCTCGACGTCGGCTGCGACGTGGTCGAGACCGGCACCTTCCAAGCGACGCGACTGCGTCTCGGCGAGTGGGGGCAGGCCGAGCGCACCCTCGAGCTGAACCGCGCCGGCGCTGCCCTGGCGCGCCGGCTCTGCGACGAGTACAGCACCGACGAGCACCCGCGCTTCGTGGCTGGGAGCATGGGGCCCACCGGCTACCTGCCCTCGTCGAGCGATCCCACCCTCTCGAACATCACGTTTGCGGAGCTGGTGGAGACGTTCGCCGAGCAGGCGCAGGGCCTCATCGAGGGCGGCAGTGACCTGCTCATCATCGAGACGGCGCAGGACATCCTCGAGGTGAAAGCGGCGATCTTCGGCGCGCGCGAGGCGTTCGCGCGCACCGGCGTGACGCTGCCACTGCACGCCTCGGTGAGCCTCCTCGACAGCAGCGGCACGATGCTCCTGGGAACGCAGGCCGGCGCGGTCGTGACCATCCTCGACTCGCTCGGCGTCGACGTCATCGGCCTCAACTGCTCGACCGGGCCTGAATTGATGCGCGACCCCATCCGCGTGGTCACCGAACGCAGCACCGTCCCCGTCGCGTGCATTCCCAACGCGGGAATCCCGGCGAATGTCGGCGGCAGAGCGCACTACCCGCTCGGGGCCGTCGACATGGGCGTGCAGCTGGAGGATTTCGTGCGCCGTCTCGGTGTCGCCGCGGTAGGAGGCTGCTGCGGGTCGACGCCGGAGCACATCGCCGAACTGGTCCGCCGGGTCGGCGCACTGGCAGCGCCCGACCGCCATGGTGACGGCGTCCCCCGCCTGGCCAGTGCCATGAGCGACATCGACCTCCGCCAGGTTCCGGCGCCGATGCTCATCGGCGAGCGCGTCAACGCGCAGGGGTCGCGCGCGGTCAAGCGCCTGCTCCTCGCCGAGGACTACGACGGCATCGTGGCCATCGGGCGCGGCCAGGCTGAGGGTGGCGCGCACGCCCTTGACGTGTGCGTCGCGGTCACCGAGCGCAACGACGAGTCCGAACAGATGCGCGAGGTGGTTCGGGGCCTCGAGATGTCGGTGGACGCGCCGCTGATCATCGACAGCACCGATGCGGCCGTGATCCGCGCCGCGCTGGAGGCCTATCCCGGGCGTGCCGTGGTCAACAGCGTCAACCTGGAGAACGGGCGTACCCGCTGCGACAACGTGCTTCCGCTGGTGCGCGACCACGGCGCGTGCGTTGTCGCCCTGACGATCGACGAGGTGGGGATGGCCAACACGGCCGAGCGCAAGCTCGCCGTGGCCACGCGCATCCGCGATCTCGCCTGCACCGAATTCGCTCTGCAGCCGCATCAGCTGCTCTTCGATGCGCTCACCTTCACGCTGGCCACCGGCGAGGCCGAGTACATCGACTCCGCACACCAGACGATCGAGGGCATCCGTGGCATCAAGGCAGCCCTGCCCGGCGTGCTCACCGTCCTGGGTGTGTCCAACGTGTCGTTCGGCCTGTCGCCGGCCAGCCGTCCGCCTCTCAACAGCGTCTTCCTCTACCACTGCGTGCAGGCCGGCCTCGATGCGGCCATCGTCAACCCCGCCCACATCACGCCGTACGCTGAGATCGGGCTCACCGAACGCGGGCTTGCCGAGGACCTCATCTTCAACCGCCGCGAGGACGCCCTGGCACGGTACATCCAGCACTTCGACAGCAGCGGCGCTGCCGAGGCCGCGGACACCAGCGTCGACCCGTTCGCCGGGATGGACCCGGCAGAGCGCATCCACGCGCAGATCCTGCAGCGCCGCCGTGACGGTATCGAGGAGCAGGTCGACCTCGCCGTCGCCGGCCGTGACCCCGTCGAGGTGCTCAACCAGGTGCTGCTCCCCGCCATGAAGGAGGTGGGCGACCGCTTCGGCGCCGGCGAGTTGATCCTTCCCTTCGTGCTGCAGAGCGCCGAGGTGATGAAGCGCGCCGTCTCGCAGCTCGAGAAGTACCTCGACCGCGTCGAGGGAACCTCGAAGGGGACGGTGGTTCTTGCCACGGTGTTCGGCGACGTGCACGACATCGGCAAGAACCTCGTCAACACCATCCTCAGCAACAACGGCTACACCGTGCACGACCTCGGCAAGCAGGTGCCGCTGACGACGATCATCGACAGGGCTGTCGAGGTCGACGCCGACGTGATCGGGCTCAGTGCTCTGCTGGTCAGCACCAGCAAGCAGATGCCTCTCTGCCTGCACGAGCTCGACGCCCGCGCCCTCACCTTCCCGGTGATCATCGGCGGTGCCGCCATCAACCGCGGCTTCGGGCGGCGCATCCTCACCCTCGACGACGGGCGCACGTACGAGCCCGGCGTCTTCTACTGCAAGGACGCGTTCGAGGGTCTCGACACCGTCGAGCAGCTCATCGACGAACCCCGCCGCGTCGCCCTGGTGGACCGCGCCCGGGTCGAAGCCGTGCAGCAGGTCGAGCGCGACCTCGAGCGCGATGTGCGCCGCCATGCGGCCGCGGCCGCACAGGCCGACGGCGCGGAGCTGCGCAGCCGCAGCGACACTCGCACCGACGTGGCCATCCCCGTGCCGCCCTTCTGGGGGGCGCGGTGCCTGCCGGACATCGACCTCGACGGTGTGGTCCCCTGCATCGACCGCAACTCGCTGTTCAAGATGAGCTGGCAGTTCCGCGGCGTGCGCGACCCCGAGGTGTGGGCGCGCCTGCTCGAGGATGAGCTCGAGCCACGCCTGGCGCGCTCCATCGACGAGGCGCGCCGTGGCGGCTGGCTGCGCCTCCAGGCCGTCCACGGGTACTGGCCGGCGCTCGCCGACGGCGACGCTGTGATCATCTACGACCCCGAGGACCACGACAGGGAGATCGCCCGCTTCGCATTCCCCAGGCAGCGAGCCCAGCACCGTCTCTGCCTCGCCGACTACGTGCGCCCGCTCAGCGAGGCCCGCGCTGGTGAGCGCGACGTGGTCGCGTTCCAGGTGGTGACCACCGGGCCGGGCGCGTCGGAGCTGAGTGCCGCCCTGCAGCGAGACGGCGAATACGACGACATGCTCCGCATCCACGGCTTCGCGACCCAGATGGCCGAGGCGACGGCGGAATGGGTGCATGCCCGGGTGCGCGATGAGCTGGGCCTGGATCCCGATCGAGGCCGGCGCTACTCGTGGGGGTACCCGTCCTGTCCCGACCTCGAGGACCATCGGACCCTGTTCGGGATCATGCCCACCGACCTGATCGGCGTCGAGCTCACCGAGGGCTTCCAGCTGGTCCCCGAGCAGTCGACGGCTGCGATCGTGCTCCACCACCCCGAGGCGCACTACTTCGCCGTCTACGGTGGTGGCGAGGGTGAGGGCCCGGGGTCGCCCGAGGCGAGGCGCCCGGTGGCGGCGGCTCAGTCCCGGTAGCGATCGATGAGGTGGCTCTCCTCGGCCCACTTGCGCTGGTAGAAGCTGCACGTGGTCGGGTCGCTGATGCAGGGGGGCACCGGGTGCCGCCCTGTGAAATGGTGGGTTCGGTGGTCGACGTGGCAGTCCGCCTTGTAACGGGTCAGCAGGCCCAGCCCGGTACGGTCGCGGAGGATCTGCTCGAGATACGGGCAGCGCTGCACCGGGATGGCGCGGCGCGGCGGCCGCAACGGCGGATCATCGTCGTCGCGCCAGGATGGGGGCGGTTGGGAGCGCATCCAAACCCTGCTGTCAGGCAGCCAGCATGGACTGGATGCGCGACGCGAGCTCCTTGATCTTGAAGGGCTTGGCAAGCGTCTGGACGTTGCCGTACGCCTCGAGCTTGGGCGTCGTGGTGACGTTGACGAGCGCGCTCACCACGAGGATCTTGGCGCCCTCACCATGATCGGCCCGGATGCGCTCCAGCACCTGGGTCCCGCTCAGCTCACCGGGGAGCATGAGATCGAGCAACACCAGGTCCGGTTTGAAATCGTTGAAAACCGTGAGGCCCTCGTCGCCGCTCTTGGCGACGCGCACCTCGTATCCCTCCATGGTGCACAACAGGGACTCGATGTCGGCGAGGGCGTAGTAGTCCTCGATGATGAGAACCCGTTTCACAGCGATGGCAGGCCCGTGACGCAGAGGGTGGGCTGCACAGCCGAACGAGCATAACAAGCGCCCCGCAACCTCCGACCCGCGTGCGACAGAAGCGTGACCCTGCTCGTCACGTGCGTTCAGCCCTCACGGGTGATGATCGTGGCGGTGCCCAAACCGCCGCCACAGCACATGGTTTCGAGGCCCGCGTGCACCTCACGACGTTCCATTTCATGGAGCAGCGTGGTCATCAGCCGCACGCCTGACGCGCCGAGTGGATGGCCGAGCGCGATGGCGCCGCCGTTGACGTTGACGCGGCTCATGTCCGCGTGATGCTCCTGTTCCCAGGCCAGGACGACCGGCGCGAATGCTTCGTTGACCTCGAACAGGTCGATGTCGTCGATGGACAACCCGGACAGCTCGAGGACGCGCTCAGTGGCGGCGATCGGCCCGGTGAGCATGGTCACCGGATCGACGCCCACCAGGGCCTGGGCCCGGACTGTGGCCCGCGCGCTGAGACCGAGGTCGCGCGCCCGTTGCGCGGACATCAGCAGGACGGCGGCCGCCCCGTCGGTGAGCTGCGAGGAGTTCCCGGCGTGGAGGATGCCGTCGGCGCGGAAGGAGGGCTGCAGGTCGGCGAGCGCCGCAACCGTGGTGCCCGGACGGATCCCCTGGTCCTGGGAGACGACACGCGCCTCGCCGTTCTCGCCGACGACGATGGGAGCGATCTCGCGGTCGAACCGCCCCGCGGCCTGGGCGGCGGCGGCGCGGCGATGGGACTCGGCGGCAAAGGCGTCGGCACGCTCGCGGGAGATGCCCCACTGGTCGGCGATCATCTCCGCCGCCAGCCCCTGGTTGACGAGGTCGTACAGCTCGAGCAGTTCCGGGGGGTACGGCGTTCCGGGTCCGTGCAGGATGGTGCTGCCCATGGGGACGCGGCTCATGCTCTCGACCCCGGCCGCGACCGTGATGTCGCAGACACCGGCCTGGATGAGGTTGGCGGCGTAGTGCAGCGCCTGCTGTGAGGAGCCGCATTGAGCGTCCACAGTGGTCGCGGCGACCTTGATGGGAAAACCCGCGAGCAGCACTGCCTGGCGGGCGATGTTGATGGACTGCTCCCCGGTCTGACTGACGCACCCCATCACCACCTGGTCGATGAGCGCGGGGTCCAACCCCGGGCGTGCCACCAGCTCGCGCAACACGTGGGCGGCAAGCTCGAGCGGATGCACCTCGCGGAGATCTCCGTTCTTGCTGTTTCCGCGGCCGAGCGGGGTGCGCACCGCCTCGACGATCACCACCTCGCGCATCGGTTCACTGTACAGGAGCGGTCCTCGAGCCCCGGACGGGGCGACGCCGTGGGGATGCGGTGTCGCGTTCAGCGCAGCCGGTACACCACGATGGTGATGTGGGTCGGTGGCGGTTCCCCGAAGGAGAACGTCGCCGGCGGGGTCTGTTCGTCGAAGATCTCCTGCGCACCGCTCGGGATTGGGTCGCCCGCGCCGAGGACGACGACGGCGCCCGGTCGCGCGGGCGGGGCACTGGGATCGAAGAGCGCCATGTTCATCGCCGCCAGGAGCGGTGACACCGAGTCCGCGGTGAACGCGCGCGGGGGCGGCGGACGCAACGCGTACGCCGCCTGGATGTAGGGCTGGTCGAGCGATGTCGAGAGCAGCAGTTGCGTGCCCCCGGCGAGCGCCGAAGCTCTTGTGATGGCGTCGATCTCGCCCGCGTCGAAGCCCGGTGCCGAACGGGCCGGCCAGGTGGCGAACATGTCGATCGTGAACAGCGCGCCCTGCACGCACACGGCGACGCCGGCGATGGCGGCGGCGGTCGTCCGCCACGGCCGCGCCAGGCTGCGCGCGACGATCATCCCCTCGACTGCGAGGACGAGCAGGAAGGGAAGCATCACCGCGGCGCGCAGCGAGTGCGGAACGCTCTCCTCGGTGAGGGCCGCGCTCACCGGTGCCGTCAAGGTGCCGAGCAACACGAAACGCAGGAAGGTCTGTTCTCGTCTCCGCCACACGCCGATCAGCCCGGCGATGACCAGCGGAAGCGTGATCCAGAGAAGCATGCCGCCGAACTGCGTAGCGTGGCGGGTGTTGTGATCACCGTGGATGAAGAGGAAGTCGGGGCCGAAATACGTGAGGTAGTTGCCCACGAAACGGCCCGCCACCGTGGCCGGCGGCGCGCCGTCGGCGCCGATGCTGATCAGGTTGAAACGCTCGGTCAGGGCGCCGGGATGGTTCAGGTTCCACGCACCGAGAACCACGTAGGCGGCGGCAACGGGGGCCAGCATCACCAGCCACGGCCGCACCCGCCGTTGCGCGCGCCGGTACTCAGCAACACACAGCGCCAGCGCCAGCAGCGCGACCGCAACCCGTCCGGTGCTGTAGGCGAACACCGCGACGGCGAGCAGACAGCCCGCAGCGGCGTACCAGCCGAGCCGTCCGCCGTCCTGCGCGATGGACAGGCACCAGAGCGCGGCCGACAGCGCGGCGACCATCGAGATCACCTCGAATCCCAGCCGGCTCTCCACGGTGAGCCATGGCGTCAGGCCGGCAAGGGCCAGTGCCAGCAGGGTGATCGGCAACGAACGGCTGCGCCGCCACGCGATCAGCGCGATGAAGACGCAGGTGAGCAGGCCGAAGATGGCCGCCGGCAAACGGACCGTCGTGACCGTCAGCGGCAGGACGCGGAGCAATGCGCTCAGCGTGTAGATGTAGACGGGGTTCTTGTACTCGCCGAAGGCTGTGAAGTACAGCGGCAGATGGGCGCCGTGCTCGTCGACGGCGTGTGTGCTGATCGCCCACGCGTTGTAGCCGATCGATGTCTCGTCGACGTATGCACCCAGCGGCGCAGTGGCGAGGCCGCTCAGGTTGCGAATGACCACGAGCGCGGCCACCACCACGAGGGCTGCCGCCCAGGCGTTGCGACGGCCGCGGGACACGACGAGAGCCCCGGCCTCAGGGGATCATGAGCTGAAGGTGAAGTGCCCGAGGTGCAGCCACGGCGCCAACGTGGCCCCGAAGTAGCCGCGACAGGCGCGCCGCTCGGCGCCGATGGATCGTACGTCGGCGAGCGAGTCGACGATGCTCTGCGTGAAACGGAGGTCGCGCACGGGGCGCACAACGCGCCCATCCTCGATGAGAAACGTCCCGTCGCGGGTCATGCCGGTGATGCTCGTGGTGAGCGGATGGACGGGGCGGACGTACCAGAAACGGGTGATCAGCAGCCCGCGCGTGCAGGCGGCAACCATCGACGCATCGTCGCCACTGCCGTTCTCCATGCACAGGTAGCGCGGGAAGGGACCTTCACTGTTGGGCTGCGCCAGGGAGTGGCCGGTCGTCGGCTCGCCGGAGCGTTTCTCGGTCACCGAGTCGTGCACGACCGCGGCGCACACGCCGTGGTCGATGATGGTGACGGGCCGTGTGGTGGATCCCTCGCCGTCGAACGGGAAGGGTGCGAGCTCGGGGCGGCGCACGTCGTCGGAGATGGTCACCGACTCACTCATCAGCCGCTCTCCGAAGCGCATGAAGCTGCGGTGCTCGGCGACGGCGAGGCCGCCGAGACCCATCAGCCCGAGGTACAGCAGCATCTCGGCAACCGCGTAGGGGGAGAGCACGACCTCGTACGTACCCGGCTCTGTGGCGTCCGCACCCTGGTTGCGCGCGCACCGCTCGGTCACCTCGGCGATGAGCGCGGCCGCATCGATGTGGGAGACGTCAGAGGCGTGGCGCGCCCCGTACGCGGAACCGTCCGCACCCCGGCAGACCGCGATCAGCTCGGCGACCGTGTGCCGCGCTGCGCGGCGCAGGCCCGTCGTGCTCACCATGGCGATCGACGTGCCTCCTGTCTCGAAGGTGCCAAAAGCCTTCTGCCCCAACGAATCGGCGCCGGCACAGATGGCGGCGACGGTGTCGGCGCGCTCCTCGGGCGTGACCAGGGTGGTGCGCTCGCAGTAGCCGGCCTCGGTGTCCGCGCCTCCGTCGGGAGAGATGGGCTTCACCGGCTCGCCGCTGGGCGAGTGACTGCGGATCGCCTCGGCACTCTTCACCAGTGCGTCGCCGGCGTCGTCGCTCGCAACCTGCATCTCGGCGACCCCGGAGCGACCGTCGCGCACCAGGCGCAGGCGAAGGCGCAGCGTGCGATCGGCGACGTTCTGGTGGATGCCGCTGTTGGCGAAGCGGGTCAACGCCATCGCCGACTCGGTGACGGTGACCTCGGCCTCCGTGCCGGCGGGGACGCGCGCCAGGACGGCGTCTCCAAGCGCCAGCATCTCGTCGTGCGAACGCGACTCCGTGCTCACGCCGGGCGCACCGCCACGTTGCGAAAGCGACAGGGAGCGGCCCCGTGGCCGACGTGCATGAGCTGGCCCGGTTCACCCTTGCCGCAGTTGATCACCCCGAACATCTTCCATTCCGACGCACCCGCGACGGCGTCACACGAGTTCCAGAACTCCGGCGTGCGGCCGCTGTACAGGGGGTTGCGCACGAGGCGTACGCGCCGTCCGTCGCGAATCTCCCAGCCTGCCTGGGTGCCGAACTGGAAGTTGAGACGGCGGTCGTCGATGCTCCAGGAACGGTTGGTCTCGAGGTAGACGCCGCGCTCGGTGGTGGCGATCATCTCCTCGAGGCTGGACGTGCCTGGCTCGAGGTTGATGTTGGTCATGCGGATGATCGGCAGGCGGTTCCAGCTCTCCGCGCGCACCGTGCCCCCGCTGGGCTGGTCGAAGCCGGCGGCGGTCTCGCGCGAGGTGAGGTAGCCGGTGAACAGTCCACCGTCGATGAGCAGCGTGCGCTGGGCGGCGACCCCCTCGTCGTCGTAGCCGAAGGTGCCCAGGCCGCCCGGGCTGGTGGCGTCCGCGCTGATGGTCACCGCCTCGCTGCCATAGCGGAAGCTGCCGAGCATCTCAGGCATGAGGAAGGAGGTGCCGGCGAAGGCCGCCTCGAACCCGAGCACGCGGTCGAGCTCGGTCGGGTGACCGCACGACTCGTGGACCTGCAGGGCGGCCTGGGTGGCGTCGAGGATGAGCGTCATCGTTCCCGCGGGGCAGAGGTCGGCGCTGAGCAGCGCAACCGCCTCCTCGGCGATCCTGCGTCCGTTGCCGGCAAGGTCCATCGCGAGGACCGCCTCCCAGCCGGCGGTGAGCTGCTGGCGGCCGAAGCTGTTGGGGAAGCTGCGCGACTGCACCTCACCGTCACCGGTCGCCGTGGCGTCGATGCCGCCCCCGGTCTCGATGATCGTCTGGGTGATCCGTGAGCCCTCGGTGCTGGCGAAGAATTGGTGGTGGCGCACCGCCGCCAGCGAACCCTGGCGGGTGGTCACGCTGGGGAGGTCCATGGACGCGTCGACCGCGAGGAGGAGCTCGATCTTGCGGTCGAGGGACACATCGAACGGGTCGATGGAGACAGGAGTGACATACGTCGCCGTCACGGCGGGGGTGGGCGCCAGCCGGACCCGCGCCACCGCCGTCCGCGCCGACGCCCTGGCGATGCGCACCGCAAAGCGGGCGGCATCCTCCAGGCCGGCCCGGTCCATCCGCTGGGTCCCGCAGAATCCCCAGGCGCCGTCGACGATCACACGGATGCCGACACCGGTGTCCTCGAAGTCGGTGACGCTGTTGACCCTGCCGTTCTTGACGAGCACCGACTGCATGCGCTGATCCACCACCCGGCAGTCGGCGTATGTCGCGCCCGCCACAACAGAGGCGTCGAGGGCTACGTCAGCGATGTCACGCATGCGCAGCTCCTCCCCCCGGGAACCTTGGGCCCCGCGCCATCAATGGCTACGTGCTGTCGGGGTCGGACCCGTTCGAGCCCGTGCCGTCGGCGTCGCCGATGATGGCGACGCGCAGCTCTTCCGTGCTCTGCTCGGCCACCTTCTGGGCCAGCGATCCCTGCAGCTTGCCGGCGAAATGGCAGGCGGCGAGGTGACCGTTGCCGTAATCGATCAGCTCGGGGCGCACCTCCGAGCAGATCGGCTCGGCGATCGGGCAGCGTGTGTGGAAGCGACATGCGCTCGGCGGGTTGATCGGCGACGGGATCTCTCCACGAAGGATGATCGGCCTGCGGTCACGCTCGATCGCCGGGTCCGGGACGGGGATCGACTGCAGGAGGGCCGTGGTGTACGGATGCAGCGGGTTGTCGTACAGCTCGAGGCTGTCGGCGACCTCGACGATGACGCCGAGGTACATCACGGCCACACGGTCGCTGAGGTGGCGCACCACCGAGAGGTCGTGGGCGATGAACAGGTAGGTGAGGTTGAAGTCGTCCTGGAGCTGCTCGAGCAGGTTGATGATCTGCGCCTGGATGGACACGTCCAGGGCGGAGATGGGCTCGTCGGCGACGATGAAGCTGGGCCTCAGGATCAACGAGCGAGCGATGCCGATGCGCTGGCGCTGGCCGCCGCTGAACTCGTGCGGGTAGCGGTTGTTGAAGTTGGGGTTCAGCCCGCAGATGCGCATGACCTCCTGCACCTGCGCATCGCGTTCCTTGCCCTTGGCCAGCCCGAAGTTGGCCAGCGGCTCGCCGATGATGTTGCCCACGGTCATGCGCGGGTTGAGCGAGCCGTAGGGATCCTGGAAGATCATCTGCACGCGCCGGCGCATCTGCCGGAGGCTCTCGCCGTGCAGGGCGGCGAGGTCCTCGCCCTCGAAGAAGATGCTGCCGGCGCTTGCCGGCTGCAGTTGCGTGACCACGCGCCCCAGCGTCGACTTGCCACAGCCGGATTCCCCGACGAGGCCGAGCGTCTCGCCCTGGAGGACGTCGAGCGACACCCCGTCGACCGCGCGCACGGTCTGGCGCCCGCTGGGGAAGGTCTTGTAGACGTCGCGGAGGGAGACGAGGGCGTCGGCCTCCGCGGTCCACGCCGCCGACGGCTCCACGGAGGCGGACGACTCAGACGGCTGCTGCATCCGCCGCCTCTTCATCGGCCACCAGCGGGGTTTCCCGAAGGTCGGCGTCCGGGTCCTTGACGTTCTTCATCTGCACCCAGCAACGCGACTCGTGCCCCGGGCCGACCGTGACAAGCTCGGGCTCCTCGGTGAGGCAGCGATCGACGGCGAACATGCAGCGGGGGTGGAACTTGCAGCCCGGGGGCAGGTTGGTGAGGTCCGGGGGCAGGCCCTTGATCGTCAGCAGCTTGCTGCCCAGCTTCTCGTCGATGCGGGGGATGGAGCGCAGCAGCGACCACGTGTAGGGATGCTGTGGGGCCGCGAAGATCGCCTCGGTGGGGCCCTGCTCGACGACCCGGCCGGCGTACATCACCACCACCCACGTGCAGAGGCTGGCGACCACAGCCATGTTGTGCGTGATCAGCACGATCGCCGTTCCCAACTCGCGGTTGAGGTCACGCAACTGCTCGAGGATCTGCGCCTGGACGGTGACGTCAAGGGCCGTGGTGGGCTCGTCCGCGATGAGCAGGCCGGGCTCGTTGGACAGGCCCATGGCGATCATGACGCGCTGACGCATGCCGCCCGAGAACTGGTGAGGGAACTCATCGGCACGACGCTTGGCGTCAGGGATGCGCACGCGGCTCAGCAGGCCGGGGACGCGCTCCTTGGCCTGTTCCTTGGTGAAGCGGTCGTGCGCCTTCATCGCCTCCTCGATCTGGAAGCCCACCTTGAGCACCGGGTTGAGCGACGACATCGGGTCCTGGAAGATCATGGCCACGTCGTTGCCGCGGAACTTGCGAAGCTCGTCGTCGTTGAAGGCGAGCACGTCGCGGCCGTCGAAGGTGATGCTGCCCTCGACGATCTTGCCCGGCTCGGGAACGAGCCGGAGGATGGAGAGGGCGGTCATCGACTTCCCGGAACCGGACTCACCGACGATGCCGACGGTCTCGCCACGGTTGACGCGGAAGTCGATGCCGTCGACGGCGCGAACCCTCCCTCCACGCACGAAGAACTGGGTCTTGAGGCCCTTGACCTCGAGGAGGGACGCCACTACTTGGCCTGCCTCGGGTCGAGGGCGTCGCGCAGGCCGTCACCGATGAAGTTGATCGCCATCAGCGTGATCAACAATGCCAGGGCCGGAACCATGATGGTGTGGTAGGCGAGGAAGCGGTCCCCCAGGCCGGACGAGACCATGGCGCCCCACGACGGGTCCGGGTTGGGCAGGCCGAAGCCGAGGTAGCTGAGGAAGGCCTCGAAGAGGATCGCCTGCGGGATCAGGAAGGTGGCCTGCACGATGATCGGCCCCAGCGCGTTGGGCAGAACGTGCCGCGTCATGATCTTGAGGTCCTTGGTCCCGGTGGCACGGGCGGCCTCGACGAACTCGCGTTCGCGTAACGCCAGGGTCTGGCCGCGGACCAACCTGGCCATGTCCATCCAGCTGGTCACGCTGAGCGCCACGATGACGTTGACGATGCTGGGCCGGTTGGTGATGAACAGGATGAGGAAGGCGATCAGCAAGTTGGGGATGCCGTAGCCGATGTAGGTGATTCCGCTGATCAGTGTGTCCACCCAGCCGCGGAAGAAGCCGGCGAGCAGTCCGGCGGCAATGCCCACCACCGAGGTTGTCACCGCGGTGAGCACGCCCACCTCGAGGGCCACCTGCGCGCCGCGCATGAGAAAGCTCAGCTCGTCGCGACCGCTGGCGTCGACGCCGAGCGGGTGAGCGCGGCTGAACCCATTGGTGATGTCTCCGAGCCCTTCCTGGTACAGCGTGTACGGCGTCCAGAAGATGCTCACGATGGCCGTGATGGCGATCAGGCCGAACACCACCATGCCGGCCATGGACAGCTTGTTGCGTCGGAATCGACGCCATGCGTCCTGCCACAGGCTGACCTGCTCGGGGGCGACGGAGTAGTCGATCGCCTCAGGTGTTCCCGGCGGCGCCGTTGGGCCGCCCATGTTCAGACCGGTGGTGATGGTCGTCATGTGTAGCGAATCCTCGGATCGAGCACAGGATAGATGAGGTCGACCCCGAGGTTGGCGAGGCCGACCAGAATCGCGTAGAAGGTGTACAGACCCACCACGATGCCGTAGTCACGGTTGAGGATGGAGTTGACGAACTCCTTCCCCAGCCCCGGCACCCCGAAGATGGTCTCGATGACCACGGAGCCGGTGATGATGCCCGTCACCAGCGGTCCTCCGATGGTGACCACCGGGATGAGCGCATTGCGAAGGGCGTGTCGAACGATCACCACCCGCCCGGTGAGTCCTTTGGCCCAAGCCGTGCGCACGTAGTCCTGGCGGATGACGTCGAGCATGCTGGCCCGCACCAGCCTGGCCACGATGGCCGCGTACGGCAGCCCCAAGGCGATCGCGGGAATGGGGATCTGCTCAGGCGATCCCCAGCCGATGCTATTGGCCCAGTTGGGGAGGAGGATGGCGCTGAGAATGATCATGAAGGTGGCGAGCACGAAGCTCGGCACGCTGTAGCCGAACACGACGAAGCTGGACAGCGTGTAGTCCACCCAGGTGTTCTGCCGCACGGCTGCCACGATGCCGACAACCAGCCCCACCAGGATGGTCACGATGATGGCGAAGAGGCCGAGGATGAGGCTGTTGCCCGCTTCCTTCAGGAGCAGCGGGGTGACCTGCGCCCCCTGGTTGACGTACGAGGTGCCCAGGTCGCCGTGGACCAGGTTCCACATGAAGGTTCGGTACTGGACGAGCAGGGGGTCGTCGAGACCGTGGACAAACGCCTCGTGGGCACAGCCGGCGGGGTTCCTCTCGCAGGTGAAGGGGTTTCCCGCGAGCGAATGCACCAGGAGGAAGGTCGCGGAGGAGACCACAAACGCGGTGCCAAGCACGAGCAGGAGCCGCTTGGCGGCGTAGGTGGCTGTGCCTCTGCTCATGTGAGACCTCTCGCCGGTGAAGAGGGACGGGGACGGATCGGGGAGCCCGCCGGTGTGGCGGGCTCCCCGGATGATACTCGGCCGATTCCCCGTTGTTGGGAGTCGGCTCGTACCCGGTCCTAGTGGGCCAGGATGCTGATGCTCGACCAGGAGTTGTCGTAGAGCGAGTTGCCCCCGCCGCCCTGGACGTATGGCTTGATGAAGTACTGGTTGGCGCCGTATTCGAGGCCGGCGTAGGCGACGTCAGAGACCAGTTGCTTGCCGGCAGTCTGGTAATCGGTGATCGCCTGGCTGCCCGTCTCACCCTCGGCCTTCTTCACCGGCGTGTCGACGCGCGGGTCGCAGATGCCGTCGTTGTTGCCCAGTCCGACGGCGGCCTGGGAACAGATGAAGAGGTTGTCGAACCAGTCCTGGGGGTTGTCGTAGTCGGCCCCCCAGCTGTCACGGAAGAGGATGTACTTCTTGTCCTGACGGGCGGTCAGGAATGTCGGGAAGTCCGTGCTCTGCGTGTCGACATGGACGCCGAGGTTGGTCTGCCACTGCGACTGGAGGTTGCCGGCGATTGCGGTGTTGGAGGTGCTGGTGTTGAACCAGTACACGAGCCCAACCCGCTTGGTGCCGGACGGGTCCCAGGTCTGGAGGTCCGTCTTTGCCTTGGCCGCGTTGAAGACGGAGGTGGCATCCTTGCCATCGCCGAGGTAGCCCTGCAGGCCCTTGCTGATCACGCCGCCCGACGCCGGCTTGCAGGTGATACCGCCCGGACCGCAGGCCACGTTGACCAGCTGGCTGCGGTCGATGGCCTCACTGAAGGCCATGCGACCCGCCTTGGCGATGGGATCGTCGATGTTGCCGGACGCGGGCGCGAACGGACCGACGGTGAAGTTGAAGCCGACCCAGGTGGTGCGCGCGCCAGGAATGTTGACGAACTGGCTCTTCAGCGCGGGGTTCGCCTGGAAGTTCCGGACCGCGTCGAGCGGCGGGTATTGGTCGGCCGGGCCGACGCTATCGAAGCCGCCGTTCTCGTACTTGGTCACCTGGCTTCCTTGATCGGCGAGGACCGTGGCCTCGATGTCGGTCAGGTGCCCGGTGCTTCCGCCCCACCAATTGGGGACGTTGGCGAAGGACAGATGGTCCTTGGGAACATATGCGGTCAGCTTGAAGGGCCCGGTGCCGATCGCGGTTGCGGGATTGGTCCACCACGTCTTGTCGGTGTCGTTGGGGATGACCTTCTGGTCAACCACGTCCGCGGTCCAGAGCCCCAGCTCGGTGAGCCAGTACCCGGCCGGCTGCGAGAGCTTGGCGACCACGGTGTATGGGTCGGATGCGCTCAGACCGGAGAGGGTGGTCGCGGTGGGAGTACCTTTGCTCGGAGCGACCGCGCTGTACCCTGCGACCGGCGCGAAGACGATGCCGTACGAGTCATTGAGGCGCGCGGCGCGGTTCCAGCTGTAAAGAACGTCAGCTGAGGTGACCGGGTCGCCGTTGGAGAACTTGACGTCCTTGCGCATGTGGAACGTATAGGTGAGCCCGTCTGAGGAGATGTCCGGCGGCCCCGTGGCGATGTCGGGGATTTCCTTGAGCTTGTCGTCGAAGCGATACAGCCCGCCGAAGACGTTCTGAACAAACGCGATGTCGACAGCCGTCGAGACGTGCCCCGGGTCGAGATACTTGATGTCATCAATCAGTGGGAAGCGGAACTGCTGGTTGGCTGCCAAGGCAGCGCCGCCGCCGCTCGAGCTGGTGCCAGTACTGCCGCTTCCGCAAGCGGTGGCAACCAGCGCCGGCACGACCAGCGCAAAGGCAATCCGAGAATGTTTCATCCACATCTCCCGCGGGTTTCTCCCGCACCAAATCTGCGCCGTGCAAGGCGACGGCCAAAGCGGGATCGTGACATAGTGCCGGCGCGGCCGCCATCACCCGTTGGGATGATTTCTCTGGACCGTCGAGGGGACGACCGTATACTTGGCCACCGCTCCATGTCCCGCTTTTTCAAGCGCAGGTCGAGATCACGGCGCCTGAGCCGGCGGATCCTCGTCGCCATGCTCGCCGTCGCTCTGCTGCCCCTGGCGGCGCTGACCGCGCTCGTCGGCGCCGACCTGACCGCGATCAACCAGACCACGGTGGACGCCGCCCACCAGACGATCGTGGCCGACGCCGAACAGCGCGAGAGCAACGGGGCCCTCGACGGCGCGGCGGCGGTGGCAGGCCGGCTCGACGGGCTCGAGGGGGAGCTCGGCCAGCTCGCCGGCACACTCGACTCGCTTCTGCGCGGCAGCACGGCGGTGGACGAGCCCGCGCAACGCATCGCGGGTGGCCCCCGCGTCATCGAGTCCGGGCCGCCGGCGGCGGCGACGCTGGTCGGGGCGCAGAGCCCGCTGGTGACCGCCGCGGGCTCCGTGGCCGACCCGCTCGGGGGCAACCGCAGCCAGGTTGCCGCCGCGCTCGACACCGTCCTCAAGCGCGACCCGGAGCTGAGCGCCGTCTGGCTCTACGACAGCGCCAATGCAGCGCTCACCGAGGTGCCGGTCGTCGACCCGCACATCCTCGCCGGCCTTGTCGCCAACCAGAGGATCGACCCCGTCAACCTCCTCGGCCGCCAGCTCCACGCCGCCGAGGCGGGCACGCCGCAGACCGGTTCGAGCGGCCTGGGAAGCGGGCTGAGCCAGGGCGGCAAGACCCAGACAGGGGGTCTGTGGAGCGACATCGACACCGCCGCGTTCGGAACGGGCACGTCGGTGACGGTGTGGATCGGACTGACCGTCCCGGGTGAGTTCGTCGGCGCCGAGCTGCCCTCGACGGCGATCGCCGCCCTGCTCCCGGCGCCGCTGTCGAGCCTGCCCGACTCCTACCCGGTGCTGCTCAGCCCCAGCGGGCGCTGGCTCAGTGCCGGGGTCGCGGCCGGCGCTGACCTCAGCCTGCCTGACGGCTTCGAGGGCACGCCCGCAGTGGTGCCCGGCATGGCCGCCAGGACGCTGCTGAAGCAGCAGCCACAGCTGCTCAGGACGTCGCTGCACAGCGTGGCCAAGGACTTCTTCACCGCCCCGGTGCTCGGTCCCGGCTGGATCGTCGCCAGCGTCGTGCCCGACCGGGCGCTCGCCCCGGCGGCTGCCTCGCTGGGCGATGGCATCCGCAGCGGCGTGCGCACCATCCTCATCTTCCAGGTGCTGCCGCTCGCGGTCGTCCTGGGTGTCATCGCGGTGCTGCTCGCGGCACTGGTCTCGCGCCGCCTGGTGGGGCCGGTGCGGGCGCTGACGACGGCGTCGGAGCGCCTCGCCCAGGGGCACACCGACGAGCCCGTCGCCCGCCAGGGTGAGGACGAGGTCGGCCTGCTCAGCGAGGCCCTGGAGCGGATGCGCCGTGAGATCAACAGCTCGCGCCAGGACCTCCTGGCGGCGGCCCGTGAGCTCGAGGTCCGGGTCGCGGACCGCACCGAGGAGTTGCGTGACCGCAACGAGGAGCTGGTCGCCCTCAACGCCCTGGCGGCCACGCTGACCCGCTCCCTGGATCCGCACGAACTGATCGGCGGAGCCCTCGAGGCGGTGCGCGCGATCCTCCCAGTCACCGCCGCCGCGGGGTACACGGTGGTGGAGGGCGTCCCCCACCTCGTCGTCCACCACCCGACCCGTCTCGGCGAGAGGGCGCGCTTGCTCTCGGCCGGCGTGACCGCCGCGTTGGAGAGCGGCGAGCTCGCCGTCCGGCTGGCGTCTGGGCATCGCATCCTGGCCGTTCCCGTGGCGGCGGGCGGTGCGCCGCTGGGGGCGCTGGCGGCGCTGGTCCCGGGCACGGCCACGGTTCCCAAGCGCGTCCGCATCCTGCTCGGCGCCGTCGCCGACCAGGTGGGCCTGGCGCTGCGCACCGCGGAGTACGCCGCCGAGGGTCGCGAGCTTGCGGTCTTCGAGGAGCGCACCCGCCTGGCGCGGGAGATCCACGACACGCTCGCCCAGCAGCTCACCGGCATCGTGCTCCAGCTCGAGGCCGCAGAGGCGATGCAGAGCCGCGATCGGGGTGAGCGCACGCGTGAGCTCATCGTGGCCGCCCGGGAGCAGGCCAGGCTGGCCCTGCAGGAGGCGCGCCGCAGCGTGTGGAACCTGCGCCCCATGCCACTCGAGGCGGCCGGGCTGACCGCCGCCATCGCGCTGGAGGCGGAGCGGTTCGGCAAGCGGACCGGGATGGCAATCACTGTGCGCAACGACGGTCTGCCGCGCCAGCTGTCCCTGGTCCCGCAGTCGGAGGTCGCCGTGTTCCGCATCCTCCAGGAGGCGCTCGCCAACGCCGGCCATCACAGCCAGGCGCAGATCGTCGAGGTCGAGCTCCGCATCGTCGATGGAGACCTGCTGCTGACCGTCAGTGACGACGGCGCCGGCTTCGACGTCGAGCAGGACCGCATGGCGGCATCGGCACCCGGCAGTTTCGGGATCGTGGGCATGCGCGAACGTGCCCGGCTCATCGGCGCGGCCCTCGAGGTGACCAGCTCCGCTGAGGGTGGGACCAGGGTGTCGGTTCGGGTGCCGCTCGAGCTCCAGGACGCGGCGGCGTCCGCCTGACCCAGGTGCCGTCGATCTCCCCCGGCCCAGAGGACGACGCCGTGCCCGGCGCAGCGCCCCACGTCATCCGCGTGCTCGTGGCCGACGACCACCCGGTGGTGCGCCAGGGCCTGTGCACCATGCTCGAGCTCGAGGACGACATCGTGGTGGTGGGGCGAGCGGCCGACGGCGAGGAGGCGGTGAGCCTGGCCCGCAGCGAACGCCCCGACATCACCCTGCTCGACGTGCAGATGCCCATCCTCGACGGCATCGAGGCGCTGCGCCGCATCCGCGCCGAGGACCCCGACGCCAAGGTCATCGTCCTCACCACGTACCGCAATGAGGACTACATCTTTCCCTCGCTCCGTGCCGGCGCCCGCGGCTACCTGCTCAAGGACTCGTCACGCGAGGAGCTGGCCAGCGCCATCCGCGCGGTGGCCGCGGGCGAATCGCTGCTCGACCCCGAGATGGTGCTCGCCGCGACGGACGACGCCGGGCTCACGGCACGGGAGCTCGACGTGCTGACGCTGATGGCCGACGGGCACAACAATGCGCAGATCGCGGCCAGCCTGTTTGTCAGCGAGAACACCGTCAAGACCCACGTCCGCCGGATCTTCGACAAGCTCGGCTCGCGCGACCGTGCCGCCGCTGTGCTTCAGGCCTGGAAGCGACACGTCATCTGAGGCGGCGCCTCTGCCTGCTCCACATAGACTCCGGCCGCGATGACGAATGCGACAGGCATCGGGCTGATCGGCCTCGGGACAGTGGGCTCGGCTGTGGCCCGGCGCCTCGTCGACGACTGGGAGTTGCTCGGTAGCCGCGCCGGGAGCATCCCCGTGCTGCGCCGGGTCGCGGTCGCCGACCCCACACGCGGCCGCGACGTGGCCTTGCCGCGCGTCCACCTCGACGGCGACGCCGATGCGCTCGTCGACGATGAGGCGGTCGCGGTCGTCGTCGAGGTGATGGGCGGTGTGGACCGCGCCAGCGCCCTCATCGAGCGCGCTCTGCGAGCCGGCAAGCCGGTGGTCACCGCCAACAAGGCTGCCCTGGCAGCGCATGGGCTGGAGCTGTCCAGGCTCGCGGTGGAATGCGGCGTGTCGCTGCGCTACGAGGCGGCGGTGGGGGCGGGGCTGCCTGTGGTGGCCCTGCTCCGCGACAGCCTGCGCGGCGACCGCGTGACCGCCCTGGAGATGATCATCAACGGCACCACCAACGTGATCCTCACGCGCATGGGGAGGGACGGCGTGGACTTCGCGACGGCGCTGCGCGATGCTCAGGAGCGCGGCTTCGCCGAGGCCGACCCCAGCGCCGACGTCGACGGTCACGACGCCGCCGCCAAGCTGGTTCTGTTGAGCCGGCTGGCGTTCGACGCTCCCGTGGCTGTCGACGACGTGACCCGGGTGGGTATCCGTGGTGTGGTCGCGCAGGACGTCGCGGCGGCCACCCAGCTGGGTGGGGCGATCAAGCTGGTGGCCGCCGCCCAGGGCGGCGATGGCGTCCTGACGCTGTCGGTCGGCCCGGCGCTGGTGCGGCCCGGCCACCCCCTGTTCGGCGTCGACGACGCCGACAACGCGGTGCTGATCACCTCCGAACTGGCGGGACCGATCCGGCTGAGCGGCGCCGGGGCCGGCGGCCACAGCACGGCCAGCGCCGTGCTCTCGGACATCGTGGCCACCGTGCGTGAGCCGGCGGCGGCCCCGCCGGTTCCCAGCGCCGGCGTGACCACCGGGGACAGCGCCGACATCGAGCGCGGAGGCTACCTGCGCCTCCGGCTGCAGCCCATCCCCGAGGCGACGGAACTCGTGCTCCAGGCGCTCGAGGACCGCGGCATCCCCGTCCGCGCGTCCGTGTCCCTCGACGAGGGCGGCGCCGGCGCCCAGCTGGCGCTGCTCACCGGGTCGGTCAGCCGGGCCATGCGTGAGCGGGCCGCGGAGACGCTGGACTCCCTGGCTGCCGTCGCCGAGGTGGTCGCCGTCATGGACTGGCTGGAACCGGCCTGATGGGGTCGCCGGGGGTCATCGCCCTCTACGCCGACCGTCTTCCGATCACACCGTCGACGCCCCGCATCACCCTGTTCGAAGGCGGGACGCCGTGCGTGCCGGCACCGCGGCTGTGCGAGCAGCTCGGCCTGGGCTCGCTCCACCTCAAGGTCGAGGGTCTGAACCCGACGGGGTCGTTCAAAGACCGAGGCATGGTCGTCGCCGTGGCGCGAGCCCTCGAGGCGGGCAGCCGCGCGCTGGTGTGCGCCAGCACCGGCAACACTTCGGCGTCGGCCGCGGCGTACGGCGCCCGCTTCGGCCTGCGCACCATCGTGGTCATCCCCATGGGCCGCATCGCCACGGGCAAGCTGGTCCAGGCGCAGGTGCACGGCTCCCAGGTTCTGGCCATACCCGGCAATTTCGACCAGGCGCTGGCGGCGGTCCGCCGCCTCGCCGCCGAGCACCCGGTGACGCTGGTCAACTCTGTCAATCCATACCGCATCGAGGGACAGAAGACGGCTGCGTTCGAGATCGTCGACGACCTCGGCGATGCTCCCGACGTTGTGGCCATCCCGGTGGGCAACGCGGGCAACATCACCGCCTACTGGCGGGGCTTTCGTGAGTACTTCGCCGACGGCCTCTGTACCCGGCTTCCACGCATGCTCGGGGGCCAGGCCGCGGGCGCCGCGCCGCTCGTGCTCGGGCACCCGGTGTCCGAGCCGGAGACGTTCGCCAGCGCCATCCGCATCGGCAACCCCGCGTCGTGGCAGGGCGCGATCGACGCGCGCGACCAGTCGGAGGGGGCCATCCTCGCCGTCGAGGACGCCGAGATCCTGGCCGCCCAGCGCGACCTTGCGGCCCTGGAGGGCGTGTTCTGCGAGCCGGCCTCGGCGACGTCGCTGGCGGTGCTGCGTGCGGCCGTCCGCGACGGCATCGTGGCCCGCGGTGCGGCCGTCGTCTGCGTGCTCACGGGCAACGGGCTCAAGGACGCCGCGGTCGCCGCCGAGGGTTTGCCAGCACCCACCGCCGTGAGCGGCGACGCATCGTCACTCGCCGAGGCGCTGGGGTTCGCATGAGGGCGGTGATTCGCGTCCCCGCCACTGTGGCCAACCTCGGGCCCGGTTTCGACATGCTCGCGCTCGCCCTGCAGGTGCAGAACGACGTCGTTGCCGAGACCACGGGCAGTGGCGCTGTGACCGTCGACCTCGACCCCCACCCGGACGACGCCCAGCTCCTCGACCCCACCCGCAACCTCGTCGCCCGCGCCTACGTGGAGAGCTGCGAGCGCCTCGGCGTGGCAGATGAGGAGCGCGGCGTGCACCTGTCCTGCGTCAACGCCATACCGATGGCGCGCGGCCTGGGCTCGAGCGCCGCGGCCACCCTCAGCGGCGTGCTCGTCGCCGTGGCCCTGCATCGCGCCACCTGGGACGAGGCACAGATCCTCGACTGCGCGGCGCACTTCGAGGGCCACCTCGACAACCTCGCGGCGGCCCTGCTCGGCGGCGTGGTGATCTGCGCGCCGGGAGCGGCGGTGCAGCGCATCGACGCGCCCGATGACCTTCACGCGGTTGTCTTCTCGCCCGAGGCGCGCCTGGCCACGAGCGAGGCGCGCCGGGTGGTGGCTTCGACCTTCTCGCGAGCCGACGCAGTGTTCAACGCGTCGCGGTGTGCACTGCTGATCCGCGCCCTGGCGCTGCGCGACTACGGCGCGCTGCGCGACGCCATGGACGACCGCTGGCACCAGCGTCAGCGGGCGGCGCTCTTTCCCGCCCTGCCCGCGTTGATCGACGCGGCCTACGACGGCGGCGCCGACGGAGCCTGCCTGGCGGGCGCGGGCCCGTCGGTGCTGGCGCTGTGCTCGCGCGACCCGGACGCCGTCGAGGACGCGCTTGTATCCGCGGCCCGGCTGCTCGAGGTGCCGGGAACAGCGATGCGCCTGCGCCTGCGCAACTTCGGCGCCCGCGTCGACGTGCGCCCGTGAGCGTGGTCGTGCAGAAGTACGGGGGGAGCAGCCTCGCCGGCGTGGAGCGGCTTCGCGCGGTGGCGGAGCGCGTCGCGCAGACGCGGAGCCGCAACGACCGCGTCGTCGTCGTGGTGAGCGCGATGGGTCACACCACCGACGAGCTGACCGCCCTCGCCCACCAGCTCAACGAGGATCCGCCCTCGCGCGAGATGGACATGCTGCTCAGCACCGGTGAGACGGTGACCGCGCCGCTGCTGGCCATGGCTCTGGCGGCGCGCGGGGTCGATGCGGTGTCCCTCACCGGGATGCAGGCCGGAATCCGCACCAGCGGCGCCCACCGCAGCGCGCGCATCGTCGACATCGTCCCGCAGCGGATCGTCGACCACCTCAGCGCCGGCCACGTCGTCATCGTCGCCGGGTTCCAGGGCGTGTCCGAACAGCTCGATGTCACCACGCTCGGCCGTGGCGGGTCGGACACCACCGCGGTCGCGCTGGCGGTGGCGCTGCACGCCGACCAGTGCGAGATCTTCACCGACGTCGCCGGCATCCACAGCGCCGACCCGCGCGTGGTCGGCGACGCCCGCCCGGTCGCCTCGATCGACTACGACGAGATGCTCGAGCTCGCCTCCGCGGGCGCCACGGTGTTGCACCCACGGGCGGTCGAGATCGGCGCGGCATACTCCATGCCGATCAGGGTGCGCTCGGCGTTCGTCGATGGCCCCGGAACGCTCATTGGAAGACAGCACCACATGGAAGACCTCCCCAAGGTGCGCGGCATCGCCCACGAGACCGACGTCGCCAAGGTGACCTTGCTCGGTGTCCCCGACCGCCCCGGCATCGCCGCCGCGGTGTTCGGACCGCTCGGCAGCGCGCACATCAACGTGGACATCATCGTCCAGAACGTGAGCCATTCGGGACATACAGACCTCTCGTTCACCCTGGCCGATTCCGACCTGAACCGGGCGCGCCCGGTGCTCGACCGCGTCGTCGCCGGCGTCGGCGCCGACGGCTATGACGCCGACCGCGACATCGCCAAGGTCACCGTGGTGGGCGCGGGGATCCTCGGGACCCCGGGCGTGGTGGCGCGCATCTTCGAGGCCCTGGCCGGCGAGTTGATCAACATCAAGATGATCAGCACCGGCGAGATCCGGGTCACCTGCATCATCGAGAGGTCGCGCGTCGAGGACGCGGTCCGGGCGCTGCACCACACCTTCGAACTCGACCTGCTGTGAGAGCGTCGGCATGAGCCTCTCGGTGGGCATCGTCGGCCTGCCCAACGCCGGCAAGTCGACGCTCTTCAACGCGCTGACCGCGGCCGGCGCCACCGTGGGCAACTACCCGTTCACGACGATCGAGCCCAACACCGGGGTCGTCTCCGTGCCCGATGAGCGGCTCGAACGGCTGGCGCAGCTGTTCCACCCGCCCCGGGTCATCCCGGCGACGGTGACCTTCACAGACATCGCCGGCCTGGTCCGTGGAGCCAGCCGGGGCGAGGGCCTGGGCAACAAGTTCCTCGGCCACATCCGCGAGTGCGACGCCATCGCGCTGGTCGTGCGTGACTTCGAGGACTCCGACATCACCCACGTCGAGGGCAGCGTCGACCCAGTCCGCGACATCGACGTCGTGGAGCTCGAGCTGCAGCTCGCCGACCTGGAGACGGTGACCAAGCGCCTCGACAAGGCGGAGAAGGCGGTTCGCCTGCAGAAGGACAAGGAGAGCGTCGCCGAGGTCATCGAGGTCCTGCGCCGCGTGCGCGACCACCTCGACGCTGGCGCGCCGGTGCGCACCCTCGGTCTCAGCGCGGCCGAGCGGGCCTCGTTGCATGAGCTCTGGCTGCTCACCGCCAACCCTCTCGTGGTGGTCGTCAATGTCGCCGAGACAGCCAGCACCGCCGCCCCGTCGGCGGCCATCCGCGCGCGCGCCGAGCAGAGCGGCGCCGACGTGGTGGTCATCTCAGCGCGCATCGAGTCCGAGCTGGCCGAGCTCGACCCCGGCGACCGCCAGGCCTTCCTCGCGGACCTTGGCATCGCCGAGCCTGGCCTCGACCTCCTCGCCCGCCACGCCCACAGCCTCCTCGACCTGGTCACCTTCTTCACCGCCGGGGAGAAGGAGGTGCGCGCTTGGGAGCTGCGCCGCGGGCTCACCGCCGTGGACGCCGCGGGCGTGATTCACACCGACTTCGCCAAGGGGTTCATCCGCGCCGAGGTCTGCGACGCCGAGGACCTGCTCGCCGCCGGCTCGTACAACACGCTCCGCGAGCAGGGCAGGCAGCGCCTCGAGGGGCGCGACTACATCGTCCGCGACGGCGACGTCGTGCATTTCCGGTTCAACGTCTGACGAGCGTCCGGGGTGGGCTGCAGACGCCGGGTTGGATCGGCCTCCATCAGGATGGAAGCCGAGGGTGGTGAGGGCTCCCGGCGCCTGCTGCCCGTGGTTCCCGGATGAAGGGCGCGACCCAACATCTGGTGGTGCCATGACCAACATACCACACCATGCGGGGGTGGCTGCAGGGCGCCGCGGCCACCGCTCCACTTGGCAGAGAGCGCGGCCCCGAACTCGATCCGATAGGCTTCGCCGCGCGCCATGGCCAAGAAGACTCGCAAGCAGAAACAGCGCGCCGCCACGCGCCGGCCCGGCATGCCCGCGACGGCGACCCCCGACGGCATCGCGCCGGCGACGGCGGCGGGCGATGACGACGCGGGCGTTGTGGCGGTGACGACGGTGCCGGTGGCGGCGGTCGATGCCGATCCGACGCGTCGCCGCGTGGAACGCGTCTCGGGGCTGACCCCCGGGCTTCGCGTCAGGCCGGCCCGCAGCCAGGCACCCGGCTACATCCAGCCGCTGGAGAGCGACGATGCCGCCATCCCGTTCGACCGCGTCCCCTATGTGCCGGCCGACCTGCGTCGCGTCGCGATCATCGCCGGGATCATGATCGCACTCATCATCATTGCGGACATCATTGTCAGCAACGTGGTGAAGTAGGCCGCTGTTGAGAGTCATCCTCTACACGGGCAAGGGCGGGGTGGGCAAGACCACGGTGGCGGCGGCGACCGCCGTGGCATGCGCCAAGCTGGGCCATCGCACCCTGATCATCTCCACGGACGCCGCCCATTCCCTCGGCGACTCATTCGACATGGAGCTCGGCGATCATCCCACCCGGGTCACGCAGAACCTCGACGCGCAGGAGATCAACGCCCTCCACGAGATGGAGGAGCACTGGGACCGTGTCCATCGCTACCTGATCTCGCTGTTCGCCTCCTGGGGCGTTGACGACTTCGTCGCCGAGGAGATGGCCACGCCCCCCGGCATGGAGGAGGTGGCCAGCCTGATGTGGATCAAGCGGCACAAGGAGCAGGGCAACTACGACGTCGTCATCGTCGACTGCGCGCCCACCGGCGAGACCCTGCAGCTGCTCGCCTTCCCCGACGTGGCGCGTTGGTACCTCACCAAGATCTTCCCGCTGGAACGCAAGGTCTGGAAGGTGGCCCGGCCGATGGTGCAGCCGTTCACCAACATCCCCCTGCCCACCGACGACATCTTCGGACACGTCAAGGATCTCCTCTTCGACCTCGACGGCATGAAGAACATCCTCGGCGATCCCAAGGTGTGCACCATCCGCCTTGTCCTCAACCTCGAGAAGATGGTGGTCAAGGAGGCACAACGGGCCTTCACCTACCTCTGCCTGTACGACTACCTCACCGACCTCGTGATCGTGAACCGCGTCCTCCCCGAGGAGGTGACCGACGAGTACTTCGCCGCCTGGCATCGCAGCCAGAAGAAGTACGACGCCATGGTCGACACCGCGTTCTCCCCGGTCCCGATCCGGCGCACGCCCCTGTTCGACCACGAGATCGTGGGCCTGACGTCACTGGGTGAGATGGCCGAGGCGATCTTCGGCGACACCGATCCCACCAAGCACTTCCACACGACCGTGCCCCAGAACCTCAAGAAGGTCGGCAACAACTACGAGCTGCGCTTGCAGCTGCCCTTCGTCGGCAAGGACGAGATCGACATCACCCACCGCCCCGGTGAGCTCTTCGTCAGCGTGGGCCCGTACAAACGTGAGATCAGCCTTCCGCGGGTGCTCAACGGCACCAAGGTGACCCGCGGAAAGCTCGATGATGGTGTGCTGAAGGTCACGTTCTCGGGGGCATCGAAATGAGCGAAGCGGGCGTCTTTTCGGCAAAGATGTTGAGCGACGCGGCGCGGCTGCTGGCCAGCTCGGTCACCGAGCTCGTGCCCGTCGAGGCCCAGCAGCACCTCCTCACCGCGCAGCGCGAGCTGCTCCTCGCCATCGCAGTCATCATCGAGCACAACGCCGGCCGCACCCCGCGCAACCCGCGCGCCAGCGGCACGACGCGCAAGCCGGCGACCCGCCGTCCCAAGCGTGTCGAGCTAGATTGACGCGGCGCGACCGCCGGGCCGAGAGTCCGTCGCAGGTGGTCGTGGACGGGGTTGTGTGGCCGGTGCAGGGTGCCCAGGTGGCGATTCTCGACGGCTCGCGTGTCCTCCTCCAGCTGCGTCCCTTCCCGCCCGGTTGGGAGCTCCCCGGCGGCCACGTCGAGCCCGACGAGGACCCCGCCCAGACGGCGGTCCGCGAGGCCGAGGAGGAGACCGGGCTGCGGGTCAACATCCGCGGCCTCGTCGGCGTGTACTCGTGGAGCGGGCTGCGCAACGCCGCGGACGCCGTGTTCCTCGCCGAGGTCGCCGGCGGGCATGCGCGCTGGAGCCTCGAGTCGCTGAGAACCATCTACGTCACCGCCGACGGCATCCCCCGCACCGCATTCCCCTGGTGCCGCCAGCGCGTCTACGACGCCTTGGCCCGTTCCGAGGGCGCTCCGCCTGTGCACCGCGTGCAGCCGATCACGCCGCGCACGGTGGCGGCGTTCAGCACGAGCTGGCTGAGCTCGCCCTTCGACAGGCTGCGCGGCCGGGGGGGGCACGAGGGTGGCTAGACAGCGGCAGGTCGCCCGAGGGGGCGGGCGCCACCACTCCGCCCGGCCGTGACCCCGGCCATGCTCTTCGCCGGCGGCCTGGTGCTGATCGTGACGGCATCGGAGCTGTTCACCAACGCCGTGGAGTGGACGGGCTATCGACTCAAGCTCGCCAGCGGGGCCACGGGCAGCCTGCTCGCAGCCCTGGGAACGTCGCTGCCCGAGACGGTGGTGCCCGTGGTGGCGCTGATCAGCGGCGAGCCGTCGGCGGCGTCGGTGGCGACGGGCGCGGTCCTCGGCTCCGCCTTTCTCCTTCTCGGCGTGGGCACGGCGGTGACCGGGGCGGCGGTGCTCCTGCGGCGCAGCCGGCGCCGCCTCGAGCCACAGGCGGGGCAGGTGCGCCGCGACCTCGGCCTCTTCATCGGGGGGTTCTCCGTGGTGCTCGTGGCCATCATCCTGCCGCGGCCGCTGCGGATCGTCCTGGGCATCTGCCTGCTCGTCGCCTACGCCCTCTACGTGCGCGCCACCCTTGCCGGCGGCGCTCCCTCGGAGGCGGCGCCCGAGCCGCTGCACCTGGCTCGCTGGCGCGAGGGCGAACCGGCATCGCGGTGGATCGGCGTCCAGCTGGTGGGAGCCGTGGCCATGCTCATCCTCGGGTCCGACCTGTTCGTGCGCGGCCTCAACGACGTGGCGTCGTCCCTGCACACCAATCCCCTGACGCTCGCCCTGATCGTCATCCCCGTGGCCACCGAGCTCCCCGAAACCCTCAACAGCGTGCTCTGGGTGCGCAGCCACGACGACGCGCTCGCCTTCGGCAACGTGGCCGGCTCGGCCGCCTTCCAGGCATGCATCCTCGGCTTCATCGGGCTCAGCTTCACGCCGTGGCGGCCCGACTTCAACGGCGTGCTCAGCGGCCTGCTCACCCTCGGCGTCGCCGTGTACCTGCTGGCGCTCCTCCATCGCGGCTCGGCCCACGGACGCTGGCTCCTCCTCGCCGGCCTGCCGTGGGTGGGCTACGTGGTGGCCGAGATCATTGCCGGTGGCCGCCTGGGGTCGTGACGACGGCGCGCCCGACCCGATCGCGAGAATGGAAGGCGCCGGCTCGGCGCAACCAGGAGGGAGCATGAATCTCGACGGAAAGGTCGCTGTCGTCACCGGCAGCGGGCGGGGCATCGGGCGAGCCTACGCGCGCGCTCTCGCCGAGGCGGGCTGCGCCGTGGTCGTCAACGACGTCGACGGCGACGTCGCCGACTCCTGCGTGAGGGAGCTCACCGACATGGGGGCGCGGGCGGTTGCCGAGGTGGTCGCCGTCGGCAGCGTCGAGGCCGCCGACAGGCTGGTGCAGCGCGCTGTCGACAGCTTTGGCGGCATCGACGTGATGTGCACCAATGCGGGCATCCTGCGCGACCGCGTGCTCTGGAAGATGAGCGACGAGGACTTCGACGCCGTCATCGACACGCACCTGCGAGGCACCTTCACCTGTGCCCGGGCTGCCGCCATCAGGATGCGTGAGCAGGGCCGCGGCGGCCGCATCGTGGTGATCTCCTCGTGGGCTGGTCAGCGGGGCAACTTCGGACAGACCAACTACGCCGCGGCCAAGGCCGGCATCGCCGCCTTCGCGCGCACCTGGGCGATGGAGCTTGCCCGGGCCGAGATCACCGTCAACGCCATCGTCCCCAACGCCATGACCCGGATGATCGCCAGCATCCCGGGCATGGCGGAACTGGTCAAGTCCACAGCCGACGGCGACCCACTCCCCGACACGGTCCGCAAGGAGATGGGCATGGGCACGCCCGAGGACGTCGCCCCCCTGGTCGTCTTCCTCTGCTCCGACGCCGCCAGGGAGGTGACCGGTCAGTGCATCGGGCTCGGTGGCGACAAGCTCTCGCTCTGGTCACACCCCCAGGAGATCAGCGCCGCCTACCGCGACGGCGGCTGGACCGCCGACGCCATCGCCGAGGTATGGGGGTCATCGGTCGGTTCACGATTGGAGACGTACGGCATCCCGTTCCTCGGCGGCGGCCGGTAGCCGCGGGTCGCGGTGAGCCTCCGCGACTTCTTGCTGGTGCTGAGCGCGGGCATCGTTGCCGGCACCGCCAACACCATCGCCGGGGGTGGATCGCTGCTCAGCTTCCCACTCCTCGTCGCCCTCGGGCTGCCCCCGCTCGACGCCAACGTCACCAACACGCTGGGCATCGCCCCGGCCGGGCTGGGCGGTGTCCTCGGGTTTCGTCGCGAGCTGGCCTCCCAGAGGTCCCGCCTGCTCATCCTGCTGCCCATCTCGGTCGTTGGAGCCGTGGCCGGCGCGGTGCTGCTCCTGCGCACCCCGGCACACGTGTTCAGCAGGGTGGTGCCGCTGCTCATCGTGGTGGCCTGCGTGCTCCTGCTCCTGCAGCGCCGCATCGCGCGATCCCTGGAGAACCGACGCAGCCACCGGACCTGGCTGCTGCGCACCGGCACACTTGTCTCGGCAGTCTACGGGGGCTACTTCGGCGCCGCGGTGAGCGTGCTCCTGCTCGCGCTCCTCGCGGTCACTGTCCGTGACAGCCTGCAGCGCCTCAACGCGCTCAAGGTACCGCTCGCCGGGGCCATGAACCTGGTCGCGGGACTGGTCTTCGCCGTCTTCGCGCCGGTGCACTGGGTGTACGTGCTCGTCCTGGCGCCGTCCACGCTGGTGGGCGGGCGCATCGGCGCCTCGGCGGCACGACGCATCCCCGACCAGCCGCTCCGCCTCGTCGTGGTGGCCGTCGGCCTTGCCGCCGCCGTGTGGCTCCAGGTCTCGCACTGACCGGGCGAACCCCTCCCCGTCAGCCCCGGGGTGGCGGGGGTGGTGGTGGGTTCCCCGGCGGCGGTGCCGGCAGCGTGTTCAGGCGCGCTGCCGATCCCATCGCAAGGGCGACTGCGTTGACGGCCACGGCGACGGCGAGGGCGAGCAACACCAGCGTGAACCCGATGGCCGCGTGGATGTTGAAGAACGTCTCGATTCCACCGGTCACGCCGAGGCTGGAGAGCGTGTTGCCACCGCCGGCGCTGAGCCGGCTGAGGATCGGGGTGTGGACGCCGGCGTTGTTGACCGCGACCAGCACCGCGGCCACCAGTGCCGCCGTGCCGGCGACGGCGGAGCGCAGGCGACCGGGGAGCGCCGTCGCCAGGATGCCGATGAGGATCAGGATCGCCGCCGCGACGATCAGCGGCTGGACACCGATCGCAGCCCCCGACGACGCAGCCGGGCTCGGGGCGGGTGACGACGTCGAGCCGGTGCAGCCGGGAAGGTCGGTGGCGGTGGTCGGGTCGCTGCCGGTCAGCAGGTTGAGGCCTGTGTAGGTGGCGAGGTCGCGGCCGCTGAGCGCCTGGACGCACCTGGTGATCGCGTCGGAGTTGCCGGACAGCCCGGAGCCTCCCGCCTGCGAGAGCGCCCCCCCGAGGGCGGCGCTGCCCGCCGCGGTGTTGCATGACACCCCCACGAATGGAAGCAGGAAGCAGAGCGCAGCGAGCACGAGGAGAATCGGCGAGGCGCCTCGCGCCGAACGCTCGGCGGTCGCAGACATGTCGGGTCTCCCAGGCGAGCGGAAGGGCTGTTCACTGTACGTCCCCGGTCCCGGTGCCGTGCGACGCCTGCCCATCCACGACACCCACGCGCGATCGCTCTGGCCGCGCGCCCGGCGGTCAGCCGATGCGGTCGCCGGGCCGGCAGTCGCCGTCGGGGCGGAGCAGGGCCACCGCCGGCGTTCCCTGCGCGTAGGCACCGAGGACGAGGACCTCGCTGCGCAGCGGCCCGACCTGGCGCGGCGGCAGGTTGACGACGGCGACCACCAGCGTGCCGACGAGCTCGTCGGGCTCGTACAGGTCGGTGAGACGTGCGGAGCACCGCCTCTGGCCAAGCTCCCCGAAGTCGATGACCATCCGGTAGGCGGGCCGGCGCGCCTGCGCGAACGTCTCGCACTCCAGCACGCGGCCGACGCGGATGTCGACGTCGAAGAAGTGCTGTGCGGAGACAGGGGCGGCCGGGGACTCGGTCACAGCGGCAGTATCGAGTGGCGTGCGGAACGCTGTCTATACTGCCCTGCAGGTCACAGAGGGAGGGGTCGCGTGCGTGGCGCCCGGGATCTGGTCGTCACAGTCGCGACGGTGGCCGCCCTCGGCGGGTGCGGGTCGGCGCCAGTCGAACCCGCCCAGGTTCTGCGCGACGCCAAGCAGAGCATCGACTCGGCATCGGCGGTTCACTTCACCCTGACCAGCCAGGGCGTGACCGGGACGGGACCGCTGATCACGGGCGGCAGCGGCGACGCGCTCCGCCCCAGCGGCTTCGCAGGCAGCCTCAGCGTTCTCGTCGGCGGCTTTCCCCTGACGGTCAACGTCGTCTCCACCGGCGGCGTGTTCTACGCGCAGACGCCGCTTGCCGCCGGCTACACAAAGGCCGACCCGGCGACCTACGGGTTCGGCGACCCGGCCCAGCTGCTCGACCCCGCCCACGGGCTCTCCAGCCTGATCACCGCCTGCACCGGGGCGGCGACACGGGACGCCGACAGGCTCGACGGCGAGCAGCTCGACGAGGTGGGATGTTCGATCCCGGGGACGCTCGTCGCCGCCCTGCTCACCAGTGCCGACTCGTCACAGCAGGTGCAGGCCACCATCGGCGTCGACGCCACCACCCACCAACTCCGCCGCGTGACCCTGGTCGGCCCCTTCTTCGACAAGGCACACCCGAGCACGTTCATTGTTGTTCTCGACAAGTACGGCGAGAACGTGGCGATCACGCCCCCCGCCGGCTGAGGTGCCCGTCGTCGCCGCGCAGGCCCCGCGGGGGGCCCGCCGCCGGTTGGGCTTCGCCACCGCCGGCGTGCTCCTCGGCGCCGCGGACACGTACGTGGTGGTTGTGGCCCTGCCGTCGATCATGAGCTCGGTCGGCGTCGACCTGGCTCACCTCCAGGAGGCGACGCCGATCATCAGCGGGTTCCTGGTCGGCTACGTGGCGGTGCTGCCGTTGCTGGGCAGGTTGTCAGACCTGCACGGGCGCGGACCGGTGCTCAGCGCGTGCCTCATCGTGTTCGCGGCCGGCTCGATCCTGACGGGCTCGGCGAACACCCTCGGCGCCGTGGTGATTGGCCGCACCCTCCAGGGGGCCGGCGGAGGCGGGCTCGTGCCGGTCACCCTGGCGTTGGTCGCCGACCTGTGGCCGTCACACCGCCGCGGCGTGCCCCTGGGCATCGTCGGGGCGGTGCAGGAGTTCGGCAGCGTCGTCGGCCCGCTGTATGGGGCGGCGCTGACGGCGGCGAGCACGTGGAGGGCAATCTTCTACGTCAACGTGCCGCTCGCGGCCGTCGTCGCAGCCGGGGTCGGCCCCGGCCGGCGCCGCCAGCGCCACGACCAAGCGGCGGGGCGCCGCTTCGACCGTGCCGGCCTGGCGTTGGCGGTCGTCGGCGCGCTGGCCGCGGTCCTCGCCGTCATCACGCCGCCGGCGCTGGCCGACTCTGTGACCGTGGGGACGGCGTTCGCGCCGCTCCTCGGCGACGCCGGTATCACCTCACCGATCGCTCTCCTTGCCGTGCTCAGTGCCGTCGCCTTCGTGGTGCGCGAGGTGTTCGTCCCCGACACCGTGCGCGCGCTGGTGCCACTGCGCGGTCTCCCCACCGGGCTGGGCCACGTCGACTGGGCCGGGGCTGTGCTGGTGGCGCTGATCCTCGGCTGCGTGGTCGTCTCGTTCGCCTCGGCGGACCCGCAGCGGGCGGTGGTCGGCGGAGCGGCGCCGGTGCTGCTCGTCGCCGCGGCGCTGCTCAGCGCGCTCTTCGTGCGCCGGGAACTGCGCACCCCAGAACCGCTCATCGACCTCCGCGCGCTGCGCAGCCGCGCGGCCACGGGGTCGCTGGCCGCCAACCTTGCGGTCGGAGCCGCGCTGATGGCGGCGCTCGTCGACGTCCCGGTCTTCGCGCGTGCCACGGCAGGCGCCGCCTCGCAGGTCGCCGCCGCGCTGGTGCTGGCGCGACTGCTCGTGGCCATCCCCGCCGGCGTGCTCATCGGCGGCGCGCTGGTGGGACGGCTCGGCCACCGCACCGTCGCCGGCGCCGGCATGCTGCTCAGCGCGCTCATGTTCGTGGTCATGAGCGGGTGGTCGGCGCACACCCTGGTCGACCCCCTGGCCGGGCTCGGCTGGCTTCATCCCAGCGACCCGGTTCTGGCAGGCTGCGGGCTGGGTTTCGGGCTCTCTGTCGTGCCCATCACGGCGGCCATCCTCGACGCCGTCCCTCAACCCCTGCACGGCGTGGCCGCGTCGCTGACGGTGGCCGCCAGGATGGTCGGGATGCTCGCCGGCCTCTCGCTGCTCACAGCGATCGGGCTGCGCCGTTTCTACAGTGTGCAGTCGATGCTGCCCAACCCCGCGTCTCTGTGCCCACGCAGCCCCCTCAGCTGTGCCGCCTACGACAGCCTCGAGACTGGCGCGATCGTGGATGAGCTGCACGTCGTGTTCATGGGAGCGGCACTGTGCGCCCTGCTCGCCGCCGTCCTGGCCGTTGCCCTGCTCCGCGGCGGCGGCCGCGGCGAGACCCATCTCGTGGAGGGCGTCGCGTGAGCTTGGGGGTCAGCGAACACGAGGTGCCGCTCACCGAGGAGCTGCTCATCGAGTCCATCGCCGAGGCCGCCGAGGCGGCCGGGGTGGAGGTGTACCTCGTCGGCGGCTTCGTCCGCGATCGCCTCCTCGGGCGCCCGGGCAAGGACATCGACCTCCTCGCCGTCGGGGACGACGGCACCGAGGTGCTCGCCGCCATCGCGCGCCGCTTTCACTGGCACCCACCGCAGCGCTTCGAGCGCTTCGGGACGGGCCAGGTGCGCGGCTCCGGGTTCGTCGTGGAGGTGGTCCGCGCCCGGGCGGAGAGCTACGACGCCGCCTCGCGCAAGCCAGATGTCCGCCCCGGCACCCTGGAGGAGGACATCTGGAGGCGCGACTTCACGGTCAACGCCCTCTGCCAGACCCTCGACGGCCGTGTCCTCGACATCACCGGTCGCGGCCTCGACGACCTGCGCCGGGGTCTCCTGCGCACGCCTCTCGACCCCGAGCAGACCTTCGGCGAAGACCCCCTGCGCATGTTCCGGGCGGCGCGGTTCGCGGCGCAGCTCGGCTTCGGCACCGCCCCCGGGCTGACCGCCGCGATGACTCGGATGGCGTCGCGGTCGGAGATCCTCAGCGCCGAGAGGGTCGCAGAGGAGCTCCGCCGCCTGCTCGTCGCCGAGCACCCCCGCAGCGGGCTCGACCTGCTCCGTGACGGCGGCCTGCTCGCCGCTTGGTTTCCCGAGCTCGAGGCGATGGTGGGCGTCGAGCAGGGCGGCTACCACATCTACGACGTGTTCGACCACACGGCCCACACCGTCGCCGACGTGCCAGCCGACGTGGTCACGCGACTTGCCGCCCTGCTCCACGATGTCGGCAAGCCGCCCACCCACGTCATCGACGAACACGGCAAGCACACTTTCTACAACCATCCCTCCGTCGGCGCCGCCATCAGCGAGGCGCTGCTCACGCGGCTGCGCTTCAGCAACGACGTCATCGCCGCTGTGGCGCTGCTTGTGCGCCATCACCTCCGCCCCATCCAGTACCTCCCCGGCGAGTGGAGCGACACCGCCGTGCGACGGTTGGTGCGCGCCGTCGGCGACCAGCGCGAGCGTCTCCTCGACCTGGCGCGCGGCGACACGCGGGCGTCGTCTTTCCCCGACACTGACAAGATCGAGGAGCTGGACGCGAGGATGCGTCACCTGGACGCCGGCGGCGCTCTCTCACAGATGCGCATACCGCTCGACGGCGACGAGATCATCCGGCTCGCCGGGGGGCGCAGGCCGGGGCCGTGGGTGGGGCGCGTGGGCCGTGCGCTCGAGGAGGCGGTGCTCGAGGGAGCCATCCCCCCTGACGACGCGGTGGCGGCGCGCGACTGGCTGGCCCGGCATCCCGAGCTCCTCGAGGGCTGAGCCTTCGACGGCCCGCGAGGCGGCGGGCGATAGAATGCGCGCTCCATGCTGAGCCGAGTGCGCTTCCTCAAGCGCTTCGCCCTCGACCTCCCCAAGCGGGCGCGCCTCGCCTATTGCCTGATGCGCGATCCACGCGTGTCGCGGCGCAACAAGGCGGCATTTGCGGCGGCCATGGGCGCCATCGTGACCCCGTTCATCGACCTGCCTTCGGTCATCCCTTTTGTCGGCGAGATCGACATGCTGGCCCTCACCCTGCTGGCCATTCGTCTGTTCATCGCCGCCTGCCCGGATGACGTGGTCGCCGACGTGCAGCAGCAGATCCTCGAGGGACGCAGCGTTTTCGACGAGGATGTCCACAACGGTGAGCGCATCGCCACCGCCCTCACGCGGCGTTTCCAGCACGACGACATGGCCTCGGCACCACCAGCATTCAGCGAGCCGGCTACGCCGAGGGAAGCCGAGCCCGTCGCGGGGGTTGGCAGGTGAAGGTGCTCTTCGTCAAGGAGGTCGTGGGGACAGCCAGGGCCGGCGACGTCAAGGAGGTGTCGCCGGGCTACGCACGCAACTTCCTACTCCCCAAGCGGCTTGCGGTCGTCGCCGACGATCGAGTCGTCGAGCAGATCAAGCGCCGCGAGGAGGCCACGCGGCGACGCGTTGAAAAGGCGCTCACCGAGGCACGCGAGACGGCGGCACGACTGAAGAAGCTCACCGTCACCATCTACGCCAAGACCGGGGACAGCGGCAGGCTGTTCGGCTCGGTCACCAACGCCGACATCGCCACACAGCTGAAGCGTGAGGCCGGCCTCGACATCGACAAGCGGAAGATCGCCGTCGAGCCGGCGATCAAGTCACTCGGTCCCCACGAGGTCACGGTCCAATTGCACACGGAGGTCAGTGAGACACTGCGCGTCGTCGTCGCCGCGCAATGAGCACCTACCCGGCCTCCGACGTCACCGTCAACCTCACCGGGACGGCCGTGACCTCGGGGCGGGTCGCGCCCCACGACCTCGGAGCCGAGCGCGCCGTGCTCGGCTCGCTGATGATCGACCAGGCCTCGATCGCCGAGATCCGCGACATCCTCGAGCCCGGCGACTTCTACGCCGAGCGCCACTCGCTCATCTACCGGGCCGCCACCGCCCTCGCCGACCGTGGCGACCCCATCGACGAGGTGACGCTGCAGTCCCAGCTGGAACGCAGCTCCAGCGTGGGCCGGGCGGGCGGACTCGACTACATCTCCGAGCTCACCCTCGAGGTGCCCACCGCTGCGTCCGTCCGCCATTGGGCGGGCATCGTCATCAACCACTCGCTGCGCCGCAAGCTGATCGGCGTCGGCGGCGAGGTGGCCCGTCTCGGCTTCGACAACGCGGTGCCTGCGGAGGACGCCATCGAGCTGGCCGAGCAGGAGATCTTCCAGATCAGCCAGGCCCGCCGCGGCCAGGAAGCCACACACATCGCCAAGCTCGTCCACGACACCTGGGAGCTGCTCGAGGAACGCCTCCAGAAGAAGGAGCTGATCAACGGCGTCCGCACCAACTACGCGCGCCTGGACGGGCTCACCCAGGGCCTCCAGCCCCAGGAGCTGGTCATCCTCGCGGCCCGCCCCTCGGTGGGCAAGACGTCGCTGGCGCTCAACATCGCGCGCAACGCTGCCGTCCTGGCCCGCGTTCCCGTGGCCATCTTCTCTCTCGAGATGAGCAGGCAGGCCCTTGCGCAGCGGCTGATCTGCAGCGAGGCGATGGTCAACTCCCACGTGCTCCGCTCCGGCAACGCCAGCCAGCTCGACTTCCAACGCATCGCCGCCGCCATGGACAAGCTGACCCAGGCAGAGCTGTGGATCGACGACACGCCGCGCCTGTCGATCGCCACGCTGAGGGCCCGGGCGCGGCGCATGAAGGCGCAGCACAAGATCGGCCTGGTGATCATCGACTACCTCCAGCTGATGCAGGGCGGCCGCCAGGAGTCCCGCGTCCAGGAGGTGACCGACATCTCAGCGGGGCTGAAGGCCGTGGCCAAGGAGCTCGAGGTGCCGGTGCTGGCCCTGTCGCAGCTGTCCCGCGCCAGCGAGCAGCGACCCGACAAGCGTCCGCAGCTGTCCGACCTGCGCGATTCCGGCGCCATCGAGCAGGACGCAGACGTGGTGTTGTTCCTCTACCGCGAGGGGATGCACAAGCAGGATGTCGACAAGGCCCAGACGGAGCTGATCGTCGCCAAGAACCGCAACGGGCCGACCGGCGACATCCAGCTGATCTTCAACGCCGAGCAGACGACCTTCCGCGAGCCCTACCCCCACGACGAGTAGTCCTCACGAGGCACAGGGGCAGCATGTCGCGCCAAGCGTCACTCTTTGCTGACGGTGACCGTTGGGAAGGGTGACGGAGCGCCGACGGACAGACGGCCACGGTACACCGGTGTTTCAATGGCAGCGTGAGGAGAGTCATGGCTTGTGCGCGCGCCGTGCTGCGGTCGAAGTGGCTGCGCATCGGTGGCACCCTCGCAGGCATCACCTTCCTCGTCCACAACGTGGACATGGGCAAGGCGGGGCGCAGCCTGATGGGCGCCGACTGGCGCTGGGCCGTCCTGGGGCTGGCCCTCACGGCCGTCGCGTGCCTGGCCTCGGTCTTCGAGTGGGGGGTGCTTCTGCGCAGCAGCGCGGGGCTTGGGGTGCGCAGCCCGGTCGACCACGCCGAGGGTCACCAGCACCACCACCTCTTCAGCTGGCAGCGGCTGTCGTCGTCCTACCTTCAGAGCCTCTTCTTCGCGCAGCTGCTTCCGGCCGGCGTCGGCGGTGACGCGATGCGCACCGTCGAGATGGGCAAGGTGGTCGGGCACGGCAAGATCCTCGCCTCCCTGGCCGGCAGCCGCATGGCGGGGACCATGGGCATGGCCTTCTGGGGCCTCGCCGCCGCCGTCCTGCTGCGCGGCTGGATCGGCATCGGTTCGCTGATCGGAGCCTGCGTGTTCGCCGCCGTCATGGTGCTTGCCTGGATGGCCGCCCTGGCCGCGGACCGAATCGTGGGCCGCCACTTCCTGGAGCGCAGCTCGAGGGCGTTCGTGCGCACCATCCACTCCTTCGCCCAGACCTTCTCGGGCTACCGCCGCCACCCCCACGCCATCGTCCAGTGCATCGTGGTCGGGGCAGCCGGCTGGGGGGTGAACATCCTCGCCCTCGACATCTTCGCCCGGGCCATCGGCATCGACGTCAGCTGGACGGTCTTCGCGGTGGCCATCCCGGTCACGCTGGTCGCCACCCTGACCCCCTTCTCGGTCAATGGTCTCGGCATCCGCGAGGGCGTTCTGGTGGGCATGCTGACCCACGCCGGGGTGAGCTCGGGCCACGCCGCCGCCATGGCCGTGCTCGTCGACGTCCAGATGCTGCCCTTCGGGATTGTCGGCGCCGGGCTCTGGATGCGCCATCGCAGGCAGGAGGCAGCCCCCGCCATCGCCGAGGTGGCCCAGGCCGAAACCACCGCCGCCCACGAGCTGGTCGCCGTCGCCGCCTGACGTCTTCCCGCGTCCAGGAGCGCTGGTCGGAGGCTGCAACGGACGGCAACGCCTCGTTGACGGCTGGGCCGCATTGAAGTTGCAGCCCATACACTCGGGTGGCGCATGACTGGTCACTTCAGCAACTTCCTGGCTGCTCACGCCGAGCGGGTCGCCGACGTCATGCGCCGCACCGGGGCCGAGCAGGAGGCGAGCGGGTCAACCGACGGAGATCGTGGCCCACGGCAGTTCATCAACGCGGTTCTGCTCGCCATCACCGCCGACGATCTGCGCCCCCTGACCGCCTTCTTCGCCCTGGGCGGCGAGAAGCCGGCCGGCATCGGGGTTCGCCTCGAGGCAGCCCTGGCACGGTTGGGCGCGCTGCGCCGCGCGGCGGTGGCGGTGGCCGCCGAAGAGCTGAGCGCCGCCGACCAGGTCGCGTTGTCGGCCGAGGCCGCCGATGAGACGGGGTTGGTCGGACAGCGGCTCGCCGCCTCGGTCACGTCCGTACTGGCGGGGAGGCTCAACGCCGTGACCTCGTCGAGCAGCGCGCGCGGCACCTCGATGAGCATCACCATGCACGAGCTGCGCCGCCCTCTCACCATCCTCAACAGCTACGGCCAGCTGCTCTCGACCGGCATGCTCGGACAGCTCCCCGAGACCGCCATGGTGGCGATCGAGGGGATCACGGCCAGCACCGAGATGATGGTCCGCATGGTCAACGCCATCGCCGAGGTCTCCCGCCTGGAGGACCCCGATGACCAGCTCAACTTCGAGGTCATCTCCGTCGACGAGGTGGTCACGGGGGCTGTCGACCATGTCAGCATGGAGGCAAAGCTGCGCGACACCGTCATCGAGACCGACGTCGAACCCGGGGTGAACATCCGCGGCGACCGGCGACGCCTCACGCTGGCGCTGACCAACATGGTCGGCAACGCCGTCAAGCACGGCCCCCCCGGCTCCACCATCACAGTGCGCGCCTTCGGCGGCGACGACGGAGCCCACTTTTTGGTCCGCGACCAGGGTCAGGGCTTTCCCAACGAGGACGCCGGCCACCTCTTCGACAAGTACTTCCGCTCTGTGGCGGAGCGGCAGCGCAAGGTGCCCGGGAGCGGGCTCGGGCTGTTCATCGTGAAGACCGTGGCGCTGCGCCACAATGGACAGGTCTTCGCGCGCTCGGCGCCCGGCGACGGCGCGGAGTTCGAGATGATCATCCCCAGCCAGCAGTAGAAGGGGCGGCGGCCGGCGCTGCGCCACCCGCGGAGCGCCAGCCATGACCAGCACCGCCAGCCGTGTCGAGCGCGACTCGATGGGCCAGCTCGAGGTTCCCGCTGATGCCTACTACGGCGCCACCTCGGCGCGGGCACGGGACAACTTCCCGATCAGCGAGCTGCGCTTCAACCGTGGCTTCATTCGCGCCCTCGGGCTCATCAAGCAGGCCGCGGCACAGGTCAACCTCGACCTCGGCCTGCTCGACCCGACCGTGGCCGGCGCTGTCGCACGCGCCGCCGCCGAGGTGGCCGGGGGACGGTTCGACGACCAGTTCGTGGTCGACATCTTCCAGACGGGCAGCGGCACCTCGACCAACATGAACGCCAACGAGGTGATCAGCAACCGCGCCATCGAGCTGCTCGGCGGCGAGCGCGGCTCGAGAACCCCCGTGCATCCCAACGACCACGTCAACATGGGGCAGTCGAGCAACGACGTGATCCCCACGGCGATCCACGTGGCCGCCGCGCTGGCCATCCGCGACGAGCTGCTCCCCGCGCTGAACGTGCTCGAGGCCTCACTCGCCGCCAAGTCCAGGGAGTTCTGGCCGGTGATCAAGACTGGCCGCACCCACCTCCAGGACGCGACCCCCATCCGCCTCGGCCAGGAGTTCCTCGGCTACGCCGGGCAGGTCGAACGCGGGCGCCGCCGCACCCAGGCTGCGCTCGAAGAGCTGACCGAGCTGGCCCTGGGAGGCACGGCCGTCGGCACCGGCGTGGGCACCCATGCCGAGTTCGCGGCTCGCGTGTGCGCCCGGCTCGCGACGGAGACCGGCATCGACTTCGTGGAGAGTGACAACCACTTCCAGGCGCAGGCGACGCTGGACAACGTGGTGGCGGCGAGCGGCGCGCTCCGCTCCCTGGCGGTCTCCCTCAACAAGATCGCGGCCGACATCCGCCTGCTGGGCTGCGGCCCGCGCGCCGGGATCGCAGAGCTGGAGATCCCCGCCGTCCAGCCCGGGTCGTCGATCATGCCCGGCAAGGTCAACCCGGTCATCCTCGAGTCGATGACCATGGTCGCAGCCCAGGTCATCGGCAACGATGCCACCGTGGCATTCGCGGGGGCCACGGGATCGCTGCTCGAGCTCAACGTGATGATGCCCGTGGCCGCATACAACCTCCTCCAGGCGATCTCGCTGCTCGCCGCCGGCGCGACCAACGTGGCCACGCGCTGCGTCGACGGCCTGCGCGCCACCGAGAACGGCCCCGCCGCGGTGGAGCGCGGGCTGATGACCGGCACCGGCCTGGCGCCACGCATCGGCTACGACGCCACGGCCGCCATCGCCAAGGAGGCCCACGCCAGCGGCCGCACCGTGCGCGAGGTGGCCCGCGAGCGCACCGACCTCACTGAGGAGGAGTTGCGCGAACTCCTCGACCCGGAGTCGATGACCACGCCGGGGCGCGCGACGGCCGGCGCCGGCTGACCTTCAGGGGCTGAGGCCGAAGTGCTCGAGCACGTCGGCGACGCCGGCCTCGCCCGGGGTGGCGCAGCGGGCGTCGGCCACCGCGACCACCTCGGGGCGGGCGGTGCGCACCACCACCCCGCAGCCGGCGGCGGCGAGCATCTCGCGGTCATTGGGGGCATCGCCGACGGCCACGGCGTCGCCCAACGAGAGGCCGAGGCGGGCACACACCAGCTCGACCGCCCGCGCCTTGTTGATACGCGGGCTGATCACCTCGACGAACCACTCCATGGAGCGGGTCACCCTGGCTTCCTGCCCCAAGCCGTCGGTCAGGGCCTCGACGCAGGCATCGACGATGGCCGGGTCCTCGCTGACACACACGATCTTGGTCGTCCCCTTGCTGACAACAGTGTCCAGATCCTCGACGAAGTTGATGGGCACCTGGGCGATGCGTGCGTAGAGGTGTGCCTCGGGACGGTCCTGCTCGCAGAAGAGCCTGTCGTCGCTGTATGCCTGCACATGCCAGCCGTGGGCACGCGCGATGGCGATGGTGGCGCGCGCGACGGAGGCCGAGAGGCCCTCCTCGAAAAGCACCTCGCCGCCGCCCGGCTCACGCACCACCGCTCCCTGGTAGCACACCAGCGGCTGGGTCACACGCAGCTCGCGGGCCCACGGGAGAGCCGAGCTGTACATGCGCCCGGTGGCGAGGATGACCGGCACCCTCTCCGTGGCGGCGCGGACTGCGGCGCGCGCCCGGGGCTGGAGCACGAGGTCGTTGTCGATCAGGGTGCCGTCGATGTCGAGGACGGCGACGCGCGGTGTGAACGTGATCGGCAGGTCGGCGATCAGCGGCGGCTCCGCCGCCGCGCTGGTCGACGGCCCTCCAGGGACGTCGCTCACCAGACCGGCGGCGGCGGTGCCGACTCCCAGACGGACGGGTTGATGCAGTTGCCGGGTCGCCGGCCGTCGAGGGCGTCGAGTGCGTTCTGGGCGGTGAGTCGTGCCATGGCCGCGCGCGTGGCCACGGTGGCGCTGCCGAGGTGCGGCGAGAGAACAGCGTTGCGGCACTCGCCCAGACCGGGAGCGAGCACGGGTTCGTTCTCGTAGACGTCGAGCCCGGCGCCGCCGATCCAGCCCTCCCGGAGGGCGCGCACGAGCGCGGTCTCGTCGATGACGGGGCCCCGCGAGGTGTTGACGAGCACAGCGGTGCTGCGCATCGAACGCAGCGCGCTCTCGTTGATGAGGTGGTGCGTGGCGTCTGTGAGGGGGACGTGCAGGGAGACCACGTCGGCGGTGCTGATGAGCCGGCGCAACGGCATCTCGGTCACCCTGCCGCTGAGGTCGTCGTCGATGACGACGGCCACGTCTGTGGCGTAGGCGACGCGCATGCCGAAGCCCAGGGCGCGGCGCGCGACCGCCTGGCCGATGCGGCCGAAGCCGACCACGCCGAGAAGCGCGTCGGTCAGCTCCATGCCCAGCATGTAGCCGGGCTCCCAGCCTTCGAAGGCTCCCGCGCGCACGGCGGCGTCGCCCTCGCAGATGCGCCGCGTGGCGGCGAGGAGAAGCGCCATGGTGCAGTCGGCGGTGGCGTCGGTGAGCACGCCTGGCGTGTTGCTGACGGCGATCTCCCGCGCCGTGGCCGCCTCGACGTCGACGTTGTTGTAGCCGACGGCGTAGAGGGAGACGCAGCGCAGGCGGGGCAACCCGGCGTCGAGGACCGCGGCTGTGATGGGGTCGCCCAACTGTGGGCAGAGGACTTCGACGGGGGCGGCCCGGAGCTGGTCGATCAGCTGCGACGTCGCCGGGATCCGGCCCAACACCGACAGCGTGGCGCGGGGACGCACCATCTCCTCGAAGGGCGCGGGCAGGGACAGCGTGCAGAGGACGTCGGCCACCGCCTCGATTCTAGTGGCGGGGCACGGGTCGTCGAAGCGGCACCGTCGAGTACCATTGTGTGGTCTTGCGTTCATCCTCTCGCGTGCGGTCGCACAGACCGCCCGTCGCAAGGCCCCGTCCCGCCGCCTTCGGCGTTGATGACGCGGCCGCGACAGAACCGGTTCAACAGTCCGCTCCCTTCGAAGAGCTGGGGCTCAGTGCCGCCATGCTGACCACCGTCGGCGAGATGGGGTTCACGATCGCCACGCCCATACAGGCGGCGGCGATCCCGCCCGCTCTGCGCGGCCAGGACGTCATCGGCCAGGCGCACACGGGCAGCGGCAAGACGGCCGCGTTCGGCATCCCCATCATCGAGCAGCTCGACCCACGGAAGGGGTCGGTGCAGGCGCTCATCCTCTGCCCCACGCGCGAGCTCGCCGTCCAGGTCGAGGAGGACATCACCGTGCTTGCGGCGCGCCACCAGATCTCGTCGGTGGCCATCTACGGTGGCGACTCGATGGGCCGCCAGCTCGAGGCCCTGCGCGCCGGCGCGCACATCGTCGTGGCCACGCCGGGCCGCCTCGCCGACCACATCCAGCGCCGCTCACTCTCCCTGGCGCGGGTGCGCTTCGCGGTGCTCGACGAGGCCGACCGGATGCTCGACATGGGTTTCGCGCCCGACGTCGAGAAGATCCTCCGCCAATGCCCGGTCGACAGGCAGACCATGCTGTTCAGCGCGACCATGCCGGAATGGGTGCGGCGCCTCGCGCTGCGCCACATGCGCAACCCGGTCACGGTGGCCATCAGCGCGCGCCCGGAGATCGCGGCCGGCGTCCGCCAGCTCTACGTGCAGACGACGTGGGCCGACAAGGTCGACGTGATGATGCGCATCCTCGACCAGCCCGATGTGGTCATGTCGCTCATCTTCGTCGAGACCAAGCGGACGGCCGACCTGCTCCAGGCACAGCTCGAACGACGCGGCCAGAGTGTCGGCCTGCTCCACGGCGACCTCACCCAGAAGGAACGCAACGCCGCCATGGCGGCATTCGTGGCCACCCATGTGAAACACCTCATCGCTACCAACGTCGCCGCCCGCGGGCTGGACATCGACGACATCTCCCACGTCATCAACTACGACGTGCCGACGACGCCGGACGAGTACCTCCACCGCGTCGGGCGCACCGCCAGGGCCGGTCGCACAGGCGTGGCCATCACCCTGATCACCCCCAGCGAGATCCTCAAGCTGCGCGACGTCGAGAAGCACGCCCGCACCACGATCGAGGCGGCCAGCCTCGAGGACTTCCCCGTGCAGCCGGCGCCGGCGACCAGCTGACGCACGGCGTTCGCGCGTCGGCTACTGTCGGCCCGTGAGCGCACCCCACATCCACGACAGCGGCGAGGGACCGGTGCTCCTCCTGCTTCATGCATTTCCTCTCGACGCCTCGCAGTGGGACGCACAGGTGGCCGCGCTGAGTGGCCGGTATCGCTGCCTGCGCCCCGACTTCTGGGGATGCGGCGCGTCACCCCCACCTCCAGCGGGCGTCACCGTCGACAGCTACATCGCCGCTGTGCTCGGCGCGCTCGGCGCGCTCGGTGTCGACGATTTCTCGGTGTGCGGGGTCTCCATGGGCGGGTACATGTGCTTCTCGCTGTTGCGCCAGGCGCGCCCCCGGGTGCGCTCCGTGGCGCTGGTCAACACGCGCGCGGCCGCAGACGGCGACCTGGCGCTGGCCGCCCGCGCGGCCATGGTCAGCGAGGTGCGCGCGGGCGGCGTCGAGGCGATCGTGGAGGCCATGACCGGGCGCCTGCTCTGCGCGCAGTGCCGCGGGGAGTCGCACATCGCTGACCCCGTGCGCGGACGCATCCGCCGCTGCAGCGCCGATGGCGTCCTCACAGCGATCGCGGCGATCGCCGGCCGTCCCGACAGCAGCGCCATGCTCAACGGCATCGACGTTCCCACCCTGGTGGTGTGCGGCAGCGCCGACGTCATCGTGCCCATCGACGAGTCGCGCGCCATGGCGGCGGCGATCCCGCACGCCGTCGTCGAGGAGTTCGACGGCGCCGCTCACCTCGCCAACCTCGAGCAGCCGGCTCGCTTCTCGGCCGTGCTCGGTGATTTCCTGGACATGCACACGGCGTCCGGCTGAGCACCGGCCTCACCCGGTGCCGGTTCAGAACTTGTGGTTCAGCCACGGCCGCGGCGACCACGTGAACATGGCCGTGGCCGAGGCAACGGCACCACGTCGCAGTTCCTCGACGAGGCCCGCACGGTGGAGGGCGGCAACGCTCGTGTCGCCGAGGAAGGCGGACGCGAGGGATGCGGCGTCGAGCAGAAGACCGGCGGGCTCCTGTGTCCTCGACACCGCGGCGTCATCCCGGCCGCCGTCGAGCCGGTAGCGACCCGCGATGTCAGGGCAGGCGGGGTCGCTCACCTCGATGACGACGGACCCATCGCACGAGTAGCGCCGCGCCTTCAGCATCGCCGCCACGTCGACGACGCGCAGGTGGAGGTCGTCGCGGGTCGCGGTGCGCAGCCGCCGCGGGTCGGCGAGGAGGTGCTGGATGGGGTCGTCAGGCCAGAACCGCTCCATGCGCAGGTGCTCGGAGAGGTCCATGGTGAGCACGTGCTGCCAGAGGGCGAGGTGTGCGTCGAGGTTGAGCGCGGTGAGCTCCTTGACGTGGACGACGCCGTCGGCGAGCTCATCGGTCCAGCGCTCCTCCAGGCGGTAGATGACAAAGCCGTCGACATCTCCGGCAGCGCCGACATGGACAACCAGTTGCCCCGGCCCTGTCTCACCCCTGGGCGTGGCGTCGGTGACGGCGATGCGCCGCCAGTAGGCCTCCGAGCGCCCGATGCCGCCGACGCGGTCCGGCTGCCGGCTCTCGACATCGCGCAGGGTCGCTATCGAGGTGTCCAATGACTGGAAGCGCAGCCTGCCCGGGTCGCGGAACGGTGCGCGGAGGGCGGCGTGGGCGGTGACCATCTCGGCGGTGCAGATGTGGGTGGCCACGCCGTAGCCGAAACGACGGTAGATCGAACTCTCCGAGGCACCCAGGCCGAGCAACCCGACACCGCGCTCGCGAGCGCTCTCCAGGCAGTGGGTCATCATGGCTCGAAGCGCGCCGCGGCGGCGGGCGGTGGCCGACACCCCCACCCAGGTCACCCCGTCCATGGCAACCCACTGGCCGCCGGGCAGGCTCAGCCGGAAGTCGATGACCGCGGCTGCGCCGATGTCGGCGCCGCCGGCCCGCGCCAGCACGGCTCGGTCGAGCACCTTGGACACCAGTTCCATGGCCGGTTCGGGCGCGCCGCCCCAGAACCCGTGAGCGATCTCGACGAATCGGTCCATCTCGTCGGACCGCACCTCGGCGATCTCCACTGTGCTCATCGACGCCAGATCATAGGCGCCGTGCCCGCCGCGTCCGAGAGTGTCAGACGCCCGCGGCGACGGCCTCCGTGGCGACACCGGCGGGAACCATGCAGAAGTTCTCGTAGTCGATGGGCTCAGTGATGGTGGGGTTCTCGCCGCACACGGGGCAGTCCGGGTCACGCGGGACACGGAACTCGCGGAAGCGCATGTCGAGCGCGTCGATGTGCAGCAGCCGGCCGGTCAGGGGCTCGCCGATGCCCATGATCAGCTTGACCACCTCGGTGGCCTGGAGGATGCCGACGATGCCCGGGAGCACGCCGAGGACGCCCGCCTCCGCGCACGATGGAGCCTCCTCCGGTGGCGGCGGTGATGGGTAACGGCACCGGTAGCAGGGCGACGCGAACGGGATCACCGTTGTCACCTGGCCCTCGAATCGGAAGATGCCACCGTCCACGAGCGGCTTGCGCGCGAAGAGCGCGACGTCGTTGGCGAGGTAGCGGGTGGGGAAGTTGTCGCAGCCGTTGACGATGATGTCGTACTGGTCGAACAGCCCACGGGCGTTGTCCGAGTTGAGCATCTCGTTGTGCTGAACCACACGCACGTCGCTGTTGAGTGCCTCGATGGCGATGCGCGCCGACTCCGTCTTGCGCATGCCGACACGGTCGCGGGTGTGGATGATCTGACGCTGGAGGTTGGACTCGTCGACGATGTCGAAGTCCACGAGGCCGATCGTGCCCACGCCGGCGGCGGCGAGGTACAGGGCCGCCGGGCTGCCCAGGCCACCGGCGCCGATGAGGAGCACCTTGGCGTCGAGGAGCTTGGCCTGGCCCTCCTCACCCACCTCGGGGATGAGCAGATGGCGGTTGTAGCGCCGCTTCTGGTCTGCGCTGAGCAGGCGAGGCACATCGAAATCGAAGCCCGCCTGCTTCCAGCCGTTGAAACCGCCGCTCATGGAGCGCACGTCGTTGTAGCCGAGCTCATGCAGGGCACGGGCGGCCAGCAACGAGCGCGTCCCGCCGGCGCAATACAGGGTGATCGGCGTGTCCTTGCCGGGAACGCGGTCCTCGATCTGCACCTCGATGAACCCCTTGCTGAGGTGGAGCGCACCCGGAATGTGGCCCTCCTCGAATTCGCTGCGCTCGCGCACGTCGATGAGGGTGCGTGAGGATGCCGCCCTGGCGACCTGCGCGGGGGTCACTTCGGGGATGACGCGGCGGGCGTCGTCGAGGAGATCGCGAGAACTTGGCATGCCTGAATGTTACCCAATACCCGACCAATCCAGTCGTGATTCAGGCCGCGACGGACGGCGGCCACCGCCCCGGCGCTCCTAGACTGCCGCCGTGATCGGACTTCTCGACCTCCTCCGTAGTGCCGGGGTGCTTCCCCGGGACGGCTCGGCCAGCGGCGCCGGCCTCGGGGTCAGCGCGGTGACCCAGGACTCACGCGACGCGGTCCCCGGGGCCCTCTTCGTGGCCGTGCCGGGGTTGCGTCAGGACGGTCATCGACACGCCGCAGCGGCCGTGCACCGCGGAGCCGTGGCGGTCGTGGCGGAGCGGCCCTTCGACCCGGCGCTGCCGGCCGACGTCGCCGTGGTGCTGGTCGACGACGCCCGGCGGGCCCTGAGCGCCTTGGCCTCCGCCTTCCACGGTCACCCGTCGCGGTCCCTGACCGTGGCCGGGATCACGGGCACCGACGGCAAGACGACCACCTCAACGATGCTCTGGGCGGCGTGGCAGGCCGCCGGCTTCCGCACCGGCCTGATCTCGACGGTCGACTTCCGCGACGGCGAGACCGTGGTCGCCAACACCACCCGGCAGACCACCATGGAGGCCGTCGAGACCCATCGCCGCCTGGCCGCGCTGCGCGACGCGGGCTGTACGCACGTGGTTGTCGAGACGTCCTCGCACGGCCTGGAGATGCACCGCGTCGACGACGTCGACTACCGGCTGGCCGTGTACACGCGGGTCACCTCCGAGCACCTCGACGTGCACGGCGACCGCGACCGCTACCTCGCCGCCAAGGCGCGCCTGCTCGAGCTGGCCGGGTCCCGTCCGGACGGCATCGCTGTCCTCGACCGCGACGACGACTTCGCCTACCCCCGGCTGGCCTCGATGAAGGTGGCGACGCGCCTGACATACAGCGCCACCGGGGCCGCGGCCGACCTGGTGGCCGAGGAGGTGAGCGCCGGCCCACAGGGGGTGCGACTGCACGCGCGCACACCGTGGGGGGACGCCGCCATCGCCCTTCAGCTGGCCGGGCGATTCAACGCGGGAAACGCCCTGGCGGCACTGGCGGCGGCATGCAGCACCGGGGCATCGCTCGAGGACGCCGTGGCGGGCATCACCGGGCTGGCGCGGGTCCATGGGCGCATGGAGCGCGTCGACGCGGGCCAGCCGTTCACCGTGGTCATCGACTACGCGCACACGGCCGACTCGCTGGAGAAGGTGCTCACCGAGCTGCGCGCCGCCACCACGGCACGGCTCTGGGTCGTCTTCGGTTCGGCCGGTGAGCGGGACGTGGCCAAGCGTCCGGTCATGGGCGCGGTGGCGGGCCGCCTCGCCGACCAGGTGGTGATCACCGACGAGGACCCGCGCCACGAGGATCGGATGGCCATCTGCGAGCAGATCGCCGCGGGGGCGGAGCGCGCCGGGGCGAAGCGGAACGACACCCTCCACGTGATCCCCGAGCGGCGCGAGGCGATCGCCTTTGCGCTGCGAGGCGCCCGGGCAGGCGACACCGTGCTCTGCGCCGGCAAGGGACACGAGAGCTCGATCCAGTCCGGTGACGTGAGCCTGCCCTGGAACGAGCGCGACGCCATCCTGGCCGTGCTCAGCGACAGCCGGCGCTGACCGCCAGGCACCCTGGGCGCCGTCAGCCCGGCGCCTCCCTGCGCACCGCGAGGATGCCGGCCGCGGGGCTCCACGCCCTCGAGCCGGTGACCCTGTCGAGCGCGGCGACCGTGGACTGCGCGTCGGCGTCGGAGACCAACGCCCAGAGTGTTCCGCCCGGGCGCAACAGTGGCGCCGACAGCCGCCACAGCAGCGGTGGAGGAGCGGCGGCGCGCGACACCACGACGTCGTAGGCCTCGTGGTGGACGGGGTCGGCGCCCAGTTCCTCGGCACGGCGCGCGGCGACGCTGACGTTGGCAAGCTCGAGGAGGCCGCAGACGTGCACGAGGAACCCGGCCTTGCGCCGATCGGACTCGACCAGGGTCATCGAGACGTCGGGACGGAGGACGGCGACGACCACCCCCGGGATGCCCCCACCCGAGCCCAGGTCGGCGCACCGGCTACCCTCGGCAAGGGCTGCTGCGTCGAGCAGGGCCACCGTCTCGCCGACATGTCGATCCCACGCCCGGTCGCGGGGCACCGAGGTCAGGTTGAGGCGCCTTGTCCAGCGGTCGAGCTCATCGAGATGGCGCTCGATCAGCGCGCGCTGCGGAGTGCTGGGGGGACCCTGTGACACGCTCGCGACCGTACGACACGGCGTCCCGGACCGGCCCGGACGGGGCCGCGAGCAGGCAGTGAGTCGCGCGCCGGCCGTCGCCATGCCATGATGTCAGCCAGCTTGCAGAGTCGCCCACGCGCGGAGATGGCAATGACGACCTTGGACACGTGCCCCCGGTGCCGCGCGGAACGCCTGGCAGTCGTCTACTTCGACGCCAACAACGAGCCCATCGGCGGTCACATCCAGTGCCCTGACTGCGGTCCACGGCACTCCGAGGAGCTGACCTTCCAGACCACCACCGTCAGCGACACACTCCTCGAGCGCAAGGCCTCCTAGAGCGCCCGGGGCTCCGCCCGGCGGAGCCTCTGACCACCGCGCAACGGTCCCGTGACGGCGCTGTGACGTCGTCAGGGCTGCATGGCATGGCTGGCACAGTCTCGTGGTGCACCTCACCATCCGTCGTCGCACGCTCGCGATCGGGCTGCTGGCCGTCGCCCTGACGGCGGTCGCGCTCCCGGCGGATGCCGCCGGACCCTCGAACGTCGCCGCCGCTCAGCAGAGGCTGGCCCAGGCCGAGGAGCAGGCCCGCCAGGCGAGCACCGCCCTGGGTGCCGCCCAGCAGCAGCTTGCCGGCGCCCAGGCTCAGCTGGCCGCTGTGCAGGCCCGGGTTGCCGGCCTCGACAGGACGGTGGCCACGGACACCGCTCGACTGGCCGCGCTCGACCTCGAGGTGAGCCAGGACAAGACGGAGCTCGCCGCCTATGTGCGCAGCGTCTACAAGTCGGGCGGCCAGGAGGGCGCGCTGGCCTACGTCGTCGCCGCGTCCGACATCGGGGAGGTGTTCCAGCGAGTCGCCGAGATGGACCGGGTCGACCAGGCCGGCAAGATCCTGCTCCACCGCATGGCGGATGCGCAGACGGCGGCCCACCGGGCGCTCGTGGACGCCGATGCAGCCCGTGCGGAGGCGCAGGTCGCAAGCCGGCAGGCGGCGACGGCCGAGGCCGTGGTCGCCATCGAGACCGCCCAGCTCCAAACCGCATCGGTCGCCGCCAACGGCCACGTGACCACGGCCGCGCACCAGCTGTCGGCGGCGCAGGCGGCGGCCGCCAGGCAGGCCGCGGCCGAGGCGGCTGCCGCCGCAGCTGCAGCGGCGGCTGCGCGCAACACCGGCACCATCTACACCCCGGTGCCCGGAGCGACGTTCACCATCGACACCGACCTGACCAGGCCCTCCGGCGAGACGGCCGCCACCCTCAACGCCTTCCTGAGTGGGAGCGCGCTCGCCGGCCTCGGCGCCAGCTTCATGAACGCCGAGTCCACCGAACACGTCAGCGCCAGGTACTTCGTCGCCCACGCCATCCTCGAGTCCGCGTGGGGCACCAGCGCGATCGCGCAGAACAAGCACAACCTCTTCGGCTACGGCGCCAACGACGCCAATCCCTACGGCGACGCGGTCAGCTTCTCGAGCTTCGACGCCTGCATCCAGTTCGTCGCCCAAAGGGTGGCCCAGGACTACCTCTCGAGCAGCGGCGCCTTCTACCATGGCCCCACACTGCGGGGCATGAACGTGGACTATGCAAGCGACCCGCTGTGGGCGTCGAAGATCGCGAGCATCGCCGACACAATCCCCGGCTGACCGCCGTCCCGGTGCAGCACGCCATCGGGGAGCACGCGCTCCTTGCCGACGGCCGTACCGCCGCTCTCGTCGATCCCGGGGGCAACATCGCCTGGCTGTGCTGGCCGCGCATCGACTCGGCGCCGTGCCTTCTGTCGATCCTCGACGACGTCGTCGGTGGCTGCTTCCGGGTGGCGCCGTCCGACCCCGCCGCGGTGGTGGTGGCGCGCGATTACGTCCCCGGCACGCTGATCCTGCGGACGGTGTGGCGGGTCGGTGGGGACGAGCTCACCGTCCTCGACGCCCTGGCGTGGGACGGCGAGCCGCGCCTGCTGCGCAGCATGAGCGCCCGGGGCAGCGTCGAGGTCGCGGTCACGCTGGCGCTGGCCCCTGACGCCGCGCTCGCGACCGCTCGAGTGGCGCCCCACGGCCACGCGCTGCGGGTGACCGGGGGTGGCCTGGACGTCGCCGTGCACGCGCCAGGTCCCTGGAGCGCGGACGATGCCGGGGTCGCGACCTGCCTCATACGCGTTGGCCCCGAGGAAGCTGCCGTGGTGCTCTGTGGCGGCGGCGCCGTCCCCTCGGCGTCGCTCGCGGCGACGCGGCAGTGGTTCGCCGCGACCGTCCCCGCGGCCGCGGAGCTGCGCCCCAACGGCCTCGCCGTCGCCACCCTCGGGGAGTCGACGGCGCAGGAGCTGATGCGGCGCAGCGCGGTCGTGCTGACCGCCCTCCACCAGCGCGGCGGAGGCATCGTGGCCGCGCCGACCACGTCGCTGCCGCAATGGCCGGGTGGCTCGCGCACCTGGGACTACCGCTACAGCTGGCTGCGCGACACGGCCCTCGCCGGCCTGGGCATGCTGCGCCTCGGGCTTGTCGCCAATGCCACAGCTCTCGGCGATTTCCTGGGGGCTGCCACCGTCGCCCTGCCGCCGGCCGTGCTGGTGCGCGTCGACGGCACCACACCTCCGGAGGAACGCACCCTCGCCCACCTCCGCGGCCATGGCGGGGCGCGCCCGGTGCGCATCGGCAACGCCGCCTCCGACCAGCCGCAGCTCGACGTCGCCGGTGAGGTGCTCGAATTCGCCGCGGCGCTGGCGGCGCGTGACGTGCTGCCCCCGGCCCTCGCCGCCGGGGTCACCCGCGTCGCCGACTGGACAGCGGACCATTGGACGCGAGCCGACCACGGCATCTGGGAGATCCGCGGCAGCCCGCGGCGTTACACCCACTCCCGCGTCGCCGCCTGGGCGGGCCTGGCTCACGCCGCCGACCTTGGCGCTCGCGGGGTGGTGCGCGGCGATGCCGAGCGATGGCGGGAGACCGCTGCCGCCATCCGCGCGGATGTCCTCCGCGGCGAGGGTGCGCTGACCCTCCACGACCACGGCGGCGGCCCGGATGCCGCCCTTGCCCAGGCGGTGATCTTCGGCCTGTTCGACGACGGCGACGCCCGCGCCGACAGGACCCTCGACGCCATCCTCACAGCGCTCGACAACGATGGTCTCGTCGAGCGCCATGTGCCCGCGGAGGACAGCCGCAGCGACCCCTGTGCGCCCTTCGTGTTCCCCACCTTCTGGGTGGCCGAGGCGCTGCAGAGGCGCGGTCGCGACGGCTCACGGCAGTTCGCCGCCGCGGCGGCGTCGCGGGGGGCGCTGGGGCTCTTCGGCGAGGTCGCCGACCCCGTCGACCACGCTCCGCTGGGCAACTACCCCCAGGTGCAGAGCCACGCCGCGTTCGTGATGGCCGCCGGCTAGGGCCGCACTACGCTGGGGCGAGAAGCCCACCGGTGCGGACCACCTCGATACCGCGCTCCTCGAGGCCGGCGACGATGACGTTGATGCCGATGCTGTCGCTGGGCATGTGGCCGGTGATCACCACAGCCCTCGTCTCGTCGATGGTGGCGCGGAGCTGCTGGAGATCGGACTCGTCGATGTGCATGGCGAAGATTGTGTTGACGCCCACCCGGAAGTACTCGCTGAACACGGGGAATCCGCCGTTGGTGCCGCCCGCGATGGCCACCGTCCAGCGGCCCAGCCGGTTGCGTATCGACCCAGCCCACACCTCTGGCCGGGCATGACCGCGCCGGTACTCGGCGAACTCCTCGTTGAGCCAGTCGACGGCGTCGGAGACGCTGCTGGCGGCCTCGGCCCGGCGCCGCAACAGCTCGACGATCGCGTTGCGAGTGATCATGTCGGCGGCGAGGTGCACGTTGCAAAGCGGCATGCCGACGAGCCGCGCGCCATCGACCAGAGCGTTGACGTTGCTGACGTGGAGCCGTCGCCCGATCGCCGCCAGCCGCGCGGCGACGGCGTTCTCGGCGACGTCTCGGGCGATCCCCTCCGCGCCCATCTGGTCGACCTGGCGGCGCACCACCTCCGTCAGCCGCGTCCGGGCGGTGTCGCCGAGCGGGTGATGGGCGATGACGGCGTCAAACCCGTTCTGCTGCGCCCAGATCACCTCGGCAAGCGAGATGTCGATGCCGAAGAGGACGCGGTGCACATCCGTCAGCGCTTCGACGTACACCTGCGAATCGGCGGGGACGTCGTCGAAGCCGGCGAGGTGGGCCGACCAGTTGAGGATGTCCGCGAGGTTCACGGGCAGATTCTAGGAGGCTGCTGCCGCCGCCCCGGTCACGCGCAGGTCGACGCGGTGGCGCTGACACCGGGACGGTGGAAGCCGACATGGACGCCGTCGGGCCTCACCGCGACGCAATCCAGGGACTGCGACAGCGCCTTCAGTGCGAGGTTGGAGGCGAACAGGGCGGTCAGGTTGAGGGTGTCAGATCCGCGCGGGTCGAGGCGGTCGCCGACAAAGCCCGGCAGGCCGAGCTGGCCGACGGCGAAATCGATGACCTGGGCGGTCAGTTGCGCTCCAGCAGAGGTTGTGCGCACGACCAGCGCGAACCTGGCCACGGCGGTGACGCCGAACGGCCCAACGTCGGTGTTGGCGGACACGACGATGTCGCCGTTGCGCACCCGCGCCTGGGGATTCCGGAAGCGGTTCGGGGAGGGGTTGCGCGCCAAGGCGATGACCGTGAGGTCACGCTCGCTCAGCGTCACCGAGGCGTGCTCCGCGTTGAGAAGCTCGCTCGAGGCCGCGCCTGCGAGGGTGGCCGCGATGACCACCTCGCTGCTGCCGTGCGACGGTCCCCGGGGCGCCCCGCCGAGGTTGGGGGCGGCGAGCACCCTCTGGCCGAGGATGACGGTGGCCGCGACCAGGCCCGCGAGCAGCACCAGCCCGAGGCAGCAGCCGCGGACAAGCCCGGTCTCACCCGGGCGCGACCGTCCCAGCCGATGGGTCATGACCCGCTCACCGTCAGCGCGACTGCCGGGAGATGAGCCCGCGTTCGCGGGGCACGAGGCGCAGGCGACGGCGGCCGGCGAAGGCGGCGTCACCCCAGGCGAGCAGGAACTGCCGGTTGGTCAGCCACCGCTTGGAGAGATCGTGGTGGTGGCGCGAGGCACGGTGCCCCGACTGACCGGGGTAGAGCACGCCGGTGCAACCGCTGTCCCAGTTGCCCACGTCCATCACCTGGCGCCACGACGGGGCGAAGAGCGTGGTCGCGAAGCCGTGGCCGGGCCGGTGGGCGGTGGCCATGACGCTGTCGACGCCGCCGCCCACGGCCAGGCTGGGGGCGTTGAGGAGTGGTCGCAGCAGCCGGCGTGAGGCCAGGGGATGGCGCAGGTGGATGCGGTGGGCGCGCCCCCAGCGCCAGCCGCGCTGCGAGCCCAGCCTGGCGCGGAGGTCGGCGACGGCGTCCTCCATCGCGTCGGCCGCGACCTCCTTCCAGGTCGTGTGCCCGTCGAAGATGCTCTCGTCGCCCGCCGCCCATCGCTCCACGAGGAGGGGGGTGGCCCGGCCCGAGAGGCTCCCCGGATACTCGAAGACGGGGCTGCCGAGGTCCACGCCCGCGGCGATCCCCCAGGCGTCCCCGCAGAGCGGCCGAAGTGCGCGCTCGGCGAGGCGCAACATGAACGCCTCGTACACGGTGGGCTCGATGAGGTCGGGCGCCATCCGGCCGTCCCAGGCGGCGAGGCGGAGGCGCATTCTCTCGGCGAGCTCGAGCGTGCAGGTGACCCCTTCGAGCAGGGCGGCCACCTGCGCCGCTGGCGGCGACACCAGGTCCATCTGCACGGTGCGCATGTAGGCCACGTCCATGCCGGTGCGGTCGAGCAGCTCCTCGAGCCGGCGGGCGCGGTATCCCGCCATGTAGTCGTCGGCGATGTAGAAGGGGTACCTGTCGCTGACGATGCGGTTGTTGGCCGTGACCAGCATGCCGTTGGGCGGGTCGAACGCCTGGGGGACCTCGTCCACGGTGAGGAAGCGCTCCCAGAGGACGCCACCGTCCCAACCCGGCTCGGGCAGGCCCGACGGGCGGCGCCGGCGCATCGGGACACGGCCGCCGCAGAAGTAGCCGATGTGCCCATCCACGTCTGCGTACACGGCGTTCTGCGAGGGGGCGTCGAGCGTGGCGAACGCGTTGCGGAAGCTGTTCCAGTCGGTGGCGCGCTGCAGGCTGAGCACGGTCTGGGCGGCGCAGGCCGGGGTCAGCGCCGTCCATTGCAGGGCGAGGCCCAGCCAGCGCCCGGTGGCGACGTCGTCGCAGCGCTCGACCACCGGCCCGTGCCGGGTGACGATCACCTCCTCGACCTCGTCGGGCAGTCCCCGCACATGGATGATCTCGCGCACGACCTGCGACTCGGCCCAGCCGCGCTCGGTGCGGAACCGGGTGGCGGCGGGCGCATCGAACTGCTCCACCACGAGGTCCTGCGAGTCCACGCACGAGTTGGTGTAGCCCCAGGCGATGCGCCGGTTGTGGCCGATCAGCGGGAAGGGATTCCCTGAGAAGGTGACCCCGGTCGTCTCGAAGTCGTCGCCGGCGCGGATGTGGGCCGCGAACCACATCGCCGGCACCGACGGCTCGAGGTGGGGGTCGTTGCAGAGCATGGCCCGGCCTGTGGAGGTGCGCGACGGCGCCACCACCCAGGAGTTGCTCGCGCCCGTTGCGCTGGGCAGCCAGCGTGCCGCCTGCTGGTAGAGGGCCAGCATCGCCTCGCCGGCGCGCGGGCCGGCGCTGGCGGCTGTGGCGGCCAGGATGGTGGGGTTGGCGTCCGGGTACACGAGGTCGAGCCGGGCGGCGGTCTCCGGTCCCACCTCGCGCAGCAGTCGCAGCCGCTGCACCTCACTGTCCCAGTTGAGGCTGAGGCCGAGGGCGAGGAGCTTGGCGCAGGCGATGCTGTCCACCGGCTTCCAGGGCTCCGGACGGATGTGGAGCAGCGAGAACTCCAGGGGGAGCCGGCGGCCGCTGGTGATCACGGTGTTGACCCCCGCCGCGTAGGCCTCGAGCATGGCCCGTGCGTCGCCCTCGAGGAGGTCCGCCTCCTCGGCCGCGATGCGGCGAAGGCCCACGCGGCGCAGGAACCTGTCGGCGTCGAGGCCCTCGACGCCGGCGATCTCGCTGACTCGGCCGGCGGCGACACGGCGCGTGACATCGAGCTGCCAGAGACGCTCCTGGGCGTGGACAACGCCCATGGCAAAGGCCGCGTCCTCCATCGAGGTCGCGTCGACGTGGGCCACGCCGAAGCGGTCGCGCACGATGCTTGCCGGCGCCCGGAGGTCGTCGACGCTGAGCGTTCCGCCGGTGCGCGGCAGGCGCGCTCGCAGGTTGGCGGCGATGACGGCGAGCGCCGTGAGGGCGGCCAGCAAGAGGCCTGCCACAACGATGGCGGCGACGATCAACCGGCTCTCCTCTTCCGATTCCGACGCGTTGGGACGGCAGGCGCCAGCGACGGCTTCCACCGGGGCGGCACCGAGTCCGTACACTCGCACGCCTGATGGGCCGTCGCACGCCACTCTACGACCGCCACGTGGCCGCCGGGGCCCGGATGGTCGATTTCGCGGGCTACGACATGCCTCTGCAATACAGCGGGATCCGCGACGAGCACGTCGGCGTTCGCGAGCGCGCGGGGATCTTCGACGTCAGCCACATGGGCGAGGTCGCCGTCAACGGCCCCGGAGCTCCCGACTTCGTGCAGCGGCTGGTGACCAACGACGTGGGCCGCCTGGTGCCCAACCAGCTCCTCTACTCGGTGATGTGCAACGAGCGCGGGGGCATCGTCGACGACGTCATCGTCATGCGCGGTAACAGGGACAACCACTTCATCATCGTCGTCAACGCGTCGACGCGTGAGAAGGACGTCGCCTGGATGCACGAGCATGCCGGCAGCGACGTCGAGGTCACAGACATCAGCGACGAGATCGCGCTCATCGCCGTGCAGGGACCGCACGCCGCCGACATCCTCGAGCCGCTGGCCCGCATGGACGAGGGTGCTCCCGGCTTGCGCGAGCTGCGCCCGTTCTTCGCGACCGGCCTGTCGCTTGCGGGAGTGACGGATGCAGAGCGCCAGCGCATCTCGCGCACCGGGTACACCGGCGAGGACGGCTTCGAGATCTACATCGACTCGGAGCGCGCCGGGCAGGTGTGGGACGCCATCATCGAGGCCGGTGCCGCGCACGGGCTCCTTCCAGCGGGGCTCGGAGCGCGCGACACCCTGCGCCTCGAGGCCGGGTTGCGCCTGTACGGCCAGGACATGGACGACGACACCGACCCGTACAGCGTCGGCCTCGGCTGGACGGTGAAGCTCGACAAGGGCGACTTCATCGGCGCGGCGGCGCTCCGCGAGCTCGGCGGGACCCCGCCGCGCCGCTTCGTCGGTCTCCGCCTCAGCCCGCGCACCATCGCCCGTCACGGCCAGACGGTCCTCCAGGACGGCCGCGAGATGGGCGTGGTGACCAGCGGCACGTACGGGTTCACGGTGGGCACGGCGGTGGCCACGGCGTCTGTGGACCCGGGCTTCGACCGGGACGGCGACGTCGCCGTCGACATCCGCGGAAACGTGGCGGCCGCCGAGATTGTGCCGCTGCCGTTCTACAAACGACCAAAGGGAGATGGATGAGTGGCCGACCTCAGCGAGTACCGCTTCACCGAGAGCCATGAGTGGGTGCACGTCGAGAGTGGCGTGGCCACCATCGGCATCAGCGACCACGCCCAGTCCGAGTTGGGCGACGTCATCTTCATCGAGCTGCCCGCAGTCGGCGTTGTCCTCAAGGCGGGCGACAAGTTCGGCACGATCGAGTCGGTGAAGGCGGCCTCCGACCTGTACGCGCCCGTGGGCGGCACGGTCACCGGCGTCAACGACCAGCTGGCCGATGCACCGGAGCGCGTCAACGCCGACCCCTACGGCGAGGGCTGGATGATCCGCCTCAACCACGTCGACAACAACGCCGCGCTGCTCGACGAGGCCGGCTACCGCGCGATCGGGGGAAGCTGAAGCTTCCCTCGCGAGCCGAACGGCGAGCCGGCG